>Ga0315284_10017213_pt1 | contig 10249 bp, 12 predicted proteins | sample YL17G09_16_MG_FD_203696 | JGI IMG/M metagenome (GOLD analysis project Ga0315284, IMG submission 203696) | Sediment microbial communities from Yellowstone Lake, YNP, Wyoming, USA - YL17G09_16 | ecosystem: Environmental > Aquatic > Freshwater > Lake > Sediment | place: USA: Wyoming | collected...
AACCTGACCGACGTATTTCTCAACAAGCGGTTTCGGCAGCGCGTGTATCTGCTTGATGAATGCTACGGTCGTGTCGGAATTCGGATTTTTGTATTCTTGGACGATTCGTCCGTATTTCGGATTGATGACCACATTTCCAACATTGTTCAACGCTACGTATTGGCTTACGCGTATAGAAGCCGCTATCACCAATGCGGGAAGAAAGTACTTTCCCAGGCTCCGGCCTCCGGTCTTCGCTTCGGTATCGATCTTTTTAGTCATGGCCGTTCACACCTTCAGAGAAATCCCGTAGCCGAAGTCGCGCGGAAAGATGTAAAGCATCCCATTGCGGGAATCGAGTGCGATGTCGCGGTCCGCGATCTTTTCATACGACATTTTACGAGCTTTGGGCTTGATGGGAACGTGATTTATTTTTACGATGCCGATGCTTCTGAGCGCTTCTTCTACACGCAAATCCGACCAAACGTGCCAGCCCACATGGTAGACGTGAATTGCGACTGTCCTGTCCATATTGTGAAATATGCCGTGCGGGTCTTCTACGCCGGCGTCTTTTCGTTTGCCCGTGAGGAAGATACAAGGGTCGCTGCTCGGATAGGAACTCGAATAATTGTGTGCAAGCGCCCCAACGCCGCTCTCACAGTCGTAAAGCGCGATGCCCTGACAGTTGTAGAAGCCTTCCGAGAGCAATACGTCTCTGGATGACCGTAACTCTTCCTGAAAAACGTCGGTCGGTTTTTGGGCCTTCAGGCGGGCAAGGCACTCCTTGCCGACTACGTCGAAGCGCAAGCCTGCATCTGTCACCGCGCGTATTTTGTCGATTTTCTTGGCTGCCATCGCATCACCGTCGAAATAATCTCATTTTGTTCCACTCGCGAAAACGCGGATCAGCCGCAATCGGCGCTATCGGCTTTCTGTTTGCGCCGTATATGCTGCAGACTGATGACCGTCCGTTTTATACCGAACTTCCGATAGAGCTCACCGACAATCGTTTCATAATCCGGGCTTCCTCGGTATGTACCAGGACCGTGCTGGTATGCTGGATCGTTGCAAAGATCGGCGAAATATTTCTTTTCCTCATCCGACCACGGCATACGCCCTATTCCCATCGCGCCCTTTTTGGATGCTTGTAGTTTCTGCGCCGGCGTGAGTGCATATATACCCAGTCCGCGCTCGTAAACTGTTCTTCCGCCTTTTTTACCGCCCTTTCTGCCGGCCGTTGCTTTTTGTTCAGTAGTAAGTGCGCATACGCCTACACCAAGCTCGTAGACCCTCAGCCCACCCGCCTTTCTCGCTTCGGCCTTTTGCTCCGGAGTCTGTGCATGTATGCCCCTGCCCTGTTCGTAGATGTTTTGACCATGCCGCTGCCAATGTTCATTCGCTACCTCGGAACGCTCCTCCTCGGAAATGAGCTCGCGTAGAGCACACCGGACCACTGCCATTGCGTTCGTTTCGGAATGAAGATCGTACGTTTCAGCAATGCGATACGCCTGAGCGATATGCTCATGGGTAGCGCCGTGCCTATAGTCGTCGGCTATTTCCGGATGCTCTTCGGCCAGCTGTCTGCCTGCCCTTGTGCTCAAACGCATCACAGCGACTTGCTGTCTGGTCAGCTTACCTTTTCTCGCCGGATTCCTAGCCGTCATTGCTGTTCACCATGCAGATATCGTCTGACACTTTCTAGCCTGTCCAGCAAGATGCAAGTCGCCGCTCCTACACCTTCCAGACTTACGACCATGAAAGGAGACATCGTATCGTTTTCGTCCCGTGGAATTCTCAAAATCGATCCCCACTCATGCAAGTCTGTTCGAGCCTTGCCGAGCACAACGTTCATCGGGACATCATTTCTAACCATATATTCCTTCACAAGTTCCCCGAAATTCATGCGGTCGTATGCTAACATAATTATTACGTTTGCCGTCGGGTCACGATCTTCTTGCTTTGGTTTCTTCGCTTCGTCGAAAAGAGAAACGGGCTCCACTCGAGATAATTTTTCTCTAAGCGGCTTTGCGTCTATATGACCGCGTCCTATGAGATATTCCATGCACTTCACGTCGAGAAAATCGTTGTAACCGACATACTTGTCTAAAGCCGTGTAGAAGGCTACGAACAGCTCTTTATCGGCGGTCCCGTTTTCAACGGTTTTTATGAAACCGTCGGACAGCGTTAAAAGTGCGTTCTCCTTCAGCTTCGTTAACGGTTCTTTCATGCCTTCCAGAACGTATCGCATATAACTTTCTGGATTCGGGTGCTGGTGTGCAATGCTGTTGGGATAACTGCAGAGATCTTGAAACCTCGCTATCGCTATTCTCTGATAATCAGATACCGTTTGGACCATGCAAACCGCTAAATATACTAAGCCAGCGAAAGGTTCTTAAACCTTTTGTTACTATCTAGTGGTTATAAACGGTGTGTAACTATGGCTTTAGTCCAGTATCGTCACTTCACGGATATAATGCCGGACGCTGCCGCCAAGTCACGCGGCCTGGAAGAAAGGGTCTTTCCGCTGGGAAGTGGCTACTTACTTTACCTTATCGAAAACGCCCCTCTACAGCCTTCACAAAGGCATCTACGGGTGATCGGGACGATCGATGACGTCAGAGACTGGAAATACGCGCATGATACCGTTCCTTTCAGGCTACACAATATCTCCGCAACTGTACAGCTCGACGTGTCCCGTGTAAGTACTATCCCGGAACGCAAAAGGGCCCGCCGCCTTGAAGTAACATCGTACCTGCATAAAGCGCACGGATGCGTGCCGATAATTTTCTGCGACCCGGAAGCCGCCTTGGAGCGTTACTGATTCCCACTTTGCCCACCCGGTTAAACAAACGCCCCCAAAGTACACTCACGATAAGTATTTTAGCTGCCTTTTCCTACTATGTGGTACTTCCTGTACGCTTCGCAGACTGGTAAGTCTGCGTGGTCCTGAAGTACCTCATCACGAAAAGAAACCATGTTTCCTTTCGCTTATGACGTCTCTGGTGGTTAGCACGAAGGGCATAGCATCGATCCACACGGCCAAGGCAAACGCAGATGCGTTCTTGTGGCAGTTGGGAGCACGTCCGGACTACAACGGCTTGAATGCGATTCACTGGTATCGGGCAACACACATACGAAAAGGAGATATCAGCATAAAGCCATACCTAAAGCAATAGGCGTTCGCGAAAGTCTAAAGCTCTCCCAGACTTCTTTACCATAACCTCAGTTCGAGGTTCAGGCGCTCAGAACATACACGGAATAATTCAGCGCAGCTGCGACCGTGACCCAAACGATGTACGGAACTAGCACATAGGCGGCCGGCTTCGATACTTTATAGAACTGCACGATCGTCGCAGTTATCGCAAGCCATAATGAGGCTATCCCCAAAAGCCCGTAAAGCGGTGACTCAAGGCCGAAAAACAGGAGCGACCACAAGACGTTCAGCGCGAACTGCACGACGAACAACTGCAGCGCCAATCTTGAACCGCGGGTCCGCGGATATTTCTGCCAAACCAGATACAACGCAAAACCCATGAGCACGAACAACGTCGTCCACACGGGACCGAATGCCCAGTTCGGCGGCGTCCACGACGGTTTCGCTAGCGTCGAGTACCACGTTGCTATTTTCGGACTTGTGAAAATAGCGCCTAGCGAGCCGATGAAAACGCATGCCGCGACCGAGATGAACAGCTTTGCGGCGCTAAACCGTGTCTTCATATGAGAACTTGTTCAAGCGGCTGATAAAGCTTGAAGTCAGTCACCGTACTTGCTCCCGCAGACAAGCTTCAGCAGCAGCGGCGTAACGAGTATCGTCGCTATTATCGCAAAGACCATCGAAGTGTAGACTTGGAATGTTATTACACCGAGCAGAAGAATGACCTGGACCAGGGCGATGTTGTCATTGCCGCGCGGTATCATCATTATGCCGAATATTTTGGAGTTGCCTTTTCCCACGCCAAAGAACCTAGAAGCAAACCCTATTCCCACCGCCTTTCCCAGGACTGCGACCAGAACGATCGACGCTATAAGCAAGTAATTCAGGTCGCTCAGCACAAGCGAAGCGCCGACGACGGAATAAAGTATAGGCTCCGCTAATCCGCGAGACATGACATCCACTTTCGGTATGATCGTGCTTTCGGAGTGCTCGTTGTTCGCCAGCGTCATGCCGGCGACGAAAGCGCCGACAGCCATGCCTATACCCAGGTTGTCAGCGACATACGCGATGAAAAACGCGAATGCGACCGGCAGCGCAAACATCATCATCCCGCTCTTCAGCTTACCGACCTCTTTCAGAAGCCGGTTCAGGACCTTCGTTCCGGCGGTAAACATGAAAAGATAGAACCCTATGCTCAGTAGCAGAAGCCTGAAGATCTCGTTCATGTTCAGAGCCTGAGAACTGATGAACGCGAAAAGAGCTGACAAAAACATCACACCGACTATGTCGTCCGCTATCGTAGTCGCAGCTATCATCCTGCCTATCCTTGTGCTATACATGCCTGTCTTGTGAAGGAATGCAAACAGCGTTATGTCGCTGGACGACAGTATGACCACGCCGATTGCGAAGGCGACGACAACGCTACCGAGAAGCAGCATACCCACCAAAAATCCGAGCAGAAAGGAGCAGAAACCGCCTACAAAAGCGAGTATGCTGGCGGAATACATGTGCTCCCTGACGTCGTCGAACTTCACCCTAAGCCCGGCCAAAAACAATACAAAAATTATGAACACTGTGATGAGATCGTTTATCTGCGCGCCGCCTATCACGACGAGCCCCAAAACAGGACCCACTATTATTCCGGCGAGTATCTCTCCTATCAGCGACACTAAGCCGGCTCGCTCGGCAAGCTCGCCCAGCAGCTTCGCTGAAAAGAGCAGTATAGCCAAAGAAAGCAGCATCTGTTCGACTGCCATGATAGCATTTGGCGATGACATAGATAAAGAATCGTTAGGGTGCCTTCGCAGCAGCTTTTCTGAAGACGAAATACGCCAGAAGCGCGACGATCGCTAATGCGACCGCTATGTCGAGGTACTGCGTATACGATATTATAATTTCCCAGTTGTCTTTGAGCGCTATTCCCGAATAAACTAACACGGTGTTCCATATTGCGGCTCCGATAGCCGTAAACGCGATGAATTTCCGCACGCTCATCTCCGCGTAGCCGGCCGGTATAGAAATAAGATGGCGTATGACGGGTATGAAACGCGACACTAATATCGTTATTTCTCCGCGCTTTTCGAAGAAGCGGTGCGCGTTTTCAAGATTCTTCTCGCTCAGCAAAAAATATTTTCCATAGCGTTTGACGAATGCACGACCGCCCTTAAGCCCGATGTAATATGATATGAGCGAGCCGACGATGCTGCCGATCGTGCTTACTATTCCTACCGCGGCAAGATTCATCTGGCCTGTTGCAATGAGAAATCCGGCGAACGGAAGCACGGCCTCGCTCGGCACGGGGAAAACCATGCTTTCCAGCACCATCAAGATGAAAATGCCGGCATAGCCCGAAACTGAGATTATGCCAAGCACAGTTCCAAACAGCGCGTCGAATATGACCATACACATCACAAAACAGCTAAACGCTTTCGCCGGGGGATTCCTCAGTAGAACCAACGGTTCTCCGAGGTCCCATAGATGTTTCTTCAGAAACGCCTCTGAGGATGATGCTGAAGTCGAACGACTTCAACAGCTTGCACGAGACGATTCTCGTGCAAGAACCTTCGGTTCAAATCCATGAAGTGCTTGGCAAAGCGAAGCTTTGCCTGCACAGCAAAACTCGCCGAGTTTTGCAAGTGCTCCCAAACTCGCTTTGACGCTATCGAGATAGGCAGAGCATGCAGATTGTGTCAAAGCGAGTTTCCATGGGTTGATGCGATAGTATTCGGATAAGAGCATTCGCAGACTCAGTTTTCAGCCTCTTCCGTTGGTTCGTCCTCTGTTTTTTCAGCTTCTTCCGTTGGTTTGCCCTCTAATTTTTCAACTTCTTCAGCTTTAGGTCCTTTTTCTCCAGTGACTGCCTTGAAAGAGACCCTGTCGCCTTCTTTAATGCTTGTCCCTTCTTTCAGTCCGCTACTGTGGACAAAATAGCTTTTTCCGTCATCGCCGTTAATAAAGCCGAATTTCTTCATCTCGTTGAAGAACTTTACAGTTCCTTCTGTCATTTACAAAACCTCCTTATTACAAAAATATAATCTTGCAATTAATATAAGAATACGAGGGTTTGCGGTTTATCAAGATGGCAAGTTTCTCCGCACTTTTTAGTCTTTTACGTATGGCATGCTTCTTTGATGAACCTCGCACTAAAGTGTGCGGTTTCCTGAAGCATGGCATCAGAAGACTTCGATACTAGGCGAACATCTGTTCGCCTGTGCATGCAAAACATCGCTTCGCATTGTATCTCACAAGGAGAATCAAAGATTCTCCCGTGCAGGTGAAGCTTTGCTTCACCATGCATCCTCGCTCTAAAGAGAGAGGTTTTCGAAGTCTTCTTTATAACGGCCTTCGCTTTTTTCTCACATTGAAAATACGCCGCCGCAACAAGGAGCACAATTCCACAACCAAAAAGATACCTATATGTTCCAAGTGCTCCCAAACTCGCTTTGACGCTATCGAGATAGGCAGAGCATGCAGATTGTGTCAAAGCGAGTTTCCGGGGGGATTACCTCAAAGAGCAAAGCTCTTTGGGCTCTCGGAGATGTTCGCGAACATCTCCGAAGATGATGTTGAAGTTGAACGACTTCAACAGCTTGCACGAGACGATTCTCGTGCATGAACCCCTTGGGGTTCAAATTCGTGATGCTCCCAGGGGGATTTGAACCCCCGTCCGCGCCGTGCTCTAGCCGTGGCGTTTTCCGCCAGCGCTTTTCCGCAGAAAAGGGCTGTGAGAGGGCGCTATCCTTGACCGGGTTGTCCGGCCTTTCCGCAGGCGTTTTCCTCCGGAAAGGGCCTCTAGACGATGGGAGCGTCTTTGCCGCTCCATCTTGCTCAAGCTTCGGGCTTGGCACGATGGGAGCGTTAACCTATCACTCAAATTCACTTTCCAATAACTTATAAATACGATGTTGAGGATACTCTAGGAATATGGCGTTGTCAACACTTGCATATATTCTGCTTTTCACATTGGTAGGCAGCGTGTTCGGACTGGTAGGCGGAGTAATATTGCTTTATTGGCGCCGCCTGCACATAGAAAAAATAATTCTATACATCTTGAGCTTTGCGATAGGCACCCTTCTTGCCGCGGCTTTTCTGGACCTGATACCGGAGACTATCGGTCTGGTCGGCGGCGAAACCGCGATACTATGGACGTTCGGCGGATTGATCGCGTTTTTCATACTCGAGAATTTCGTTCGATGGCACTTCTGCCACGAGCTTGTGTGCAAGCATAAGGGGCACAAACATTCTCACCCAAAGCCTTTTGGCTACCTCCTGATAATCGGCGACACGTTCCATAATTTCATCGACGGCGTCATAATCGCGGCTGCTTTTCTGATAAACACCCCCTTGGGCATAATCACGGCAATAGCCGTCTTCTTCCACGAGATTCCGCAGGAGATAGCCGATTTCGGCGTCATGCTTTACGGAAAATTCCCGAAATCCAGAATACTTCTCTACAATTTCCTCTCCGCGCTGGCTGCTTTTGCGGGAGCTCTTGTGGCGTATTTCTTCGCGCCGAGCGTTCATGGACTTGTACCCGGTCTGGGAGCGTTCGCTGCAGGCGGATTCATATACATCGCGTTGGCGGATCTTGCGCCAGAGACGCATTCCGAGGACCTGAGCATGCGATTGCGTGAAGTGATCGCAAAAATCGTGTTTGTTTTCGTCGGAATAGGCACGATATATTTCCTCGGTGCTCTTCTGGGCATCTGAGATCGAAAAAGCTTGAGATTTCTTGAATTTTGCGGAAATTTTTAAATTTTCCTATTTTTTTTCTAAAAATCTTATAAAAATTGTGAAAAATCCAAACGACAAAAACGCGGAATCTATATATACGACTTCTACACAGTATGATAATTGATTCTAATGAAACTCTCCATCGCCAAGTGTTGCAAATGCAGCCGGGCGCGGCTGGTTGACAACGTCAACGGGCGATGGATATGTTTTGCATGCAAACAACAACTCGGCAAGCAAGCGTTGCAGGACATAAAACTCGGTGTGACCGCCAATGGAATCCCGATGGCCGCGCAAGTCGCGGCGTAAACTCTGTAAAATTCACGGAACAAGAAATTTTTCTAAGATATCGATAGATTATCTCACTTCAGTGCAGTGGTATCTAAAATCTCATCGCTGGCGAGAAGCGCGAGCCCGGTCTTTGAACCCATGACCTCTACCTTTATGATAACGTCCGGATTTTCCAAATCTACTTTCGGCTTGTTTATGTTCTCGGTGAGCTTCAGCACGAGTTCTGTTGCACTCGCCTTGTCGAAACGACGTTTTGCTAAATCCAATTTCCAGCTTTTCGCCGGATCCATCTTCTTATCGAAATCTTTCAGCGCTTTGCCGAGCGATTTAACGTCGGTCTTCACCCATTTGTCTATCGGTGTCCAGCGAAAAGTGTTGACGAAAACATTCTTTGCCTGACCGAGTTTGCGCAACTGCTTCACCAGCCCACGCGGCTCCTTTTTTGTGCGCAAGAGAAACACGCCTTCTATCTTGCACGGCAGAAATTTTGCGTTTTCGCCGGCCTGTTTTAGCAACGTCCGCACTTCGTCTTCGGCTTTTTTTGAGTGTGCGGGATCGAATGTTATGAGAAGATTGGCATCTGGCATATGTGTCACCTGAACGGTCTTCACTTGCGAAATATTTAAGCGCGCATCGGAAAGGATAATCCATGCGACAACGATATTATTCAACGATGCTTTTGGCGATCGTGTTTGTAGCGGGTATGCTTGCGGGTTTTTTTGCCTCCACGATAGTCGAATCCCCGGAATCGATCCTAAAAACGACCGGGAATAACGCGATAGCGCCTAATTCCGCCACCGTGCATATCGTAGCTGTGATTCCCGACCCTGCGAAAGGCATAGTGGGAACTGCGACGGTGGAACTCGTACCCGGCCACGATCGTACGCTGTTAAATGCTAACCCGTTCATAGAGCCCGACACGCAGGAGTCCGTAGCCATCGCCAAAGCGGTCGCGGAGAACTATGCAAACATGTCTTTGGGCGACAACGACGTAATCGTTACTTTCGACCTGCCATTGGGCAATGATTCCGCCTATCTGGTCGGCGGGCCATCAGCCGGAGCGGCATTGACACTGGCTATCATAGCCGCAATGAAAAACCAATCGATCCGAACCGACATAGCGATAACCGGCACTATTCTTCCGGACGGCCGGATCGGCGCTATCAGCGGCATATTAGAGAAGGCCCAAGCGGCCGGGGAAGCAAACATGTCGCTGTTTATCCTGCCAGCTGGGCAAAGCGATGTATCATATTACGAGCGTGTCGAGCGGCACCGGACAGCCAACGGGTTCGCAATAACGACTATTTCCTACGTGCCCAAAGAGCTCGTTCTGAACGAGTTTACAAAGCAGTGGAACATGACCAGCGTAGAAGTCTCGAACGTCTCAGAAGCGGTACGGTACGCGATAACCGCAAAAAAGGATTAAATCACCGATCATTGATTGTCGTATTTCTCTATCTCGTTGTTCAGAACTAACAGTTCTACGCCAGCTTCGTCAAGCATCTGGCGTGCAACGTCTGCATCATGATATCGTTTTTCGCAGACAACTCGCCTTATTCCGGCGTTGATTATCATCTTGGTGCACCAGATGCACGGCTCCATCTTGCAGTATATCGTAGCACCGTCCAGACATATTCCGAAACGAGCTGCCTGAACGATTGCATTCTGCTCGGCATGTGCGGTGCGAATGCAATTTTGTTTCTGGGCGCCGTTGCCGTCGTATGATACCTTCATCAGATGACCGACTTCATCGCAATGCGGCAAACCGATCGGTGAACCTACATAACCCGTTGTCAAAATCCGCTTGTCTTTGACCACAACACAGCCTGAACGACCACGATCGCACGTAGCGCGCTTGGCGACTTCGCGCGCTATGCCCATGAAATACGTGTCCCAATCGGGACGGACATGCTGTTCGCCGTTCGGTTTGCGATTTTCTTCATCGTTCGGCTCCATTTGTGTCTTCAAACCTCGGAACTTTATAAACCAAACTCTTGCAATCCGCTGGTCTCTGACCAGCGGTATTTCTGTGCTGCATCGGTGGTACAATAACAAGAGTTTGGTTGTACGCGAATACCACCGTATATTACCGCA
>Ga0315284_10017214_pt1 | contig 10249 bp, 11 predicted proteins | sample YL17G09_16_MG_FD_203696 | JGI IMG/M metagenome (GOLD analysis project Ga0315284, IMG submission 203696) | Sediment microbial communities from Yellowstone Lake, YNP, Wyoming, USA - YL17G09_16 | ecosystem: Environmental > Aquatic > Freshwater > Lake > Sediment | place: USA: Wyoming | collected...
AGAATGAATCGTCCGCACAAATGTGTTGCCATCGTTAACCTCCTTATTTTTTGAGAACCATGTGATTCGACAAGCCGCCATCCTACCGCCTCGACCCCCTGCGTCAAGGCCGTCATGCCTCAATCGGGTGTCGTACCCGCAGCGACAGCTTTCTCGGCCATCGGACCCTTCTCAACTGCCTCATGCAGTGTGAATCCATCGTACACCGGCGGGTTTGACTATGGCAAGGATGCTGCGGAAGTCGCGTCTTGAATGATGCTCAAGAAAGGGGATGAGTGTCTTCTCGATGTTTCGCGTGCCGGTAGGATTGACCTTGAGTCGAATGACGCCAGAGTGCTCGGTCAACTTGGCCACCGTCCAATTCCCGAAATGTTCATCCAGGGTAATGAGGACCCGATCCTGCATCGTACAGTATTCCAGTATCTCCAGATCGTCCGCCCGTGCCATGCCCGCTTCGGCAGCGCATTCAACGTCATAGCCTCTCTTCTGCAACACATCCGCTATGGAGCGATCTATCATCTGGTCCAGAAAAAGGCGCATCGTATCTCTCAGGCAGCTTCCGGCTCAAGTTCCGTATGATCGATCACAGAATGGCAGTATTGCAGAGCTGCTCTGACCTGTTCCGGCGAGAGCTCCGGGTATCGCTTTACCACGTCTTGCACGGATCCAGTTTCCGCGAGCTGATCCAGTACCACGGTGACTGGGATGCGAGTGCCGGAGATGACGGGCTTTCCGCTACAGACACGAGGATCAACGGTTATACGGTTATTCATTGCGCATCTCCTGAATGAACATCAGACACCATATTCCATACTCTTGATAGATACCCGATAGAGCACGATCAGTCAACAATTATCGATGCTGCTGCAATGTGACGGCCCCGACAAGATATCACGTATAACCATCGGAGCTTCGCCACCAGGCGATTCATTGTGCTGGAGGGTGTGAGAATGGCACGGGCGTCTCACCCATGGGAAGAACGCCAATCTGCAAAATCAGAGCCTGTCCACGCGAAGGTGGGGGATGGCCCTGCGACTCATGGGCAAGATGCCCATGCTACGGTGAACTGACCTCTCACGCACTCTCTCAGAGACTCTTACCGGGCGGGAGTTCGGAACGCATAGAGGCTCTTCATGGTGGTGATGTAGAGCGTGCCGTTGGCGGCGACGGGGCTGGCGTCTATAGGGCTGTCCAGCCGGACGGAGCACAGGACCTGCTTTTCCTTGCCGGCGGCGAAGACCCAGAGCTGTCCCCGGCGCGTGCCGATATAGACCTTGCCGTCGGCGGCGAGCGTGGAGGCCCAGATTTCGCCTTCGCAGTCGTGGGTCCAGTAAGGCTTGCCTGTCTCGGCGTCCACGCAATGCACGTAGCGGCCGCAGTCGGCCACGAAGACCAGGCCGTCCACAATCGACGGCGTCGAGCAGCAGTGTTCCTTCACGGGATACGACCAGAGCAGGCCGCTGGCGGTGATGTCGCCGGTTCCGGTCGCGTCGATGCACTGGAGCCACGCCTTCTCCTTGCCCCACCAGATGTCGCCGCCGACCGTGACATAGAGGCGGTTCTTATAGAACACCGGCATGCTCTTGATATTGCTCGGGCTCACCTGGCGGTTGCGGATGTAGTCGTGGATGTTCTCCTTGGGTGCGTTCGGATCGCAGTCGAATCGCCACATGAGCTTGAGCTTCGGCACGGTCCCTTTCGGCGGGACGGCCGTCACGGGCTCGAAGGCGTAGCACACGCCGTCACCGCCGCAGAAGAAGACGAGTGCCCGCCCGTTCACCTCGCCGAGCGCGGGCGATGACCAGGTGGAATGGAAGATCTTGTGCCCGATGCCCTCGCTCTCGCGGGCGACGAGCTGGCCCGTGGTCTTGTCGAGCACGATCAGGCACGGGGCGTCGGGCGACCGTATCTGCTTGTGCGAGCCGTACAGGCCGCTGCTCGTATTGACGTACAGGAACTGCCCGTGGACTAGGATGGAGCCGTGGGCGCCATCATGCGGATACACGCCGCACTCTATGGGGACGTCGAAGAGCCAGAGGATGTCGGCATCCGTGCCCGCCGCCTCCAGGGGTTTGCCGTCGGGCGGGACCATGTGCCGGCCCTCGTCCTTATAGGGCCCATCGTTGCCATTGGCCATGCCGTCGAGGTCGAGACAGACCACCTCGCCGCGATTGGTGACCATATAGACGCGGTCCCCTTCCACCGTCGCGGGCGAGACCATGCCGACCTGGGGCCAGTCTTTGTAGATGTCATCGGAGAGCTTGGGGGCGACCAACTGCCAGCAGAAGCTGCCGTCGTTCTCGTTGAAGCACATGAGCACGCCCCGGTCGCCCTGCTGGCGAGGATCGCGGGGCTCGTCGTTGTTCGTGCCGACTAGGACCTTGCCGCCGGCCACGACGGGCGTGGACCACGTCTGGGTCCCGAGCCGGGCCACCCATTTGACGCCCCGCGCATCCGCCGGATCGATCTTCGCGGGCAGTCCGGTCTCCGGCGAGACCATATTGCGGGAGAACCGCTCGCCCCACTGCGGCCGGTCCGCACCGCAAACAGCCGGCATCGCCGCCAGGAGGAGATAGAAAGTAACGTAACCCGCGTACTGGAAAGGACTTGCGATTCTGAAGGTCATGCTCACTCCGGCTATCCAAGATGTTCAATCATGTGAGGCGAACCGCGTGGGCACAAGGAAACCCCAAGCTCGTCCCATAGGACCCCGATTCTATAACGCCGCCGACAGAATCACAAGCTTCTCGACGGCAGGACCCTGGAGATTGGTCGAGTAGACGCACTATGGCCGTGCTGGTTAGGGAACGTTCTTCTCTCCGTTGCTCTTGCCTTTCAGTCTCAAGAGCGCCACACGATCCACAACTATTCAGTGTCCGCCGCCGTGGAGCATCTCGATGGCGTGCGGCAGGAGGTCCAGGATCACCTCCAGACATTCGCGAACGGCCTTGGGGCTGCCGGGCAGATTGACCACGAGCGTGCGGCCGCGAATGCCCGCTACGGCTCGCGAGAGCACAGCGCGGGGGGTCCTCTTGAACCCTTCGAGCCTCATCAGCTCGCCGAAGCCGGGGACCATGCGGCCACAGACGGACGCTGTAGCTTCCGGCGTGACATCGCGCGGGCCGAACCCCGTGCCACCCGTTGTCAACACGAGATCGACGGCTGCGCTATCGGCCAGTCTCACAAGCTCGGCGGCGATGGCGTCCCGGTCATCGGGCACGATGCTCCTGCCCACTGCGGCGAACCGGTCGCGAGGCAGCATTTCCTCGATGGTCCGGCCGCTGAGGTCCTCACGCTCGCCCCGCGAGCAACTATCACTAACCGTTACTACAGCGACTCTAATCATCAATCATCCATCATCAATTATCAATTCGATGGTGTCCCCCACCTTGATCCGGCCCGATGCGATCACGCGGGCAAAGATGCCTTCCCGCGGCATGATGCAATCACCCACTCGCTCGTAAATTGCACAGCGTCCGTGGCACTGCTTTCCCAGTTGCGTCACGACGAGCTCGGCACTGCCGCCGACACGCAGCCTGGCGCCGACCTTTAGCGTGCGCAGGTCCAGGTCCTGTGTCGTGATATTCTCCGCGAAGTCGCCCGGCGAGACGGATGCCCCCATTTCGCGCATACGGTCGATCTCCTCGGCGGCGAGCAGACTGACCTGCCTGTGACCGCCGTCCGCGTGCGCATCGCCGACCACGCCCAGGCCGGCCTCCAGGTCCGCCTCGGACACATTCGTCTTGGGTATCCCCTTCTCCTTCGAGATGGATATGGCCCTAACCCGGCCTCTTGTAGTCGCCACTTCGCCCGCCTGTCTTCTCCAGAAGCTGGATGCTGTTGATCGTCATACCCTTGCCCGTATACTTGAGCATATCATAGATGGTCAGGCACGCCGCCGCAACGCCGTGCAGGGCCTCCATCTCGACGCCGGTCTTGCCCGACGATTTCACCGACACCGTCACGGCAACGGATGTGCCCGCCTCGTCCAACGCGAAGTCCACCTCGATGCCTTCGATGAGGATCGGGTGGCACATGGGGATGACGGCGGGCGTCGATTTCACCGCCTGGATCGCCGCCACCTTCGCCGTCGCCAGCACATCGCCCTTGGGACATGCGCCCCGCCGCAGGGCGTCAAAAGCAGCCTCGCCAAGAAGGACCGAGCCGGCGGCTCTGGCCGTCCTCACGGTGATTTCCTTGGCACCGACATCGATCATGCCCTTCGATTGCGGATTGTGGATTGCAGATTGCGGATTAGTATTGCGACCCGAATCCCCAATCCGAAATCCGCAATCGGAAATTCCCTCGTTTTCTTTTTCCACGGCCCTAACCTCCGATCTGCTGCATCAGAAAATCGCCGGCGGTGGCGTTCAATTTCGTGTATTGCCCCTTCTCCCGGAGCGCTCGTCGCAGCACGCTCAGGATCGCGTCGTCGGCGGCGCCGGCGTGCAGAAGCTTCTTCACGTCGTAATAGTGCCCGCCGTACAAACAGGGCTTGATCTTGCCATCGCTGCTCAGCCGCAGGCGCGTGCAGTGCTCGCAGAATACAGAGGACCGTCCGCTGATGAAACCGACGGCCCCGACCGCGTTTTCGATTTTGAAGTACGCGGCAGGCCCGCCGCTGTCCGGGACCACAAGATTCGAGAGCGGCCCGAATCTCGACTCGATGATGCCGCGGACATCGCTGTTCGGAACGTAGCAGCTCGCCGGCCCGGTGAGCCTGCTCGTCGGACAATACTCGATGAATCTGACCGCCACCGGCAGGCGAAGGCTCATCTCCGCCAGGGCCGCAACCTGTGACAGGTTCACGTCACGTACCACAACGCAGTTGATTCGCACGGGCGCCAAGCCGACCTCCAGGGCCCTGTGCATGCCGTCGATTACTCGCGACAGCATATCCGCCCCGGCAATTTGCCTGTAACAATCGCGATCCATCGCATCGAGGCTGATGTTGACCCGCTTCATGCCCGCCTCTTTGAGCTCAGCGGCCGTCAGCGCAAGGAGGACGCCGTTGGTCGTCATGGACAGATCATCGACGCCCGGAATGCCGGCGAGCCTTCGCACGAGGCCGACGACATCCTCCTGCAGCAACGGCTCGCCCCCCGTCAGACGGACCCTCCTGATGCCGCACTGCGCGCAAAGGCCGACCAGGCGAACAATCTCATCCGTGCTCAGAGTCCCCCGGTCCTCCGCGAGATGAGCGTGGCCGAGCGGATTGCAGTAGATGCACCGCAGGTTGCATCGCTCCGTGACCGACACTCGCAGATAGTCTATATTCGTGGCCGGCATAGATTCACAATCCTGATCCCGGGAGTAGTCTGACGCTCACGGGTGCAGCCTTCTCAATTTGTCCGACGCCAATTTCCATACAGATCAGCCCGTCCGCCCCGCACAGGGCCAGAACGTGGCCCGAGCCATGATACTCTACGGCTCGGACGGTCGTCCGGCCCGTCAATTTCACCGGGATCCAGCCCTGTCTTTCGCCGTCTCTCCTTGTGATGGGCTCGTCGAGACTCATCTGAACGATAGCGGGCGAGTAATCATGGCCCATCAGCCGGTAGAGGAAGGGCCTCACCAGAAGCTCGAACATGACGAATGTCGATACGGGATTGCCCGGCAGTCCGAAGCAGTACGCCCGCTCGGATTGGCCAAAAACCGTAGGCTTTCCAGGCTTGACCGCGATTCTCTCAAAGAGCAATCGGACGTTGTTGCGGCGAAGCACTTCCGGCACGAAATCGAAGTCGCCGGCCGACACGCCGCCCGAGACAATCACGACGTCATCCTCGGCCAACGCAGCTTTCAGAGCGTTGTCGATGTCGGCCTCGGTGTCTTTGACGATGCCGCAATCGCGAGCGATCACGCCCATGCTCCTGAGCTGGGCGGCAAGCTGGGGACTGTTCGAATTCCTGATCTGTGACGGCCCCGGCCTCTCCGCCGGCGCCACAAGCTCGTCCCCGGTGGCAATCACGGCCACCCTCGGTCTCCTCGCCACGAGCGGGCGCACTTGTCCAAAAGAAGCGAACACCGCAATCTGCTGCGGACCGATCCGGCTACCCTTTCGCAGGACGATTTGTCCACATCGAATATCCTCGGCCCTTCGGCAGATGTTGTCGCGTGTCTGTCCGCCGGCAAAACGGATGCCGTCGGGGCCAAGCGCCTGCGTCTGTTCGATCATGACCACGCAGTCGGCCCCCTGCGGAACGACGGCGCCGGTCATGATCTTGGCGCACTGGGTCGGCCCGATCGTTTTGACCGGGACAGCGCCGGCCGGGATCGTCTCCACCACCGTGAGCCCACCGGCGAGGTCCTCGCGGCGGCATGCATACCCATCGACGGCCGCCTTGTCGAACGGCGGCATGTCGGCATCCGCCGCGACGTCCTCCGCCAGAATGCGGTCCAGGGCGTCGCTCATATCGACGCGCTCGCTTTCAAGCGGCCGGGCGGCGTCCAGGACGATCTGCAAGGCTTCTTTCAACTCGATCATGGTTCTTCAGAGATTATCTGCGGCTCGGTTCCGAAGCACGAGCGGTAGTCCTGCGGTGTGTCGATGGCCATCGCCACGGCGCGGTCATGGACGTTCACCTCAAGGACCTTGTCCTCATTGGACGACACGACATACCGGGCCCCCTGGTTCTCCGGAGCGATGGCAAGCTCGCCGAAGAGCGAGCGGGCGAACATCGCCGGATGACCTCGTCGCCCGTTGAAGACAGGAACGACAATCGGCTCGTGCGTCTCTTCGAACACGCCGACGAGCTGATCGACGATTTCAATCGTGATGAACGGATGATCGACAAGACACAGGAGTATCGCGTCCGCGTCGACGGGAAGGCTCTTGAGGCCCTTGATCAACGAGGACAACTGTCCCCGGAGATAATCTTCGTTCACTACCACGTCCACTTCAGACAGATCGACGGCCGCACGGATCGTCTCCGCACGCGCCCCGAGCACCACCGTCGTACGATCTACGCGGGAACACCGAAGGACGGAGAGTATCTGGCCCAGGAACGTCGTACCGCCAAACCTCAGCAGCGGCTTGGGCATTCCCATTCGCCGGGACTCGCCGGCGGCCAATACGAGGGCATGGATCATGAGCGGCCCTCACGCTGGGACAGGGTCATGTGATCGACTCCCGGCTCATCGCCCAGCCGTCTGATTTTGACAAGCTCGCAGACGATGCTCAGGGCGATCTCTTCGGGCGTGACCGCCCCGATGGAAATCCCGATAGGCGAGTACACCCGGTCGAGCTGTTCCTGCGGGACGCCCTTTTCTCTGAGCTTCTCCAGGATCGTCAGCGTCTTTCGCCTGCTGCCGATCATCCCAATGTATCTCGCGCGGGTCTTGAGGGCCTGTTCCAGGGCAATCGTATCGCATGTGTGGCCCCGTGTAACGATCACGATGTACGAGCGATCATCGACCGGTATCCTGTCAAAGGTGCGCTCGACATCTTCCACGACAATCTCATCCGCATCAGGAAATCGCTGCGGGTTGGCGTACTCGGACCGGTCGTCGCAGACCGTCACGCGAAAATGCACACCCCTGGCATATCGGGCGATGTAATAGGACACGTGCCCCGCCCCGCACAGAATCACCCTGGGCGCCTGGGCCAAGCTCTCCTCGGCCGCGCGGACACGCTCAGCAATCAGCGGCAGAGCCGTCGCGTCGAACGTCTCAATGGACAGTTCGACGGACCCGCCGCAGATTCCCTTCTCGTCGTCCGCCGTCCCAGCCAGCTCGAAGCGAAACGTGCGGCTGGCCGGCCGGTCGAGCATCCGGGCGGCTTCCTCGATCATCCTCGCCTCGACCAGGCCGCCTCCCACGGTCCCGGCGGCGCCCTTGCCCCCGTCAAAAACCAGCATCTTGAAGCCTGTCTTGCCGGGGGTTGAGCCGACGGTCGCCGCCACCGTGACCAATGCAACGTGTTGCCCGCCGTCGAGCAGCGAGATCGCCTTACGGAATAGTTCAAGATCATCCATATTTTTTTCTCTACACCCTTGTGCCGGCCCGATTGTATACTCAAAACGGGCGACAGGAAATCACCTTTTTGTGATGTCTGCGCCGAATAGCTCTTGGCACTGGGGTCAGAAGAGGGTTCAGTATGGCAGAGAAGATATCGTTCACACTCAATGGGCAGCCGGTGACTATGACAACAGACGGCCAGCGTGCGCTCCTGTGGGTCCTGCGGACCGATCTCGGTCTGGTCGGCACGAAGTTCGGCTGCGGACAGGCCCTCTGCGGCGCATGCACCGTCCTGGTGGACAACAAGGTCGTACGGTCCTGCGTCCATCCGGTGCGTAATGTCGCCGGCAGAGACGTTCGCACCATCGAAGGGTTATCCACGAACGGCGAGCTGCATCCGCTGCAGAAGGCGTTCGTCGAGCACGACGCCCTTCAGTGTGGGTCCTGCACGCCGGGCATGATCCTCACCGCGTACAGCCTGCTCCAGGAGAATCCCCAGCCCACGCGAGAGGAAATCATCAAAGGCATGGACAACAACTTATGCCGCTGCGGGACGTACACCCGCATCATCGACGCTGTCCAGGACGCCGCGGCCCAGATGAAAGGAGGGGGTTCCAAATGAACGACAACCCACATATGGAGATCGATTTCCACGATATCGTGGCGGACCCCAACCTATCCCGCAGGGAGTTTGTCAAGGCCCTGGGCGGTGGGATCATCATCTTCTTCTGCATCGGCGATAGCTCCGTGCTCGAAGCGCAGCGGCGCGGCCGGGGCTACCCCGATGACTTCAACGCCTATCTGCGCATCGGGCCCGACGGTCGCGTCACCTGCTTCACAGGCAAGATCGAGATGGGCCAGGGGGCGATCACCTCGCTGCCCCAGATGCTCGCCGACGAGATGGACGTCAGCCCGGATGTAATCGATATGGTGATGGGCGATACGGCGCAATGCCCGTGGGATATGGGCACATTCGGCTCCATGACCATCCGCTTCTTCGGCCCGCCTTTGAGAGCGGCTGGAGCGGAGGCCAAGAGGGTCCTGATCGAGCTGGCGGCCGAGCAACTCCAAGTGCCCCTGGAGCGGCTGGCCACGGAGAATGGCGTCGTGTTCGACAAGGAGAACAAGGACAAGAAAGTCACGTACGCCGACCTGGCCAAAGGCAAGACGATTGAAAGACATGCGAAAGAGAAGCCCCCCGTCAAGAGCCCGGCCGAGTTTAAGGTGATGAACAAGCCGTTCCTGCGGCGGGACGCCCGGGAGAAAGTCACCGGCAAGGCGAAATACGCCGGCGATATTCGCCTGCCTGATATGCTCTACGCGAAAATCCTGAGGCCCCCCGCCCACGGCGCCAAGCTCAAACGCGTGGACACCTCCGCCGCCGAGAAGATGGAGGGCGTCTCGGTTGTCCGCGATGGCGACATGGTGGCGGTCCTGCACAAGAGCCCCGACCAAGCGGCTGCGGCCCTGGCGAAGATCGACTCCGAGTTCGACGTGCCCCAGGCAACTGTGGACGATCAGACAATTTTCGAGCACCTGCTGAAAAATGCAGGAAAGGAGAACGTCGCCGCCCAGGGCGGGCAGCTTGAAGAGGGCGAAAAGCAGGCCGAAATCGTGGTCGAGCAGACGTATCTCGATGGGTACAAGGCCCATGCGACCATCGAGACGCACACCGCATTGGCCCAAGTCGAGGGCAACAAGGCGACCGTCTGGGCGTCCACCCAAACTCCTTTCCCGCTGAGGGACCAGATCGCCAACGCCCTGGGCTTCAAGCCGGAGGATGTCCGCGTCATCACGCCATTCGTCGGCGGCGGTTTCGGCGGCAAGAGCGCCGGCCAGCAGGCCATCGAGGCGGCACGACTGGCGAAAGCCGCCGGCAAGCCCGTCCAGGTCATGTGGACCCGCGAGGAGGAGTTCTTCTACGACACCTTCCGGCCGGCCGCCGTAGTGAAGATCAAATCCGGGATCACCAAAGAAGGCAAACTCGCATTGTGGGACTACCACGTGTATTTCGCCGGCGACCGGGGAGCGGCGCATTTCTACGACATCCCCCACCACCGCACCTCCAGCGTCGGCAGCGCCTTCGGCGGCGGACCCAGCCCGCATCCTTTCGCCACCGGAGCGTGGCGGGCCCCCGCCAACAATACGAACTCCTTCGCCCGCGAGTCGCAGATCGACATCATGGCGGCCGAAGCCAGAATGGACCCGATCGAATTTCGCCTCAAGAACCTGCGCGATGAGAGGCCGATCCGTACTCTCAAGGCGGCCGCCGAGAAATTCGGCTGGAAGCCCG
>Ga0315284_10017215_pt1 | contig 10248 bp, 5 predicted proteins | sample YL17G09_16_MG_FD_203696 | JGI IMG/M metagenome (GOLD analysis project Ga0315284, IMG submission 203696) | Sediment microbial communities from Yellowstone Lake, YNP, Wyoming, USA - YL17G09_16 | ecosystem: Environmental > Aquatic > Freshwater > Lake > Sediment | place: USA: Wyoming | collected...
GCCGGCTGCTTCGTCCTGCTGACCAATGTGCCCGCCGACCAGAAGAGCGGCCCGGAGATCCTCCGGCTGTACAAAGACCAGGACGGCGTCGAGCGCAACTTCGGGTTTTTGAAAGACCCGCTGGTGGCTAACGATGTGTTCCTCAAGAAACCGCGGCGTATCGAGGCCATGGGGCTTGTCTTGGTCGTCGCGCTCCTCCTGTGGCGCTTGATGGAGCGGGCGATGCGGCAGAAAAACGTCGCCCTTCCGGGCTGGAACAACCGTGAGACGACACGGCCCACCGGCTTCATGATGGCCTCCAAGTTCTCGTCGGTCTTCGTGGGGGGGAGAGGAGAGCGGAGGTTCCTGCTTCGGCTTTGGAGGAAACGCAACGGACGTATCTTCAGGCGTTGGACGTGTCCCCGGCCGTCTTCACGGAGATGGACTCCGGAGCCGGCCGGTTCGAAGCTTGATATGAGTCCGAGAAATTACCCAAAAAGGCTCCCGAAAAAGTGCGAAATATGGGATAAACCATCGCCATGGCACGGTTTGACTGGAAAACGATACCTCGTGCGGAGGAAAAGCAGGGGAAAAGGAGTTTTCTTTAGAATAGCGCTCAGGATTGCATTCTTACGAAAAAGAGCCGGATTTTTCCCCCTATCCGTAAAGTCTCGCCGTTTTCGGCCGCAAGAGGCCCGTAGAGGGCAGATCTGGATTACCCCCAACCTCGGGAACGGTGGCGCCGCGCCGGAAATGGAATTTCCTATTCATCCCGCATTTGACCCGTTCCTGTACACTGTGCTATAAGCCAGGAGGAGGACACAGATAAAAAGACGCGAGTTCGTCAAGTCCATCAGCCTGGCCTCGCTGGCCGGCCCCCTCAGCCGATATCGACTCTCCCGCGAAAAAGCCCTTTCCCCTTCCCCGCCCAATATCGTCTTCATCATGACGGACGACCACGCCGCGCAAGCCATCGGCTGTTATGGAAGCCGCCTCAACCAGACCTCGCACATCGACCGGATCGCCCGGGAAGGTGTGCGGTTTGACAACTGCTTTTGCACCAACGGGATATGCGCCCCTAGCCGGGCCACCATCCTCACTGGAAGGTACAGCCATCTCAATGGGGTTCGCGACAACGCCCACGTTTTTGACGGGTCGCAGGAGACCTTCCCCAAGCTTCTTCAGGCGGCGGGCTATGAGACGGCCCTCATCGGCAAATGGCATCTTCAGAGCGACCCGACAGGTTTCGATCATTGGAGCATCCTCCCCGACCAGGGTGAATACTATAATCCCGACCTGATCGAGATGGGCACGACAAAACGACGCTTGGGGTATGTCACGGATATACTAACCGACCTGGCCGTCGATTTTTTTGAGGCGCGCAAAAACTCGTCACGGCCTTTCCTGCTGATGCTCCATCACAAAGCTCCGCACCGGAACTGGCAGCCGGCCGTGCGGCACATGACGCTCTATGACAACGCGAAATTTCCCGAACCGCCGACACTGTTTGACGATTATACAACGCGATCCCGGGCTGCCGCGGAACAGGAAATGACCATCCGGGACCACATGACTCTCGAATCCGACCTCAAGCTCGGGCCGCCGCCGGAGAGGCTGGACGAAGCCCAGAAAAGGGCTTGGGAGGCGGCCTTCGGCCCGAAGCGCGAGGCGTTCCGCAAGGCCGGGCTCTCGGGAGACGCGCTCGTCCGCTGGAAATACCGGCGCTACCTTCAGGACTATCTCGGCTGCGTGGCTGCGGTTGACGAAAGCATCGGCCGGGTCCTTGACGGGCTCGACCAGACCGGCCTCGCCCCGAATACTCTTGTCATTTACACCTCTGACCAAGGGTTTTTCCTGGGAGAGCACGGCTGGTTCGACAAGCGTTTTATGTATGAGGAGGCGCTCCGGATGCCGCTCCTCATGCGTCTGCCCGGTCGCATCCCGCCCGGTTTGGTAAATAAGGATATGCTCACGAACGTAGATTTTGCCCCCACCTTTCTCGATGGCGCCGGTCTGAAAAAGCCCCCCGCTATGCAAGGGAGGTCATTTCTGCCGCTTGCCACGGCCCAGCGGGTATCCGGGTGGCCCGAGTCGATCTACTATCACTATTACGAATTTCCGGACGTCCACATGGTCAAGCGCCATTATGGGGTCCGTACCAAGCGGTATAAGCTCATCCACTTCTACTATGACATTGACGTCTGGGAACTTTACGACCTTGCGAGAGATCCCCGGGAGCTCCACAACGTCTACGCCGACCCGGCCTATGCCAAGGTCCGCCGCGAGCTAGAGGACGAACTCCTCCGGCTCCAGAAGCTCACCGGTGATTCCGAGGAGCTGGCCCGCCGTTTCGTCGAAACCGACCTCAAGAAGTGACATCAGCATCCGCCTTTCACATCATGGCCAAGCCTGCGGGGGCGCAGTGCAACTGCCGCTGCGATTACTGCTTTTACCTTGAGAAGGAGCGCCTTTACCCCGGCTTGAGCTCCCGGATGTCGGACGATGTTATGGAAGCCTACATCCGCCAGACCATGTCTACTTACCCCGGGCCCGAGGCGCCGATTACGTGGCAGGGCGGAGAGCCCACGCTCATGGGCCTCGATTTTTTCCAGCGGACGGTTGAGGCGGAAAGAAGGTACGCCCGGCCCGGCCAGCGCGCAGCCCACTCAATCCAGACAAACGGCGTATTGATTGATGAATCATGGTGCCGGTTTTTCCACGATAATGGGTTTCTCGTCGGTCTGAGTCTCGACGGCCCGCGGGAGCTCCACGACACCTTCCGCCGCGATAGAGGCGGGAAATCGGTTTTTTCCAGGGTCGCCCGGGCGGCACGCCTGATGCAGGAGCATGGGGTCGAGTTCAACATCCTCTGCACCGTGAACGCGGCCAACAGTCATCATCCGCTCAACGTATACAGATTTTTCCGGGACGAAATCGGGGCCCGTTATGTCCAATTCATTCCGGTCGTCGAGCGGACGACCGGACCCGCAAACCGGGATGGATTGCAGGTTACCAGCCGCTCCGTGCGCGGCGCCGATTTCGGCCTTTTCCTCTCGGAGATTTTCGACGAATGGGTCCGCCGAGACTTGGGGTTCATGTTCATACCCTTCTTCGACGCCGTGCTGGCGTCTTATGTCTACGGAGAATCCACCTTATGTGTGTTGCGTCCGACTTGCGGCGACGCCCTGGCCCTCGAACACAACGGCGACCTCTATTCCTGCGATCATTACGTCGACCCGGTCTTTCTACTAGGAAACATCCTGGAAACGCCCGTCGGCGAGCTTTTGTTCTCGGAGAGGCAGCGGGCCTTCGGCAGGGCCAAGTCGGCGAGCCTGCCTGGCGAATGCCGCGAATGCCGGTTCCTCTTCACCTGTCACGGCGAGTGTCCTAAAAACAGAGTTCTCGCGACGCGTAACGGCGAGCCCGGACTGAACTGGCTCTGTGATGGCCTGAAGGCTTTCTTTGCCCACACCGAGCGGCCTATGCAGCTCATGGCCGGCCTGCTCAGCCGCGGCCAGTCGGCTGGGAGCATCATGAGAATCCTCGCCGAAGAGGAAGGCCGCCGGACGCCGACACCGGGCCGTTCGAATCCTGGAAGAAATGATCCTTGTCTCTGCGGCAGCGGGTTGAAATTCAAGAAGTGCCACGGCCGGACTTGAGCCTGAAGCGCTTCGGACTTCCGGAGCGGCCTGAATTTATGCCGAGTTTTCGGCGAGAACCCCCTCGATCTCGGTCCGTGTCGGAGCGGAGGGTTGGGCGCCGGGTTTGGTTGACCCGCCCCGACCTGCCCATCCCCCTCAAGGGTCCGCGTGACATCCGCGCCGCAAAATATGCCCAATAATGTCTAACCGCGCCTACTCGTGCCTAATGGGAAAGCCTCGTTCATATGGGGAGAATTGGCGGGGTCGACGAGACTCGAACTCCCGACCCGCTGCTTAGAAGGCAACTAGCTCGCCTTCTTAACTGATGGAAGATGAATTGTTTGCGAGCTCGTTTCCGGATAGTGTGCTCATAATTGTGCTCACGGACGGCCCCGACAGGGCCGTCATCCCGGGATTATGGGAATCAGCTGCTCAACAGCCCGGCCGGCACGCTCCACCACCAAATCCCAAGCCTGGCCGAAAGCCCGCAGGTCACGCAGCGCCATCCGCGGCCAGGCATTGGGCAGCCACGGCGTGCATTCAAAGGAGTCGAGGCCGGTGGGCACAATGCCGAACATTCCTTCGGTGAAAACGCGGGGATATAGCGAGCCGGGGCAGAGCATGTCTATGGCGTCTTCATCCGGATACGGCCCCCGGCTCCCGAAAATCTGCGCATGCACCACGCGGCGGGTCAGCTCCAGTGCGTCCTCGGTGCGTCCGGCTTTGAACAACACTCGCAGGGCATAGATAGCACGACCGCTTCCCTGCCGTTGCCGGCATGGACGACGCCGCTCCTCTCCGCGTCCGCCGTCCAATAGTCCATCGCCTGCGGAACGCCGGCGGCGAAGGCCGAAAGCAGCATGGCCGCCATGACCATCAAACACGGCAGGCTCTTGTTTCGTTTGTTGGTCATTTTATTCTGTCTCCCGTCTTATTCGCATATTCATCTCTGGGCGTGATAATCTGAACCGGACCGAAAAGGCCCGATTTCATTAACGGCGGAATCTCGTTGTATACGGGCCGTGACTTTCCGAGGGGAACCCGACCGTACGAACTATCCGACGTCGGATCGGTTTGAATCCGATCGAGGTTGCTTCGCGTCAACCGACCTGACTCGGGCCGCACCGAATCACCATTCAGCCGGTTGGCCCAGAGGTTTGCGACCCGGATCTCCGCCTGATTCGTGCCCGCACGAACAGCTCCGGAGATTTCGATTCGATAGGGCGGCAGCCAAACCAGCCCAAGGCGCTTTCCGTTGAGCGTTACTTCGGCCATTTCGGCCAGGTCGCCCAGTTGAAGGAAGAGCCGGTTCTTTTTGGCTAACGATTCCGACAGTTCGAATGTCTTTCGATACGTGGCGATTCCCGAGAAGAATCGAATCCCGTCGTCGTCCGACTCGGTCCAGCTTTGCAGTTTCCCGAAGGTTGTCATTCGCGGCGCGCCCCACCCTTCGGGGAACTCGACTTGCCAGGATCCGTCGAGGGTCAGCGGCGCGGGAGTGTCCGCCGCAAGGAAAGTGTCGCATGCGAGGGGATCAAGCGGTTCGCTATTGGCAGTGCTTGCTTTCCGAAAGACGACAAATACCGACCCCAACGGCCCAAGCTTCACAGGCAGTTCGGTATGGCCGCTTGCGACGCTTTTCCAATCGCGACAAGCGCTTCGACGCCCCGAATCGGGCCACCAGAATTCGGGTGCCTGCCCGTTGGTTTCCGCCGCAACCCGGAAACGGCAGGTCAAAATCTGTGGATCCATGGTCTTGTTGCGGACGAAATAGAATTCATCATCCGTGGTTTTCCGATGAATGAAATCCAGTGGACCCAAGTCTTCTTCACCGCGTCCTGCGATCTCGAAATCCCCGCCGACTCCGATTTCCCGGAGCGCTTCACTTCGATCGCCGGCAATGATAAACAGTCCTTGGCCGATTGTCCGGATCAGAACCGCTTGCTTGTCTTGTTTGTCTGACGATTCACCCCCACCCCAAAGCTCATCGACCAGTCGTTCCACCTTTTGGGTTTCCTCTTTATGATCTTTCAAGCCCGGGGCACGGGTCGGTCTCTTGTGGCCGATCACCGTTGCCCCATCGGCTACAAGTGCACGGACCTTTTCGAGAACCTCCGATGGGAGTTGATCCTGCTCGGGCAGCACGAGCGCCGCATAACTCATCCCGTCCGGCAGAACGATCCGACGGTTTTCAACGCGCATCCGCTGAAGGACCACCTGCGACGAACAGACGTCATAATCGTGGCGCGGATCGAGATCATCCAATAGCGGCTTCTCAGGCACATTGCACAACAACGGATAAAAGTTCGGCGCCTGATCGCCGTAATAATAACAAACGTCGGCCACAAACCACCCTTGGCGAAGCATGTAAGAGCACCGGGCCAGGTAGTCCGTCAATCCGCGGACCATCGGCCACCAGGTCGCCGACGGATTGATATCCGTGCCGGCATGATAGGCCCAACCGGGAAGCCCCGCCTCGGGCGGGGAACTGGCGAACGTGTGCAGCGAAAAACAATTCAAACCTTCGCACAACGCCCGATCGGCGATCATCTTGTGATTCAACGGCCCATCGACCCAGCGCCGCCATGTGGTAAACGATTCCGCATCAACCAGGCGTTTGTTGTAAACATGCGCGGCCGAAGCGATTTCCTTGATCAGGAAAATTCCCCGATGCCTGATCCAAAACTCCCCTCGCGGAATATCAACCGCCCCGAGCGCCTTGATCCCATCCACCGGATTGGAATCCCAGATCGGAGGCCCCGGCCCACCCGCCTCGGCGATGAGCTTCACTCCGTACGATTCGAGGAACTTCCGACCCGTCACGTAATGCGAGTCGATCAACCGGTCGCTCACCATCTTCCGCCAATCGTAGAAGAACTGTTCCTGGACTTCGGGATCCGCCAGCTTCCAACCGGCGAGCAGGGGTAAAAACCGGAGCACCGAATAGCCAGCCCGTCGTTGGAACTCATCGGCCATGGTTTCGTTCCAAGGCGTAAACCCGTCGAGTTCCATGCTGTCGAACTCCAGCGTTTTGAAGCTGGTCCCCTCGAACGTCTTGCGCCCCAGTTCCTTGAGGATCGTGGTGACAATATGATGGAGGTGAAATTCGGTGGCACGGGGGTCAAAGAAGTCGATCATCGGCCCACCGGACTTCGGACTAGGCACGATCAACTGCTGCCCATGATTCGCACAGACAAAACGAAAGATGGACCAATCGCCTGCAGGCACATCCCAACGCAACTTGCCGTCGGCACCGATCATTTTCGTCAGGTCAACGACCTGGTTCGCAGCGGCAAGCGTTTTCGATTGGTCGTGAGGCACGGCCAACACGGCCACTTCGCGGAGATAGATCGGCCGGCCATGCGCATCCCGCGGACAAAGTTCCGGCAACTCGGGCAGGGGCAATTCATCGTGAAAATCCATGGGCCCGGTCACCGTGGTTGTCGACTGATAAAGACCTTTCCCTGCGTGCTCCGGCGGAATCCAACTCCCGCCCGCATTCCAACCGCTGGAGGCCACCACGCCGATCTCCAACCCGAGCCGGCCGGCCTCGCGAATCGCATGGACGATCAGCCGCGTGGACTCCGGTCCGAGAAACGCAGGCCCGGCAGGCACTCGTCCGTCAGGATCGGCGTAAGCGGCCACGTCCCAAATCTCACCGCCGCGCATGCCACCGCGTTTCATCGCTTCCAAATCCCGGGTGATCTGCTCCTTGGTGATCGACCCGTTGAGCCAATCCCAAAACGAACCTGGCCGCGCATGGACCGGCGGATCGGCAAACGCAGCGGGCGAAAGCCGATCATCAGCCCTGCCCGGCTCCGTCACCTTCTCAGAAGCGTTCGCTGCCGCGGAATCGGCAGAACCGATCTCACGGCCCTTCCAAATACCGCCCTGCAAAGCGAAAGCGACGAGCAGGACGATCGGGATCCGACGGACCGCTCGTGAACGTTGGGTTGATTGATGATCCTTCATGATGATCGCTAAGAAATGGCCTCTTTGGCGCGGCGCCCGCCTTGTTGTTCGCCGCGCGGCCGGGCTATCACAGTCAGCTCGTTCGCGGTTAAATTGGTCAACGTCTTTCCTCCCTCTGTTTTTTTGAATCGTCAAGTATCAACTCCGGATATCGGCGCTTGATGACCGCCAGTTCATCGGCGTTCAATTGTCCGATAGCAATGGGCTTGTCCTGCGGGCGGACTCCCTTCTGGTTGAGTCGGTTGAGCAAACTCCAATTGCGGGTGTGTTGACCTGGTGTTGGATCGGCGGGTTCCTGGGCTTTGAGGTCGTAGCGGGTGAAATCAATGAGTTTTTCAGGGGTGTTGTCTTGCCAGTTCCGCAACAGGGCCAACCGGAAATCCTTGTTCATAAACCATCGGATTTCCATTTCAGGTTCCGATCCGCAAACGCCTGAGCCGCGCATGACGAAGCGATAATCGAGACTGTCATTGTTTTTGAACTGCTCGCGCCAGAGCATCCCAAACTCCCCTTGCGTGATGCACTTCGCCTCCGGCCAGCGCCGTCGCATTTCACTCAGCCAGATCACCAGGCCGTCCAGTCCGTTTCGGCCGTCGTAGCCATAGATTTTGCGTCCTTCGACCAGGCACAATTCCCAGATGCAGGTTACCCATGCAAAGTTATTGAGTGCGAATCCCATGTCGAAATGAGCGGCTGTGGTCGCAAGCATCTCTTTTGTCCCCTGCTCGGTGCCCTGGCGGAGAACCGTCTCGATCGGACCGACCCCCTGCCGGCTGCCGCATTGGGCTTCATTGATCTCTCTGGCGCCTGAGAATCTGGCGTTCAGGAAATCAACGGTCCAGCCATCGAGATTGACACAATCGATCAGGTCCTCTTTACACTGGGCGGGTTTACAGAAATGTTCGCGCGATGGGTAGTAAGGATAGGATATCGAGCCCTCGCCGTCACCGTTGTCGACCGCATACTGGCTCCAGATATTGCCCTGGCAGACGTGAATGCCTTCCTCTTCGGCCAGGAATCGCAGGTTTTCAGCGGAGAGAAAACCTGCAATGACACTTTGGGGCCGGTATCCCCCGCCAACCATCTCCGAAACCATCTGCAAACCATCGTGCAGGTCGCGATTGACCTGCTCCCGGGAGTTATACATGTTGGCAAAATAGCCGCCCGGGATAAAGGTGATCTCATCGCCATACTTTTCATGATAGGAGACAACCAGTTTCTTTAAATCCAGGTAGTTGGGCCGCTGATCCTTCAGCGCAAGCCAGCTGAAAGACCATGTTATCCGTGCCCCCGGCCAACCCTTTTCCACGGCTTCCCGAAAAGTGCGGGCTTCCTCCGGACCGTGAACACTCGATTCATCGGACCCATCAGATTCATCGCGCGAAGTTTCAATCTGGTTCACGCGAACAACGGTGCTGAATGTAAAGAAGCGGTTACCCATTAATTTAAGCCCCTGATCTTTTAATAATTGGGCAGCACTGTCGGGTTGATCATGATAAACGGATTCGACGATTTCGTATACCAGCTGTTTCCCTTCATTGATAACCTCAGCCGCTGACCTGTTATCAAGGGTTTTGGTGTTGATTGAGGTCAAGAAATTATCCAGCCTTTCCTTGGCGGCTGCAGCTTCCATCGATGGATTTTCACCCAGTTCTTTACGAAGAATTCTTATCTTTTCATAGTCCTGAATTCCCTCCCTGAGTCTTTCAAATCGTATTGAGCTTTGGGCATCCGGGTACACAAGATAGGTATCGCCGCTTGGCCATCTGATGAATCTAGAATCAACTTCCGGATTCTCAACCCAGTTGTTATAGGCCCACCTTAAAAATCCATCAAAGCCCATTGCCGATGCAAGCCAGCCTTCATAACATGATTCAGCAGGAGGGGAAAAGGTGAAATTATTAGGTTTTGGTATTCCGCATGCAACATAATAGGTCGTTTTCAGGCCTGAATTTCTTCTGGATTCAACTATGCCCCCCGAAATATTATCGATATCCCTCCAGTTAGAGCTGAAATCATAAAGGGATGAGTTTATCTCCTTAAAATGAAAGCCGGCCATGGAAATCTTAAATTCAGGCGCGGTTTCCTTCAAAAAGCTGAACATCTCTGTCATTTCCTCTTCGTCTCGTTCATCAAGAGCAATGGCAGTTTTATCCAGCCAGCCCTTTTCTCTGAGATGTACTTTGAATTCATTAAGGAAGTTCCGCCATATGCTTTCGTACTCTTTGGTACCGGGTATGGCCTCCACGGTGATGGATTTAGCGGATTTTTCATCAATCCATGAAAACTTATTGCCCACCGGCACCATGGAATAGCAGTTGATCTGCTCTTTTATCCCTGATTCCATTGCCAGGCTGACATAGAGGTCAAAAACCGAATAATCATACGCCCACGTCCCGTCCGCTTTTTTAATCCACTTGACCATGGAACCATACGGATCGAATGTCTGACCCGCCCAGGGGTCAGCAATCAGGGTTGTCGTGATGCATTTCTGTCCAGCCTGAGCGAGCATGGTCAGGAGTGGCCGCAAGAGGTTGACATGTTCCTGTGACCACGGTTCCACCCGGTGAAATCTTGCAACGGCGTAGGGATTCTGCCACAGGTCCAGATGGAAGGACCATTCTGAAGGGGCCGGCAGCGATCTATTCTGCACTTC
>Ga0315284_10017217_pt1 | contig 10248 bp, 12 predicted proteins | sample YL17G09_16_MG_FD_203696 | JGI IMG/M metagenome (GOLD analysis project Ga0315284, IMG submission 203696) | Sediment microbial communities from Yellowstone Lake, YNP, Wyoming, USA - YL17G09_16 | ecosystem: Environmental > Aquatic > Freshwater > Lake > Sediment | place: USA: Wyoming | collected...
AAGCCATCCCCGAGTGCCCTGTGGGCTCGAGATGAGGCGAGCCGACTCGGTAAGCTGCAGGTGTGTGTCACTGGCCCTCGTAGCTCAGTGGATAGAGCAACGGTTTCCTAAACCGTGTGCGCAGGTTCGATTCCTGCCGGGGGCACCACCTGCGATAACGTTCGTCCAGCGTTCCGGCATCGGGGCGGATTCTGGCGCCGACTCGAACGCCGTAGGCACGGAATGACCCGCGGTGCCAGAAACCGCTTCATCTCTTGTGGTGCCTTCAGTGACCTCGGGCGGTCATGGTTCGTGCATCGCGGAGACGACGCGAGCGACGCGTCCCGCGGCACGTAGGTGGTGGTCGCGCTCGCCCACACCCACGTCCCCTAGAGGCGGGCGGCGCGACCCACGATCACGGCGGCCGCGATGATCACAACGGGCCCGATCCAGAACTCCTGCCGCCGAGCACGCCCCGTCAGAACGCGGAGCCGCTCCACCACGTCGTCGATCACAACGCCGACGAGGCGCGCCCCCTCCGGCTTGTGTTTGAGCTCGGCTGGCTCGTCCTGCGTTCGCAGCATCTCCGCAACGGACCTCTTCCACTCCGCGAGCTCGCCGACCAATGCCGAGACCTTCCGGTCGCCGATCTCGTCGGCGCCGCGCGAGAGACCATCGACGCGCTCGCGCCACTCGCGTACGGGCGGGCTCCAGTATCCTGCCAACGTATCTTCGCATCGGCCCACGAGCCGCTCACGGGATCAACAAGGCCCGCGACCAAGGAATCGAGGCTCGCGTACGATCCTCGTCAGCATGGAGCAGGAGAGGCTCGAGTCCGCCCTCGAAGGGCTCCGGCGGTTCGGCGACGTCGACGCCATCCGCGCGAGCGAGCACCTCGAGTGCGCTGTCGATCACTCGAAACAGCGAGGCAGGAGGTGGACCGAGCAAGCCTGCTACTCCCTACGCGAGTGCCTTGAGAGCATCCCACCCCTCTTCGGGCAGGAGAAGTTGACACACCCGCTCGGCGCAGCGGCCCGACGATTCAGCAGGGACATCTCGGAGGCGATTGCGGTTGACCATCCGCCCGTTGTTCTGCGTCGGCTCATCTCAGAGTTCGAGCAAGAACTGGATGCCGCCGAGAGCCTTAGGCGCTACCGGATCGCCCAGGCCACGATGACTCAGGCTGGTGCGGGCATGAGCAGCCCGCACGTGGATGCTTTCGCCGCCGAGTGGACCTCGACGGTCGAAGGCGTCAACCGAATCCTCCATGGTGGCGAGCACTCCGAGGACGAAGCACTGGGTCTACTTGGGCGGGCAATCGACCTCGTCGCCGCTCTCGTTGGCCCCATCTCAAGCCGCCTTGAGGAAGTGGATCGACATGCTGCACTCGAGGCACCAGGGGAATCGGAGGTGCGCCGTGTCCTCGAACTGCTCGCCGACGAGCGATTGGCCCGGTACTTCTTCTCCAAGGTCGAATCAACCGCTTGGCTCGAGGCGCTCGATGCAAGAGGCGTATTCGCGACGCCAATGCAGGGTGACTGGTACCAAGGCGGCTTTCTGATTCGAGTGAGTACGCGTGCTCCGGAGCTTGCCAAGGACCTCGCGACTCGAATCGTCGGCGATCCGCACAGAGCCGCCTCCATCGTCGTGTTGGGAGTCGTACGAGAACTCGGACCTGCAGCGACAGCGCTCGCGGTTCGGGTCCTCAGCGCCGAATCGTTTGCGGATCCCTTCAGAGTCGCGCATGAACTGGAACTGACGATAGAAGAGTGGGCGGCCCGAGAGGAGACCGAGACGTTCGACGAGCTAGCCGACGTAGCGCTTGAGCCTCAGCCTCGGGAAGGCGGCTGGCGTGTCGCAGGGAAGTTCGAGGAATACCAATACGCAATACTTATTGGCCTGTTTGTGCGTCGAGTGGGCTGCGAACACCTCGACGCCCTGACCGAGAAGCTGCTCTTCAAGCTCCGACGGGCAGCGACCATCGTGGGCGACGGCCTTGGGACCTCGTTCGGGCGGGGTCTCATCGATGCGGACGAACGGTCTGACTGCGACGTGGGAAACGCCCTCATCACGGGTGTGAGGGATGCACTCCGTCGCCTGAGGGAATGTGGAGCGGACCTAGAAACTCGACGCGCGCTCCTGGGAAGCCTAGACAGCGAGATCCTCGTTCGGCTATGGGCTGGTCATCTCGCGGAAGCGGAGCAACATGCCCCTTGAAGAGTCGATCACCCTGCTCGCGGAGCAGATGAGGGGCGAACAGCCGACCCCGGAGACGATGAAGCTTCTCCGCGCGATCTGGCCCACGGTCGGGGCGGAAGCGCGCATGGAACTCCTGTCCCACCTTGGCGACCCACCTTCTGAACAGCAGATTGAGACCTGGAGAGAAGACGACGAGCTTCACAGGCGCCTGTTGAGGCAGTGGCGCTGGCTCGCTGGGGTATCCGAGGATCTACCTGAGCCCTGGAACACGGCCAATCAGCACCTTTCCTCGGCGTTTGGCCTCGGTGATCCTGAGGCGCGCCGCTACGGAGTGGCCTCCTACGTGGGAAGCATTTCTCCTCTGTCCGCGGAGGAGATATCGAAGCTCGGGCCCGAGCGTTTTGCGAACTGGGCGGTTGAATGGGAACCCCCTCCTGGTGGCTGGAAGGCACCCACACCGGCTGGCTTGACCGCCGAGCTATCTCAGGCGGTCCGATCATCGCCAGAGGTATGGAACAGTGCTCTGCCCGGCATCGTCGAGCAGCTCCGGCACCCCACCTACATACGCGGGATTCTCGACGGTCTAGCGCAGGCGCTGAAGGACGACGGCACGACCGTCGCCTGGGACCCCCTCGTGGCGACGTTCGAACTGGTCGTATCCGAGCCATGGCCTGTCGCACGACTCACCGAAGACGACTTTGATGCCGATCTCGACTGGACCGAGTGTCAAAGAGTCGTTACTCGGCTAATCCAAGAGGCCGCAGATCGAAACACGGCGTTCGATGGCGCCACACTCGAGCGGCTCTGGTCGGTGCTTCTAGCAACGATGCGTAAGCGGGAGCGGGCATCCGGTGTCTCTGGCGTCGACCTCCTGACAGCAGCCATAAACAAGATGAGTACGACGGCGCTGCAAGCGATGTTCAGCATCGCACTGAGCGTTTCTAGGCGTGGCAGAGACCTTGCTCCGTGGGGTGAGCGCCTGTCGGACGCAGTCACCGAAGAGCTAGCGGGTGACGACGCCGAGGCCCAGTTGGCGGGCGCCATCGTAGCCAGTCTCTACCCGCAGTTCCTACACGTCTGCGGCAAGCGCGCCAATGACTTGATTCCTCGGCTGTTTGGGGCGCCGGACGCAACCGGGGTAAAGGTGGGTGTGCTCGAGACGTTGCTTGAATGGGCACGTCCCATTACGAATGACATGCTCGTCCTTCTCCGACCCTACATCCTGGTCTATCTTGCGGTCGAAAGGCCTGCCGGAGATGAAGAAGAAAGGCGAGATGCAGTTCGGTGGCTCATGATCGGCTACATGCGCCGGCTTGAGAACCAAGAGGATCCGCGTGCACTGCTGGCCGTGCTGGAACGGCCCTCCCGCATCTCCGAAGGAGCGGAGTTCTTCGGCCGTATGCTGCGCGAAACACCCGAGCCCGATCCGGAACTCTTGGGAGCCGCACTCCGGTTCTGGGACGAAGCGCTGACCTCGCCCGGGCTTGAGGCAGAGGCTTTCCACGGCTTCGGATGGTGGGCAGAAGGAAGCGCGCTCGATGACAAGGCTTGGCTGGATCGGATGTATGCGACTCTCGAGCTCTCAAAGGGACGCATTGATTGGGACGACCAGGTCGTTCAACGCCTTATCCGGCTCAGTGATCATCCAAATGCGTGGAGATCGCTTTCGCTGCTCGTCAAGGGGGCGCCCGAGAGATGGACCGTCTCGTACTGGGCGCGCAATCTGCACGACCTCTTCAAGAAGACGCAGGATTCGCCGGGCGATATTCGCGCGCTCCGAGCAGAGCTGGCCGAACGATTACTGGCGCGCGAGCTACTCGACTTCCGACAGTACCTTCGGTGATCGACGGCAGACTCCAGCCAGGTCGCCTCCTCGCTTCGCGTGGTAGCTGTCCTGGCTGCAGCTGTGGCAGATGGACGTGATGGGCGGGGTGATGCTCGCACACGGCGCCGAGCTGAAGGTCCTGACCGGGGTCGACGATCGCAGCCGCTTCTGCGTGGCCGCGGGCCAGGACCGCGTCCACCCCGAGAGGGCCTGCATCAATTTCGACTTTCGCGCCCCACTTGCGGTATCTGTTCGTCGTTTCGCGTGTCGTTGCCAAGGCGGACTGATCGCGGGGCGGGGAGGGTGGTTGCCTTCATCTGTTGACTGGTGCCGTCGACCAGCGGGGTGCGCTGAAGCCCGCCGGCGGCGTTCCCAACCATCGACTTGGCGTACATGACGATCACTCCGGCGGCTTTGTACTTCCGCTCGGCCGAGGCGAGCCATCGAAGGCCGACACGCAGGCTTTCGTCCCGATCGATCTAGTGATCCAGCCCCGGAACCCAGAAGGCGTCATAGCGTGCCGGAACGGACATTCCCCTAGCGGCCTCGCGCGCGGATCCGGTCGAGAAGGAGCTGAGCCACTGTGCCCATCATCTGCGTCACGATGGCTGCGTCGTGGTCCGATATCGAAGGAAGAAACGGTCGCCCGTGACCGGTCCCTTCTCTGTTACGGAGACGGTTCACGGCACACGAAGCGGCGAACAGTTGCCGCTCGACGTCACGCCACGCCGGTTCGTCCTGCTCCCTTGGACTCGCGGGCGTCGCTAGGTCGAGGGCGACGAACGCCTGACCGAGCAGCGTGGCGAAGTTCATGTGCTCGTCATACCTTCCATAGACCGTGAGGAGCACGTACCCGGCCGTTGCCTCCAGCAGGTCTTTGCCGGTGCCCGCAACCAGTGCCGCGTCTTGCGCTCCACGAATAGCCCGCCGCACGTGCTGCCGGAGCACCGTAGGTGTCTCTGGCGTGTCGAGGCTTGGAAGGAGCTCAGGACGCAGCTCCCCGTTTCCGGTCAACTCCGAGCCCTCGGAGGCGAAAGCGCCCTGAGCGTTCGCGATCGCATCCTCGCCCACATAGTTCGGAGACTCGGGCCGGAAGCCGCCGAACGCCCTAATCTGGTCGATCAGAGAGGCGATAAGACGCTCGCCCGCCTCTTCATCGTGTTCCAGCGCCCAGCTCAGCACATGGCGCACGCGCTTCTCCTTGCCCATTCGATTCTCGGGATCGGCTCGGGCGAGCCCCGCCCTCTCGAACAGGAAGGTCAGGTCACCGTGACTCGGCTCACGCGGGTTCTGCCAGTCGTCCACAAGCCGACTGACGGCGTGGATCATCACCTCCGAAAGAACAGCAACTCTGGGTGATGTGGTCGCTGTCATGTGCTCCTCCTGGTTCGGAGCCTCACGGTAATGCCCTGGAATGACACTCGTGTAGTTCCGCTGGCGGTTTTGTCACTCTTTCTTCGAGCGGCCCTGGCCGCCTCATGCCAGTCCAGATTGGGGTCTGGTTGTCGCAACCACAATTCGCCACGTCGGTTCTCGACAGTCACCAATCCTGGGCGGCTCCTCGCTTCAGGTTCGAGGCGCTCGGCTGCGAGATCGGCGAAGTCTGGCGGCTGTGAGCTCAGCGAACGTCGAGCAAGAGCGACTAAGGCGAGCAGAAGAGTCTGGGGGCATGACTGCTGATGATTGGCGGGTATGCCCTCACTCTTCTCGGCCGATTAGCTTGATCCCCGGCGTCACCTCCTCCCGTTCGCGAGGGGCCTCTGCGGTTCGGTGCCCCGCCACCCCTGCGACGAGTCGGACGCTTCCTTACATCACGGATGCCGAGGTTCTTGATGCGTCAGAGTCGCGGTGCTGAACGCCGGGTGCTAGCGTCCGAATCCATGCCACTATGGGGCACGGAAGCGGACATGCACGAGCTCATGCGCAGGCATGAGGCCGAGGGCATGGGCGCGTTCAAGCCCGACAACTCCGAATTCGGGAGGCTGTTCGTCGAGACCGCGCTGCCGGGAGGCGAGAGGTGGGCGGCGCCCTGCGGCTGCTCGGTGACGATCCCTGCGCAAGGCGACCCGGTCGGCAGGCCCACGTTCCATCCCGCCGAGGACCACCTCGAGTGGGCGGAGCCGACCGACCGGGAGCAGGAGGTGCTGGCGCTCATTCGCGCGCCAATGCCCCGGAGGTCTAGGCGTCGTCGGCTGTTCCGTCGGGGCTAGCGGTGATCGCAAGCAGCGACGTCGTGGTCGGGCTGTTCGCGCTGGGCGGCGCGGTCGTGGGAGCGCTGGCAACTGCCGTCGGTGGGGCCTGGGTGCAGGACCGCGGCAGCAGGGCTGAGGGCCGCCGGCTGTGGCGGGACACTTCGACCGCCGCGATCGCGGACATCCGCTCTTTCCTGGCCGATGTCGACCCGGCCATCGTCGGCATGGGGGTGAAGGCGGGCGACTGGGAGGCGGCGAGCCGGGAGGTCGAGCGGATGGAGGTTCTCTGGGCGGAGCGCCGCCCCACGTTCATGCGGCTGATCTTCGGGCACCCGGACGAGCGCGTCAGGCGAGCGGCCGACAAGGTGCTCACGTCTGTGCGACGCGTCCTCAACGGCTCCGGTCATCTGGTGCTCGACAGGGGCCGGGCGTCCGAGTACGAATGGGACCGCCGCGACAAGCGCCAAGAGGACTACGAGAAGGCAGTCGCGGATCTCGACGCCCTGGTGGCGCTCGTGCATGAGAAGGGCTATGGCCGGCGTTAGGATCCAGTTCAGGAGTCAGCGCCTCGGCGGCCTCCGCGGGTCGAGGTGACTTCCTCTCGCTCTTCGAGTGCGGCTCTCGTGCCGCCCCCGCTTCCGACGGTTCACGCCAGCACGTCGGGGAGGCGCTTGCCCTTGCTCTCCTGACGCAGGCGGGTGGCCAGGTTCCGCCGCGACTCTCCGATGCTGTTGAAGGCCATCTCGTAGTCACGCTCCTGCTCCTCGGTCCAACGTTCACCGGCGACGTAGCGGGCGACCGCCGTCCCGGCCCGGCCGCCTTCCGTGGCGACGGCCACGAGAACGCGGCAGCAGTCGACAAGCTCGTTGGCGAGCGGGATGACCTCCTTGCTTCCCTTCGCCCACACCGCTACCTGGGCGGCGAACAACGGCTGGAAGGCGGCGCTGATCCTGTCCGTCAGGTCGAAGACGTCCAGCGGCTCGCGTTGGCGGAGCAGGACGTCGACCGCGTCACCTAGACCGGATCGAAGCTTCATCGTTAGGCGGAGGGCGTTGGCGACCTGCACGACGGCCATGCTATGGACGAGGATCGCCTCCGAGGCATCACGCCCCTCGGCCTTGCGGCGTCGCTGCGCCTCGATTGCGTCGCGCGCCAGGATAACCGCGCCGGTAACGGCTGATCCGACCAGCGCCCCGATTACAGCTGCCCAACCTGCGCTCACGGCTGGACCGTAGCACCTGCTCCCGACATGGCCGGGGAGCGGGCTACCGGCGTCTTACGGCGTACCCGCACCGGCCCTGCCCGTCCCTGGACTGGGCATCATCGGGATCAGGGCGCCGGATTGGAAGGGACTCCCATGGGAGATGTCGGCGTCCTGCAGAACCGTCCCGCAGTGAGTCTCGGCCAATGGCTGCAGCGGGCGGACTCCGTCCCGAGACTTGGTGTCATCGCCTTCGCGCTCGGCACCTGGGGAACCATGATTGGCTGATGATGATCCGCCCGCAAACGGCGGGGGGACTAAGGTGAGGGAGTGGGCTTCTGGTGGGAGATGCTGCGAGACTGCCTAGGCACGCTTCTGGCTGCAGCGATCGGCATTCCCGTCGGCCTCTACCTCAACCGGAAAGCCCAGCAGATCGCGGCGCGGCGCGCGGGCGAAGCCGAGGCTCAGCGGCTGAACGCCGCGCTGTCGATCCTGAGGAACAGCATCAGCGTCAACGTGACTGGGCTTCAAGGAATCGTAACGACTCTTGAGGATCCCACGAACTTGAGCATCATGCCCGGCATTAGTGCCGCGTCCTGGCTCGCCGTTCGGCGGGAAGTGGTCGTCGGCCTCCCCGATCCGCCGCTTCGGCTAATGCTGGCCATGTTCTTCGAAGAGGTGGAGCGACTGGAGAGGGTGAACGAGAAGTTGGTCGACTACTCGATCGGCCTACAGTCGGCGTTAGGCGGCGTTGCCCACCCAATCCGCGATCTTCTTCGGAACTCGGTGAAAGAGCAGGCCGCCACACTAGCGAAGCGCGGCCAGAATCTCCTGGCTGACCTCGATCGTCTCATCGCTCGGCCATCGTGATCCGGCCTATGATCGCGCGGGTCTGCGATCCCTGCGGCGTGGATCCCACCATTGCCCGAAGGCTCAACCACGCCGGGTCCCCAACCGGTGACACAGCCATGTCCAGTACGACCCGGACTTCTGCGAAACGGGCAAACAGACCCCATGCCCATCACGCGCCGCCCATCCGACGTTCGGCGTCACGACCGGTACTACATGTCCCTGGTGGAGGTGGTCCGCGTCACTGAAAGCAGGAAACTGCCGGGTCACGACACGGAACCGAGTATCTGCACCCCACAGCCTTCGACCATACGTCGGGTGGCAAGTGAGGCGCTCAGAGCAATCCACATAGCCTGGGTGTGTAGTGCCCCAGTCGGTAAGTGTGGCCTTGTGCAGTACTTTCGCCCCGCCAGGCGGCCGCTTCTGTCGATTCCCACGGGACCACCACGACTTCAAATCCGGCTTCCTCTCGCCGGAACAGGATCGCAGTGTTGCTGTATTCAGGTCCACCCATTGCGGAGGTTGGCAGATTCAGTCTCTCCATCTGATTGTGACCGTGCCATGTCATAGGCCGGTTCTCGAATACCTGTGGCCCGATCAAGAACGTCAGACTACCTATCTGATGGTGATGCTCATCATAAGCAGTGAAGCCAGCCGGCACGAAGAAACGGTGGCCCAGCCGCGGGATCTCAAGCTGGGCGTGGGACGCGCTTGAACTCATGCTTCCGGCCTCCACCCACAGCGCTGGGAAGATAGCTGGATCCACATCTCCTGCCTCTACGGCCTCCCTGAATTCGGTGAGGAGATTGCTGGGCAACAGACTTGCGGGGAGCAACTGTTCATCCGGCACAGCGGCGGGGTGATCTCTATGCTGATGCCGGAGTGTGACATACGCCTGAAGGGTGGCCTCAGTCAGTTCTGTTGACGCGCTCTCGATTCTTGACCAGAGATCGTCCACCTCACGGGCGTTCGCGACGTCTACCAACCGTTCGATGATCTCCGTATTGACAGTCATCGCAGGTCGGCTGAGATTCGCGGAGCCCAGGACGAGGTCTCGACCGTCCCCCTTCGAGAAGAGATAGAGCTTGGGATGAAAGATGGTACCTGGAGGCGCCAGCACTGGACGGCCGCCCACCCCGAGGTGCGCGATTCGAATCGTTGAGTTCGGCAACTCTCGCAGATATGCGAGCGCGGCAGGCTCCGTATTGCCGAAGTCAAGTCCTGTGACAATCCTCTTCGGGATCGCCTCCCAACCCTCAGCTCCAATCCGGGCTACCAGAGCCGGGAACAGGAGCTCACAGCCGCTCAAGGTCGCGAACGCGACCGCCATCCGGAATGCGGAAACGGTCTCGTCAGCGCAATCGACGATCGCCTGCAAGACCCCGTTGGGTCTTGCAGGATCCTGCAAGATCACCATGGCAGCATGGTATCCACATGAAGGACTCTACGGATCGAACGCTCGGCGCCAATGGCGGGCAAGGGGGAGCCATCGAAGCCTCAGGGCTCCGAACAACGATGAGTCGCGGCAATGCGCCCCTAGACAGCAGGGATGGGACATGTCAGGCGGGTTCCTTGCTGGGAATCAGCGCCTCGACCGCTTCCTCAATCTCTGAGCCGACGCCCTCCTTAGCCAAGGCAGAGCGCACCAGCTGCCTAGCCCTCTGAAAGCTGACGCCAGGGCCCAGGGCAGTGGCTTCAGCCACCGCCTCCGCCCGCTCGGCGAGAACTGCCAGTTGGCCGTGTAGGGGCACGCGAGAGTCGTACATCGGAATCGGAACGTTGAAGACGTAGAGGTCAAAGTGACGCGCCCCGAACTGTCCGCGTGACTGGAGCGGCGCAACTCGTTGGGTGAGCAATTCGCTGTTCAGGACGGCCGTCAGGTAACGCGCCTCGCTGATTGTCGGCGCGGCGGCCCAGTAGAGGGTGTGGTCGATGAAGACCTCGGGGTCGCTAACGCGAGCGGCAGCCACCTGATGACCAGCTTTGCTGTACACAACCCTGTG
>Ga0315284_10017218_pt1 | contig 10248 bp, 6 predicted proteins | sample YL17G09_16_MG_FD_203696 | JGI IMG/M metagenome (GOLD analysis project Ga0315284, IMG submission 203696) | Sediment microbial communities from Yellowstone Lake, YNP, Wyoming, USA - YL17G09_16 | ecosystem: Environmental > Aquatic > Freshwater > Lake > Sediment | place: USA: Wyoming | collected...
TTTACGCCGAGTCGGTCGCGACCGCGGGCGGCGCGGGCTGGGCCGTGGCCCGCCGCGGCGTCGAAAAGTCTCTGCGCATCCTCTGGCCCGCCGGCAAACGCCCGGCCATCACGGAGCCCTTCAAGGGCCCCATTGACGAGGTGGACCTGTCCGTCGGCCCGGCGGAGGTCATGGAAGTCGCCCGCACCGCCGCCGCGGCCGCAGCCCTGCGGCAGGCGCTGCCGTGGACCGCGCCGCAACTTGTGGCCGGCCGCCCGTCGATCGGCCTCGGCGACCGCCTGGGCCTGGCGACGCCCGGTCACGTGCGGGCCGTACGCGGCACCGGCTACGTGCCGATGCTCGCGCAGCAATCCATCCGCGAGATGACGCGGACCCGGCGCTCGCCGCAAGACGTGATCGATGACGCCACGTGGGGCGTGCTGGAGTCGGGCTGGCGCGACGGTTTCGGGGCCGATGCCGACCACCTGAAGGACCCCGACGACCTCGACCGCTGCGCCGAGGCGGGCTTCACGTTCTTCACCATCGACCCCGGCGAGTACGTCGATAACGAGGCCGCCGGCGCCGCCCCCGACGCCCTGGCCGCCAAGTTCGAGGGCCTGCCCTGGCCGGCCCTCGAAACGTCGGCAGCGGACACGCGGCACGCGTACGCCGCCGTTCGCGAAGACCTCGGCGGCGAGGCCCTCGCGTTCGACGCCGACACGCTGCACCGCGCTGCGGCCAAGTACGGCGGCGCGGTCGCCCACACGGCCGCGATGTATCGGCGCCTTGTCGAGCGCCTCGGCGAGGGCCGCTTTGAACTGGAGGTCTCGGTCGACGAGACCGACACGCCGACCTCTCCGGCCGATCACTACTACGTCGCGAAGGAACTGTCGCGCCTGGGCGTCCGCTGGGTCAGCCTGGCCCCGCGGTTCGTCGGCCGCTTCGAGAAGGGCGTCGATTTTATCGGCGACCTGGCGGAACTCCAGCGGACGTTCGCGGCCCACCTGGCGGTCGCCGCGCGATTCGGCAACTATAAGATCAGCCTCCACTCGGGGAGCGATAAGTTCAGCGTTTACGAGATGGCCGCGCGGCACGCCGGGAAGCGGATGCACGTCAAGACGGCCGGCACGAGTTACCTGGAGGCCCTGCGGGTCATCGCCGAGAAAGAGATTCGCCTCTTCCGCGAGATTCTCGACTTCGCCCGGTGCCGGTACGAGGCCGACAAGGCGTCGTACCCGGTCTCGGCCAACCTGAACCGCGTGCCGATCTCGTGCGTCCTGGCCGACTGGCACCTGGCCGGGCTGCTCAATCAGTTCGATGCGCGGCAGGTGCTGCACGTGACGTACGGCTCGGTGCTGGCGGCCGAGGGCGGCAAGCGATTCCGCGAGCCGATGCTGGCGGCCCTCAAGACGCACGAAGAGGCGTACGCCGAGGCGCTGGCAAAACACATCGGGCGGCACTTGGCGCCGTTCCTGGTAGTCCGTCAACTTTGATTACGTGGGTGCCACGGTCGCCTGGGCGACCGTGGTCGTCGGCAGGGATACACGGCTGCAAACTGCGCAGCCGTGGCACCCACAAAGTCAATCGTGACAGGCTACCGGCTGGGGCGTAGGGCATTGACAATATCCCTATTGGCCCCTACAAAACCAGTGGGGATTATCCGGACAAACGCCTGTGCCATTCGGGAAAATCATTGCGGCCGCCGGCTTGCTGGTGGTAGCGCACCTGGTTCCGCCGCAGGCCAGCCCTTTTGCGCCCGATGTCGCCCCCGAAGACGTCCTCGGAGTCTTCGCGCCCGGCGGCCAGTACGGACGCCTGACCGTGCTCTACCCGTTCGATGAGGCCGTTTTTCCGCCCGAGTTCCCGGCCCCCACATTCCGCTGGAACGACCCGCAAGACCGCGTCAACACGTGGGTCATCGCCGTCGACCTCGAGGGCGGCGGCCGGCTGACCGCCCGCGTCCACGCGGAAGCATGGAAGCCCACGGACGGCCAATGGGCCGAGATCAAACGCCGGAGCGCCGATAAGAAGGCGCAGGTCACCGTGCTGGGCGTGCGAGACGATGCCCCCCGGCATATCCTCACGGCCGGCGGCGTATCGATCAGCACGTCGCGCGACGAGGTGGGCGCCCCGGTCTTCTACCGCGACGTGCCCCTGCCGTTTGCCGACGCCGTCAAGGACCCGAGCCGCATCCGGTGGCGGTTCGGCCTCGTCTCGTCAAAGGAGATGCCGCACGTCGTCCTGGAGAAACTGCCGGTCTGCGGCAACTGCCACTCGTTCTCGGCCGACGGCAACGTCCTCGGGATGGACATCGACTACGCCAACGACAAGGGCTCGTACGCCATCGCGCCTGTTACGCGCGAGATCGTTCTGGACAAGGACAAGATCATCACGTGGTCCGACTTCCGGAGCGAGGACAAGGAACCGACGTTCGGCCTTCTGTCGCAGATATCGCCCGACGGCCGCTACGCCGTGAGCACCGTCAAGGACCGTTCGGTGTTTGTCGCCATGCCTGATCTGGCGTTCTCGCAACTCTTTTTCCCGCTCCAGGGGATCCTGGCCTTCTATGACCGCACCACCGGCCGGTTTGCGGCGCTGCCGGGGGCCGACGACCCCTCGCTCGTGCAGAGCAACCCCTCGTGGAGCCCTGACGGCAAGACCCTTTTCTTCGCCCGCGCCAAGGCCAGGAAACTGGCGAACCTCCGCAACAAGGACACTGCGCTCCTGACAACCGAGGACTGCAAGGAGTTCACCCAGGGAGGCGAGATATTCCAGTACGACATCTACCGCATCCCGTTTGCCGACGGCAAGGGCGGCACGGCGGAGCCGCTGCGGGGCGCCTCGGCCAACGGCAAGAGCAACTACTTCCCGAAGTGCTCGCCCGACGGCAAGTGGGTCGTCTTCTGCCAGGCCCGCAGTTTCATGCTCCTTCAGGCCGACAGCGAACTCTACATCGCTGCGTCCTCGGGCGGCGAGGCCCGCCGCATGCGATGTAACACCGCCCGCATGAACTCGTGGCACAGTTGGTCGCCCAACGGCCGGTGGCTGGTGTTCTCATCGAAGGCGTTCTCGCCGTACACGCAACTGTTCCTGACGCACATCGACGCCGACGGCCGCGACACGCCGCCCGTGCTCCTGGAGAACTTCACGCCGCCCGACCGGGCCGCCAACATTCCCGAGTTCGTCAACCTGGCGCCCGAGCGGATCGCAAGCATCCGCGAGAGGTTTGTCGACGAACTCTCCTTCCTGCGCGCCGGCATGCTGTGCCTCGATGCCCGTGATTACGCGGGGGCGGCGCAATCCTTCCGCAAGGCCATCCAGGTCAACCCGCGCTACGCCATCGCGTATGTAAAACTCTCGCTGGCCTTGGCGGCCCAGGGGAATCTTGACGGGGCCGTCGCACAGGCCGGAAAAGCCGTCGAGATCGACCCGAACCTGGCGGAGGCCCACTTCAACCTCTCCGGATTCCTTGCCGCAAAGGGCCGATTGGCGGAGGCCCTTCCCGAATGCCTCGAGGCGGTGCGCCTTGCGCCGACCCAATCCGACGCGCAGAGCCGCGCGGGCGCCCTCTTGCTGGCCGCCGGCAAGCCCGAAGAAGCCCTCGACCGCCTGAAGGAGGCCGTCCGCCTCGGGACCACCGATCCCACGGCGTACTACAACCTGGCCCAGGTCCTGTACGCGAAGGGAGAGTACGCAGAGGCCGTCCCTTACTACGAGGAAGTGCTCCGCCAACAGCCGCGCCATGCCAGCGCCCTGAATAATCTCGCCATTGCCCTCGCCCGCCTGGGCAAGATGGACCAGGCCATCGCACGCCTGTCGGAGGCCATACAGGTGAAGGCGACCTCAAGGCGGCTGGAGTTGCTCGCCCAACTTCTGGAGTCGCAGGGGCGCCACGAGGATGCCGCCAAGGCCGCCGCCATGGCCGCCAAACTGGATGCCGCCGAAAAAGGCCAATCCCCTCGCCCCGAATCCGGCTCGCCGCCAGGGTCTGACTAGCCCCCGATGGCAATCGGGGGCGTTGCGTTTCGAGTCACTCGCGGGGCTTATCCTGATCATTAACGTAGCGAACCGCCGCCGCCAGCGATTGCTCGTCGTTGTGTACCCGTGCAAGGAGCAACAGCCCCCCGTTACCACGGGGGGCTAGTCAAAGCATCTCCCGTAACCGCGAGGGGCTAATACAAACTACCCGCACCGAAGCGTCACTTGTCGAAGACTGCTTACCCCAGGTTCTCCCACCCAATCCCGATCTTCTTTAGCGCGTAGCCGGTCTCGCGGATGTGGTCGCCGTACCAGGTCATCCAGTGGAAGCCCGGCATGTTGAGGGCCACCTTCTCGTCGGGGCACTTGTAGGCCACGTCGATCTGGCTGCGGCAGATGGGGCGGAAGGGGGCATCGACGATCTCGCCTACGAAGCCTGTATATTTCTCCATCCTGAAGTCCGGGATGATGTTGGTGACCTTCGTGCCCCTGGCCATTTCGACCTTCGGCGCCGCCCCGTAGTCCGACTCGAAGTGCGTGACGATGCGGGCGGGCTCGAGGTTCTTCCCGTCCATCCGCCGCGGGGCCGTGCAGTGGGCCAGCGTGATGATGCCGCCGTACGGGTACGTCGGGTCGTTGAGGAACTGCGGCCGCCCCGACATGTTGACCGACAGGATGCCCGACGGAATGACCACGAAGTCCGACTCGCAGAACGCCATGTAGCCGGCGTCGTTCAGGATCGAAAGGGTCAGGCACGCCGTCGTCTGGGCCATCGGCATGATGGTGCCCATGCAGTTGTTGACGGTGAGCGCGCGGCAGTCGGCCTTCTTCATGAGGCCCTTGAAGACCTGGGCCAGTAGGAAGGCGTTCTCGACCGGCACCGCCTCGACCTCCAGTTTGACGCCCTGCCCTTTGAGGTACTCGGCGGCGTCCTTGCGGGCCAGGGCGACGGCGGAGGCGTCCTCGCGCGCGGCCGTGATGAGGGGCGCGAGTTCGGCGTAATTGAAGTCCTGGATGTCGAGTTTGAATTTTTCGCGGGCCAACGCCGGCGCCTTGGGCGTCGACCAGCCGGACGCCCCGCCCACCGCGATGATGCGCGAGCCCACGGTGTTCTTTACGCCAACCAGCGCCCGCAGGCGCCACGTGAGGTCGTCCAGCGAATCGACCACCACATCGCCGTTGTCCACGCCCTTGACGGCCAGGAAGTCGGTGTGCTGGTGCAGGAAGCGGGGGCTGATGATCTCGTACCACAGCGACACGGGGCCCGACCGCCACCGCAGGAAGTAGATGACGTTCTTGCCCGACTTGGCGGCGGCCTCGAGGATGCTCTGCGGCCCGCCGGCGGCATAGTGCAACAGCACGTCGGCCTCGGCGAGGTCCGCCAGGGCCGCGAGTTGCTGCGGCGAGCGGACCTGCGAGACCGGCAGGAACGTGACCGGGAAATCGGCTGCGGCCTTTATCTTCGCCAGTTCGCCCTCGATGCGGGCGACTTCCTCGTTGGCTGCTTGCTGGGTGTCGATGCCGCCCCAACTCCGCCAACTGGTCTGCGGGCGCCGCCTGGGAATCTCGAACGAGAGGACCGGCTTGACGACGATGGGCTTGCGCGGGGGCGCGGCCGAGGCCGCCTCGACGGCCTCCGCTCTCATGGACGACCACGCGGAGCCGGCCAGCGCGAGGCCGCCGAGGGCGATGCCGCCGGCCTTCATGAGATCGCGGCGGGTCAGGTCCGGGCCGGCACATCCGCAGCAGCGAGGACCGGGCAACTTGGGTGCAGCAGGTTCAGACATGGCCTGTCTCCTTCAAGAAAACGTGCTCGTCTTCAACTGCCGGTGAGCGTGGCCAGGTACTGGTCGCCCAACTGGTCGATGTGCTCTTTGATGTTGATAAACATGTCGAGATGCGCGTTTTCGTCGCCGAGGAGCGTCTCGAAGATGCCTTTCGAAACGTGGTCCAGTTCCGCAGCGCACACGACGGCGGCCTCGTTGTACATCTTGATGGCGCCCTCTTCCAGGGCGATGTCGGTGGCGATCTTGGCCGCGATCTTCTCGCCGCGTTTGATCTCGGCATCGGGCTTCGTGGTCGGCATTCCGCCGAGGAACAGGATCCGCTCCGCCAGGGCCTCGGCATGCTTCATCTCGGCGATGCCGGTGTCCTTGAGGACCTTGGCGAGTTTGCCGTAGTCGTCGTTCGCAAGTTCATAGTGCTGGGCCATGTACGTGAGGATGGCCGTCAGTTCCCGCGACCGCGCCTCGTTCAGCAGATCGATGACTTTCTTCGAGCCTTTCACCATGTTCATTCTCCCGCTGGCCTGCCAGTCCGTCTCCCACCCGCGCGCGGCACCCCGCCGCGACGCCTCGGGCTTATTCATCCTTTTTAGTCCCCCGCAGGGCCGCCGTCAAGAACTAACGCAAATGACCGCCGCTCATCCTGCCGTTTTCTTCGCCGTCAGCATCTCCGTCAGCCGGGTGCCACGGTTGCGCCGTTCAGCAACCGTGCCGCCGTTCGACGCAGAGCACGGCTGCAAACAGCGCAGCCGTGGCACCCTGCGTCTTGGATAATATGCAATCTGAGTGACGCACTACACTAGGCTTTTTTCGCCGTCAGCATCTCGGTCAGGGTGGCGTTCTCGCGGATCTGGTCGATGGCTTCCTTGGCCCAGATGCCCGCGCATACGCCGTCCTTGCGGCGGATGCCGTTGAAGGCCTGCTCGAAACCGTCGGCGGCGCGGAGGCGGCCAGCGCCCAGAATCTTGTAGGCCACGACGGGCTTCTCGATCTGCGCGATGGTCTCCATGGCCGCCTTGCGGTCGGCCTCGTGATAGGGTTCGCCCATCGGGTTGGGCTTGGTGATGTTGTAGCAGCACTGGAAGTAGAAGTCCGTGGGGAACTTCCGCTTCTCCAACTCCGGGTGGATGTTCGGCCAGTGGGCCGCATAGCCGCCCGGAAGGCCGGCGTTCTTGATCCGGTCGAGCCACGCGCGAAGGACGTCGAACTTGCCTTTCTCGAACTGCTGTTCCACCCGGTGACCCTGGATGAAGACGGCCTTCGCGCCGCCCTTGACGGCCCGGTCGATCTCCTCCGACATCTGCTGCGCCTCGCCGTGGCACTGGGCGACCCAGACGGTGAGTTTGCCCCCGCCCGCGCGATACTTGGCCCAGAGGTCCAGCCAACGCTGATCGGGCGCCGAGACGATGGTCGTCAGGCCGCACCGCGCGGCCTCGTCGCAAATCTGGATGATCCGCTCGTCGGTGTGCCAGGTCTTCATCTCCTCGTCCAGTTGCGGGTTTTTGTGCGAGTAACCCCAGAAGGGATTGCTCCCGAGAAGGAACCGCGAGACCTCGAGCGTCCCGAGTTTGATGGTGGGTAGCGGTTTGGCGGCCTCTTCTGCCCCGCCCGCCCGCCCCGAGGCGCCCAGGGCCGCAACGGCCGCCGCGCCCGCAAGGCCGGTCTTCAGGAAGTGCCGCCGGTTCATGGCTGGAGACATCGCTGGTTCCTTTCCAATCGCAGCCCCCGCGTATTCTATGTCCCCCCCGAGCCCCACGCCAGAATCTTTCGCTCAGGCGGGCTTCCTCCGTGGGTGCGCCAGAAGTTTCTGGCACGGGTGGCATGCCCAGGCCGCCGTTGCCTGGGCATGGTCGTTGGCCGACGCGCGACATGCCCGCGCAAAAGCGGCCTGGGCATGCCACCCTGCTTGGGCCGAATGAGCGCCCGAAACTGAGGGGTTGCCTTCCTCCGGAGAAATCGTTTGTTTCCCGGTCGGAAATGTGTATATTACCTCTTGGCGGCCGAGAGGTTCTTCGCGGCTGCTGTCAGGCTCTCGTAGAAGACCTTGCGACAAGCGGCCTTGCTTGCCGCAGGGGGGAAATTAACAAGACGCACGAGACTCTATGCCGCCGAAACCCGGCCAGGTATCCAGTGTCGACTCCGCCGCCGCGCAGGCGCCCTCGGGCGCCCTGCCGCGTCGCACGCCGCTTGAAATCCTTGCCCACGTCTGCCAGATGGTCGCCGGCGACCTGGATGCCGCCGCCGTCATGCGGTCGGCCATGCGGGCGGCCGAGGAGGCGCTGGACGCCGAGGCATGCACGATCTTCCGCCTGGATGCCGGCGGCGAGGCGCTACTGTTCCACATCGTCGACGGTCCGCACAGCGACGGCTTGGCGAGCGCCACGCTGCCGGTCGACGATCACAGCATCGCGGGCTGGGTCGCCGCCCACCGCGAGGCCCTGCTCATCCCCGATGCGTACCGCGACTCGCGCTTCAACCCGGCCTACGACGCCCGGACGGGTTTCCGCACCCGGTCAGTCATCTGCGCGCCGCTGGTGGCCAAGGGCCGCCTGCTGGGCGTTGTGCAGGTCCTGAACCGGCGCGACGGCCGGTCGTTCGACGAAGCGGACCTGGACCTGGCGAGGGCCGTGGCCGGCCTCATCGCCGTCGCCATCCACAACGCCGAGGAGCACGAGGCCCGCGTCAGCGCCGAACGACTCGCCACCGTCGGCCAGATGATGGCCGGCATGGCCCACTGCGTAAAGAACATCCTGAACGGCCTCCAGGCCGGCTCCTACATCATGGACCAGAGCCTGGCCGGCGCCCCGGAAGGCGGCGTGGCGCGCGGCTGGGAGATGGTCAAACGCAACATGGGCCTCCTAAGCAACATCGTCCTGGACATGCTCAGTTACAGCCGCAACCGCAAGCCCAACCTCCAGCCCTGCCAGGTAGGCGAACTGTGCCAGGGCGTGGCCGCGCTCCTGAAGGAGCAGGCCGCACATAAAGGCGTGACGCTCGTCACGAGCAGCCGCGTGACGGAAGTCTGGATCGACGAGACGGGCATCAAGCGGTGCCTCATCAACCTCGTGGGCAACGCGATTGACGCCTGCGGCCCGAGCGGCGGCCTGGTCGAAATCGAGGCAGGTCCCGCCGACACCGACGGCCACTTCACCATCCGCGTCCGCGACAACGGTTGCGGCATGGATGCGGCCGCACGGCAGAAGATATTCGCCCCCTTCTTCTCCACCAAGGGAAACAAGGGGACGGGCCTCGGGCTGCCCGTCGCAAAGAAGATCGTCGAGGAGCACGGCGGAAACATTCGCGTGGAGTCCGAGCCGGGGCGCGGCACGGAGTTCATTCTGCTTCTGCCCGCGCGGCCGACGGCCGACACGCCGCAATAACAAGTCCGCCTGCGGCCGTGGTGCCGCGGGCACGAACACTGACAAGGAGACAGGCCAACGATGAGTACCGTGAGCAAGAAGGTGCTGGTGGTGGATGACGAGAGCGACGCCAGGGCGTTCGTCCGGGCCATCATGGAACCGGACGGCTGGCAGGTGACGGAGGCGTTCGACGGCGTCGACGGCCTCAAGCAGGCCAAGGCCCTGAAGCCGGACCTCATGGTCCTCGACGTTCAGATGCCGCGCAAGGGCGGCTTTGAACTTTTCAGCGACCTTATCCAGGACCCCGCCATGCAGAACATCAAGGTCATCATGCTGACCGGCGTGGCGGAACGGACCGGCCTCCGATTCTCCGGAAAAGAGATGGGCGATTTCCTCGGCAAGGAACCCGACGCCTATGTCGAGAAGCCCATCGACCCCGAGGTCTTCAAGCGCGCCGTGCAGAAGGTCGCCGCGGGCGCCTGACGGCCAGCCGCCGCACAAGACCCTTCCACTAACGCCGCAGTAAGTGCATCTTAGTGCTTGACAGCAGGGGTCCGAACGAATATGCTTCATGCTTCTGACTGTAGGGGACATAGCGCGTACGCGCGGAACCGACTTCGGGAGAAGTGCCTTTGGCGAATTTGCAAGTGCAGGAACTGATCGAGGCCGGTATCCATTTCGGGCATCCGGCGAGTCGCTGGAACCCGAAGATGGCGCCTTACATCTACGGCAAGCGCAACTTCATCCACATCATCGACCTGAAGGAAACGGTCAAGGGAATCATCCGCGCCAAGAAATTCCTGACCAAACTGGTCGCCGAGGGCAAAGACGTCGTCTTCGTCGGCACCAAGCGGCAGGCCCGGGCCGCCATCGAACAGGAAGCCAAACGCTGCGCCATGCCCTACGTCAGTTACCGGTGGCTGGGCGGCACGTTTACGAACTTCCGGACCATCCGGTCCCGGCTGTCGCACCTGGAAGAACTTGACGAGCAGGTCACCAGCGGGGCCATCAATGCGATGTCCAAGAAGATGCAGTCCAACCTGCAGCGCGAGCACCGCAAGATGAAGCGGAACCTCGACGGCCTCCGGACCATGGAGCGCATGCCCGGCGCCATGGTCATCGTCGACCCCGTCCGCGAGAAGAACGCC
>Ga0315284_10017219_pt1 | contig 10247 bp, 9 predicted proteins | sample YL17G09_16_MG_FD_203696 | JGI IMG/M metagenome (GOLD analysis project Ga0315284, IMG submission 203696) | Sediment microbial communities from Yellowstone Lake, YNP, Wyoming, USA - YL17G09_16 | ecosystem: Environmental > Aquatic > Freshwater > Lake > Sediment | place: USA: Wyoming | collected...
CCGCTATCGTATTCGGGGTGGGCGTTGAGGTTGAAGTGCAGGCGGCGTGGCTTCTCTTCGCGCATCACCTCCTGTGCGGCACTCCACACCTCCGCTTCTACGCAGCCGCCGCCCACCGTGCCCACAATCGAGCCGTCGTCGCGAATCAGGATCTTTGAGCTCTCGTAACTCGGGATGGAGCCCTGCACCTGAATGATGGTGGCCAGCGCCGCCTTGCGCCCTTCTTTTCTCAGTCTGGCGATTTCCGCAAAGATATCCATAGTCGCTCTTGTGTAGGTTAAACACCGTCCCGAACGATGTCAACGAAAGACGCTTGGCCGCGGGATTCCCGACCGGTACAATGCCCTTACGTGTACCAGGAGAGAACCCATGAACGGACAGGAGATTCGTCCCGGTCGTTGGTACTACGGTTTGGCAGCAGTAGTGTTCATCTCAGGATGGGTGTTGTTCGGACTCTTCCTTTACCGGAACCTGAGCGGCATTTCGAGCAAGTTGCAGCAGGTGGTCGTGCCGGGAAAGACCCAACTGAGCCTCAACCGGCCCGGCAGTTACACCATTTATTACGAGCAGGAGAGTGTTGTCGGATCGAAAGTGTACTCAACCAGCCGGTCTCTTTCCGGCTTGGAATGCACGGTTACGGCGAAGGCGACGGGTGAAGAGGTGGCTCTTTCACGCGCTGCGGTCAGCGCTCGTTACTCTGTCGGCGGGCGTTCCGGTTACAGCGTGTTCGATTTCAAAATCGACCGGCCCGGGATCTATGAGATAGCGGCTCAGTATCCTGAGGGACAGGAGGGCCCAGAGGCGGTGCTCGCAGTGGGACAGGGTTTCACAATGAGAGTCCTCACCACCGTCTTTGGCGGGTTGGCGATTGTCTTTGGCTCAATCGGACTTGCCGTGGCGATCGCCGTGTACACCGCAGTCAAGCGTCACAAGGCCATGAGGCAGGCCCAGGACCGCTCCGGCACCTGAGGCCGCGATGGTCCGCGGCGCGCCATGCCTTCGTGGTTGTACCCGCGTGCCCTTCAGCCGGAAGGAGTAGAATCCTGGGACAACTGACGATGACTTGCGGAGGATCTCACCAATGAAAGCTGGTCGCTTTCACGAGCACGGCGGCATTGACGTTTTGAAGTACGAGGACGCGCCCGAACCGACTCCTCAGGCTAATGAGGTTCTGGTCAAGGTCAAGGCCTGCGCGCTGAACCATCTCGACATCTGGCTGCGCGTCGGCGTGCGGCGCTGGACGCTGCCCATGCCGCACATCGTGGGTAGCGACATCGCGGGCGAAGTGGCCGAGGTGGGCGCGCTTGTCACCCGCGTGAAGCCTGGCGACCGCGTCCTGCTGTGCCCGGGAATCAGTTGCGGGCAGTGCGCGGCCTGCTTCCAGGGGCTGGACAGCGCCTGCCGCAGCTACACGCTGTTTGGGGTGATGGTGGACGGAGGTTACGCCGAGTACGTCAAGTCGCCCGAGATGAACGTGGTCCCCATTCCCGGCGACCTGAGCTTCGACGAGGCCGCCGCGGTTCCCCTGGTTTTTCTCACCGCTTGGCATATGCTTTTCGCGCGCGCCGGGTTGAAGCCGGGCGAGGACGTGTTGGTGATTGGCGCGGGCTCCGGGGTCGGCATGGCAGCCATCCAGATTGCCAAGCTGGTCGGCGCACGCGTCATCGCCACGGCCGGAGCGGATTGGAAGCTCGAGAAGGCCCGGGCCCTGGGCGCCGATGAGGTGATCAACCACCGCGCGCAATCCATCGCGGAGGAAGTCAAGCGGCTCACCCACAAGCGCGGCGTGGACCTCGTCTTCGAGCACGTGGGGGCGGCGGTTTGGGAAGATTGCTTTGAGTCGCTGGCCACCTACGGGCGCCTCGTGACCTGCGGCACCACCTCCGGACCGGAGGTGAAGCTCAACCTGCAGAATCTCTATGGCCGGCAACGGTCCATTCTGGGTTCGTTCATGGGCAGCAAGGGCGAACTGCTGGAGGCGTTGAAGCTCATCGGGCAGCGGAAGCTGAAAGCGGTGATTGATTCCGCTTTCCCGTTGCAGGAGGCGGCGGCCGCGCAAAGCAAGATGGAAAGCCGCGATTTCTTCGGCAAGATTCTGTTGCATCCGTAGCGCCCGCCTACCGGCGGGCACCGTGGTAGGGGCGGATTTGAAACCCGCCCCTACACAAGCCACTGATACGCGAGGTGCTCACGATGAAGATCCGCATTCTTCGATTGCTGATTGCTCTGTCTTCGCTTGTTCTTCTTGCGCCGCCCGCGTTTCCCCAGCAAGGCTATTACCGCGTCGAGCAGCGGGAGGGCATCTGGTGGCTGATCGATCCTGACGGCAAGCCTGCACTTTCCATCGGGGTCAATCACGTTGCCTGGGAGCCGGACAAGATCAAGGGGACGGGACCGGCTCCGTATCGCGAGGCCGTCGAGAAGATTTATCCTGACCGCAACGCCTGGGAACTGATGACGCTGGCGCGCCTGCGCCTGTGGGGGTTCAACAGCATCGGGGCCTGGTCGGATACCGAGTTGTGGACCCACGGGGTGGCCTACACGGCCATCCTCAACATCGCCACGCGCTCCGGAGCCGATTGGTGGCACGGCAAACCTGTTGATGTCTACGATCCCCGGTTTGAGAAGACCGCCCAGGACATCGCGCAGGAATTCTGCGCGCCGCGCGCCGGCGACCGCGCCCTGCTTGGCTATTTCAGCGACAATGAGTTGCGGTGGGGGCGTGACTGGCGCGGCAGAGAATCGATGCTCGAGATGTACCTGAAGCTGCCCGAGGGCGCGGCGGGCCGAACCCGGGCCATCCAGTTTCTGCGCGAACGCTACGGCGGCGACGTGGCCAAGCTTAACAGCGCCTGGAGAATCAAAGTCCAGGACTTCGCCAGCGCCGCGCCGCTCGCCGAAAACGACGCCTTCAGGGCCGATGTCGAGGCTTTTCTCGAGCAGGTAGCCGCGCGCTATTTCGAAATCTGCGCCCGAGCGATCAAGAGTGCCGATCCCAACCATCTCTTCCTGGGCGCGCGCTTTGCCGGACGCGTGCCGGATGCGGTACTGCGCGGCGCGAAGGTGTGTGACATCGTTTCCATCAATGTGTATGAATTCGATCCGCGCCGCACCGTCCAACAGGTGGCCCAGGTGACGGGCCGGCCGTTCCTGATTGGGGAGTTTGCCTTTCGTGCCGAGGACTCGGGCTTGCCCAACACCCGGGGCGCCGGGCCCAAGGTCCCCAATCAGCGCGCTCGCGCCAAGGCTTACACTGATTACGTCAACTGGCTCCTGAGCGTCCCTGAGGCTGTCGGCTACCACTGGTTTGAATGGTGCGATGAACCGAAGGAAGGACGATTCGACGGCGAGGATTCGAATTACGGTCTGGTGGACATCAAGGACAAGCCCTACGAGGAGTTCGTGAACGCCGTGAAGGCCACGAACGAGGCCGCGGTGGAAGTCCACAAGCGAGCCACGAAGTAGCGTCGCGTGGGGCATTCAACACTGGGCGGGACAGACACCCCGCTCCTTGTTGAACGACATCGCCTGGCATGGGATAATCCAGGCGTCAAGGGCTGAGCACTATGCAAGTGAACGAACCCTCGGGTTTCGAAGGTCTGATCTTCACCAAGCTGGACCAGGCGGTGAACTGGGCGCGCAAATCCTCGCTCTGGCCTTTCAGCTTCGGCTTGGCCTGCTGCGCCATCGAGATGATGTCGATGAGCGCCGCGCGCTTTGACATCGCGCGCTTTGGCGCGGAGGTCTTTCGCAGCTCGCCACGCCAGGCCGATCTGATGATCGTCGCCGGCCGCGTCTCCCAAAAGATGGCCCCCGTCATCAAGCGGCTTTACGAACAGATGCCCGAGCCCAAGTGGGTGATCTCCATGGGCGCCTGCGCCACCTCCGGCGGTGTCTTCAACAACTACGCTCTGCTACAGGGCGTGAACCAGATCATCCCTGTCGATGTCTATCTACCTGGCTGCCCCCCGCGGCCGGAGCAACTTATTTACGCCATCCTGACGCTCCAGAAAAAGATCGAGCAGGAGCGCGGCTCGTTCAAGCGAGCCGTCTTCCACACGAAGTAGCCTCTCTGAGCATAGAAACTGGAAACTGGAAAATCGAAATTCGAAAATCGAAATTCGAAAAGCGAAACTGGAAAAGCGAAACTCGAAATTCGAAACACGTAGTAGCGCTGCCCTTTAGGGCAGCAAGCCATGCTGGGCCAAAGATGCTGGGCTAAAGCCCAGCGCTACAAAGCACAGCGCCGCGCGGCCGTCCAGTTTCGAATTTCGAGTTTCGGTTTACAGGTGGCGGTAGAAGGGAAGTGTTGTAACTTCCGCCGCCGGTCCAGAGGCGAGGGCGAGTTGCGTTCCGGGTTCCGCAATCTCGCGGCGTACGTAGGCAAGCGCAATGGTCTGGCCCAGCGTGGGGGAAACGCAGGCGCTGGTGACTTCGCCGATCTCCTGGCCGGCGGAAGTCAGCTTCTCTCCCGGTGCAGGCGCTTCGGGAGCGCGCACAATCAAGCCGACCAACTTCCAGTTGACGTGCCCGCGGGTGCGCGTACGTTCCACGATCTCCTGGCCGACGTAGCAGCCCTTGGTAAAACTCACCGCGTTGAGCAAGCCAGCCTCAAGCAAAAGCGTGTCCTCGCTCAGCTCAGAACCGTAGCGAGGAATGCCGGCTTCGATGCGCAAGGACTCGAGAGCCTCAACCCCGCAGGGGAGCATTTCGTAAGTCGGGGCTTGCCCGCACGCCGCCCCCCACACGCCCAGCAGACCCTTTTCTCCCACCCAGATTTCGTAGCCCTCTTCGCCCGTGCTCGAGGCGCGCACCACGCGCACCGGGAAGCCGGCGTAGTTCGTCTGGAAGTGGTCAAACTCCTGCATAGCGGGCAGGTCGAGGTGCAAGGTTTTCTCGAGCAACGGGCGCGAGCGCGGCCCCTGGAACGCCAGCGGGTAAACCTCCAAAGGTTCCAGCATCACCCGGTCCGCAATGATGTGGCGTTGAACCCACTGCATGGCTTTGGCGCGCAGGTCGGTGTCGGTATCGAGCAGGAACCGGTCCTCCGTGCAATAGATGCGCAGATCCACCAGAATTTGTCCCTGCGGATTAAGCATGGCCGCGTAGATGCCGTGGCCCGGGGCGAGGTTCTTGACGTCATTCGTCACCATGCCCTGGAGGAAGCGAACACGGTCTGCCCCTGTCACCGCGAACTTGGCGCGGAAAGAAAAATCGAAAAGGCCAGCGGCGTTGCGGACAGCCGCGTGTTCCTGGCGGGGGTCGGAGAAGCGTGCGGGTACCTGGGCGCCGTGATATGCCGCGAGGCACGCGCCCTGCGAAACATGATACTCGGCAAGCGGGCTGCGCGCGAAAGCGGACATGCACTAACCCCTGAGATAGGCGGAGATGAGGATCACGGCCAGCGCCAGCCCAAAGGCAATCGCAAGCCACATCTGGCGCCGCGCGCGGAAGCGGTCAAATATTTTGAGCGGAAGCGTCAAGAGCAATGAAATCGCGAAGACGAACAACGCGAGAATAATCTTCACCGTCAGCCACTTCCAAGTCGATGCCCACGGGGCTTCCCAGTAGCGCAAGCGGATGCGGTACAAACCGGAAGTCAGGAGGAGAACAATCACGGCGCTGGCGACCCAACGGAACCTCGCCATCACGGCCTTTAGCAGCAAGTCATGCTGCTCGGGGCTAAGGATGCGGGCTGAGGGGAAGAGGATAAGCAGCAAGAACCCGAGCCCACCAACGCCGATCACGGCGGCGGTCACGTGAATCCATTGGACCAGAACAGACATCTCTCATTCCCCGTGGCTAAGCGGTGCATTGTAGACGTTCTGGGCAACGGAGAACAACAGTCAAGTCCCAGTTAAGGTCTTTACCACCATAATAGCGCGGGCCATTTACTTCTTGGGTACGCAGCGCCACTCACGATTCAGGGCAGGAAAGCAGGGGGCCCGGGCGGGCCATAAACCACCCAGGCCGCGGACCGCTCCGGAAATCGTCTCGGGAATTTCCTTCGCCGAGCCGAGAACTTCACGCTGCAAGCGGGCATTGGGAACAGTAGGGCGGTCAGCCAACGCGGAGGTTTGTATTCACCCCCTCGCCGCCTCGGTTACAATGGCAGGGCGTTAAGAGCGCGACGATGATCCATGAAATCCTTCCCGTGGGGATGCTCGCCTGCAATTGTTCGATTGTCGGGGACGAAGCAACTGGAGAAGCGGTGGTGATTGATCCCGGCGACGATGTCGAGCGGGTGCAGGAAATTCTTGCCCAGCGGAAGCTGCGCGCCAAGTACATTGTTGCCACGCATGCCCACATCGACCACGTGGGGGGCATTGAGAAACTTAAGCGGGCTACCGGCGCTGCCGTGCTGATGCATGAAGCTGACTTGCCCTTGTATCAGAACCTCGCCATGCAGGCTGCCTGGCTGGGCGTCGTGCCGCCGGGCGTGATCGACGTGGACCAGTTCCTCCGGGAAGGGAACACACTGCGTTGGGGATCATTGACGCTTGAAGTTCTGCACACGCCTGGACATTCTCCCGGCAGCCTCTCGCTTCACTTGCAGGGCCAGCAGCCGAGGATCTTCAGCGGGGACACGCTCTTTCAGGGTAGCATCGGCCGGACGGACTTGTGGGGCGGGTCCTTCGACCAGATCCTGCGCTCCATCCAAAATACCCTGCTGCGTTTTCCTGATGACACACCGGTCTTCCCCGGCCACGGGCCAACCACGACGATCGGCGAGGAACGCGAATATAATCCCTTCCTCCAGGGACTCTGATCGCCCCGCGCTCCTTGCTGGTCCCAACTGCAAACCGAGATCTTGCAGAGCGACCCTATTTCAAGAAGGGCAGGAGCGCTTTGAACTCCGGCGTGTTGCTCTGGGCGAGGAGCTCGTAGACCATCATCTCGGTGGAACTGATCACCACCCCGGCGCGCTCCATGCGCGTCAAGCCGATCTGCCAATTCTCCGGCGTGCGGGACGAGGTGGCATCCGCCGCCACGTGGACCAGGTAGCCAGCCTCGAGTGCGCCCAGCACGGTCTGCATTACGCAAATATGGCACTCGATTCCCGCCACCAGCAAAGAGCTGGCCTGGGGCGCACGCTGCTTTAAGCGTCGCAGAAAATCGGGCTCGCCAAAGCAGCCGAAACTGGTCTTCTCAATGGGCTCGCTGCCCGGGGCGAACTGGGTGATCTCGGGGATGATGTTGCCCAGACCTTTCGGATAGTGCGAGGTCAGGACGGCAGGGAATTCCAGTACCTGCGCTAGGCGCAGCAGGAGCTGGGCATTGCGAATAACGCGCTGGGGCTCGAAGATTGCCGGCACCAGCTTGGCTTGCAGATCCAGCACCACTAGCGCCACGGCCTTGCGATCGAGCAGTTGGGCGTGGGGGACTCGGTCCGGGGACATGCGGCTGCTTTCCATATTCGCGTCAACCTCGTCGTGGAGCGCGGGAGTGCCTGGCAAAGGCAATCCCGTGCGAGCGCCGAATTGCCTGCGCGATTATACCAACATTCAAGGGCAATCCTGGCCAGTGCCCCGCTGATGATGGGAGCGGAGTGCGGCTCGCTATGCGCTGGCGCATCGGGGCACGCACCCCTACCAGGCTGATTATTCAGGACAGTCGCAACATTCTCACCAGTCTCATGCTGCAGCTTGGCCTGTTAGGCCGTTGGCCTAATTGGCTCTTTACAAGGCGGCACGCTTCGGCATAGATTGGACCGTGGAGGCAGTCCAGGAGGGAAGGGCTCCCGTGCTTATCACGCTCGATACTAGCCTACACAAACCGCTTTACGTCCAAATCCGCGAGCAGATTCGTGAACGGATCTGCTCCGGCGCGCTCGCCGTGGGAGACCGTTTGGAGCCGAGCCGCGAACTTGCCCGCCGCCTGGGGGTCCATCGCACCACGGTGAGCAACGCCTACGCGGAGCTGGAGGCCGAAGGTTTGATTCAAGGAACGGTAGGGCGGGGCACATTTGTTACGCCCCTGGCGGCGACGCTACGCGCTCCCGGTCGCCCACGGAGTCGGCCCAGGAGCGACTTCTACTGGGATAGTCTCTTCGCCCGGGAGTCAGAAGACGATTCTCTGGGCCGTCTGATGGCCAGCGCCTCCGAGCCGGGGATGATCTCCTTTGCCGCCACCCACGGCTCGCCGGAGTTGAGCCCCGTGGACCTGGTGCGCCGCGCCCTGGACGCGGCCCTACGGCGTGAGGGCGCCAAGCTCCTGCAATACGGTTCGAGCGATGGCTACCCTCCGCTCAAGCAGTATTTGCGCGCGCGCCTGGGGCGCGACGGCATTGCCGTGCAGCTCGACGAAATTCTCATCACCAGCGGCTGCCAGCAGTCGCTCGATCTGCTGCGCCGCACGCTAATCTCGCCGGGCGACACGGTGGTGTGCGAAAACCCGACTTACACCGGTCTCTGGCATGTTTTTGACTCGCCCGCAGTCCGTCTGATCGGCGCGCGCGTGGGTGCGGAAGGCATGGACTTGGACTTCCTGGAGACCGTGCTCAGTCAGAACAAGGTTAAGCTGATCTTGGTGAGCCCGACGTTTCAGAATCCCACCGGGCGGACGATGCCGCTGGCGGCGCGCCAGCGCCTGCTGGAGCTCGCCGCCCGCTTTCAGGTTCCGGCGGCGGAAGACGACATCTACAGCCCCCTGCGGTACCGCGGCCGGGACTTGCCGCCCCTGAAGGCACTGGACACAACCGGCCTGGTAATTCATATGAACAGCTTCTCGAAGGTCGGGTTTCCGGGCTTGCGGGTAGGCTGGGTGGTGGCATCGCGGCGGGTGATTGAGCGCCTGCGCGAGGCCAAGCAGCGGGCCGATTTGCACACCAACCTGTTAGGCCAAGCAGTCCTTGAAGAATTCGGGCGTCGCGGCTGGCTCGATAAGCTCATCCGACGGACTAAGTCCTTGTATAGCCATAAGTTAGACGTACTATGCCGCGCTGCTCAGCAGTTTTTACCGAGTGAGGCAAAGTGGGACATTCCAGAGGGTGGCATGTCCGTATGGGTCGAGCTGCCGGCGGGGCTGGACGCGGGCGAACTCCTGGTCAAGGCGCGCGACCGGCAAGTCATCTTCGCGCCCGCGCGGTATTTCTATTTCCAGGACCCGCAGCACAACGCCTTTCGGCTATGCTTCACCACCGTTTCCGATGAGCAGCTTGGGACCGGCGTCAGAATCCTGGGTGAGCTTCTAACGGAGGAAATCTCCAAGGGGAAAACGGGCGAGACGCGCACCCCGGCCGGCTCGGGAGTGGCGTTGGTGTGAGAGAAGTTGACAGTTGACAGTCAACAGTCGACAGTGGCGAGGGAACAGCTTTCGTCCTTGGGCTTTTGACTGTGAACTGTCAACTGTCAACTGTGAACTGTTGACTGTCTTTCAAGGAGAACTGCAATGTGGCAATACGATGAACAAATGAAACTGAAAGTCGGCTTGGCGGAGATGCTCAAGGGCGGCGTGATTATGGATGTGACCACCGCCGAGCAGGCCAAGATTGCTGAGGACGCGGGGGCGGTGGCGGTGATGGCGCTGGAACGCGTGCCGGCGGACATCCGCAAGGAAGGCGGCGTGGCCCGCATGGCGTCCATCAAGATCATCAAGCAGATTATGGACGCTGTGACCATTCCCGTGATGGCCAAAGCGCGCATCGGGCACTTTGCTGAGGCGCAGGTGCTGGAGGCTATCGGTGTGGATTACGTGGACGAGAGCGAAGTCCTGACGCCTGCCGACGAGGAGCACCACATCCACAAGTGGCCGTACAAGGTGCCCTTCGTTTGCGGCGCGCGCAACTTGGGCGAGGCGCTGCGACGCATTGGCGAAGGCGCGGCGATGATCCGCACTAAGGGCGAGGCCGGAAGCGGCAACATCGTGGAGGCGGTGCGGCATATGCGCGCCATCGTGAGTGAGATTCGCTTGCTCACCACGCTGCGCGAAGAGGAATTGATGGCCAAGGCCAAAGAGCTGGGCGCGCCTTATGACTTGGTAAAGTGGGTGAGCCAAAGCGGGAAGCTTCCCGTGCCCAATTTTAGTGCCGGCGGCATCGCCACGCCGGCCGATGCGTCGCTGGTGATGCAACTGGGGGCCGAGGCCTGCTTTGTCGGCTCGGGGATTTTCAAGTCCTCCGACCCCGACAAGCGCGCCAAAGCCATCGTGCGCGCCACCACGCACTACAACGAGCCCGCCGTGGTCGCCGAATGCTGCGAAGGCTTGGGCGAGGCCATGCGCGGCATCGACGTGGCCAAGCTCGACCC
>Ga0315284_10017220_pt1 | contig 10247 bp, 8 predicted proteins | sample YL17G09_16_MG_FD_203696 | JGI IMG/M metagenome (GOLD analysis project Ga0315284, IMG submission 203696) | Sediment microbial communities from Yellowstone Lake, YNP, Wyoming, USA - YL17G09_16 | ecosystem: Environmental > Aquatic > Freshwater > Lake > Sediment | place: USA: Wyoming | collected...
CGGCGGAAGGTAACTCATAAGCTGTATTTTTCAATTCTTCGAGACTTAAGGGCAGAAGTTTCAATATTGCCGCTCGGCCGGCGAGAGTTTGAGAAAGATTTTCCCCAAGTAAAATGTTCTGTGAACCAGTAAGGATAAACTGACCTGTCTTGCTCCTGCTGTCGACAGCGGTCTGAATATAGGAAAACAGCTTTGGCGCCCTTTGAACCTCGTCAATAACAGCACCTTTATTGTAAGTAGCCAAAAATCCCCGCGGGTCGTTTAAGGCAAATTCCCTCGTATCCAAATCCTCCAGAGAAACATAGTCCATACGGGAAAATACGTCTCTGACAAGAGTTGTTTTGCCGGATTGCCTCGGGCCAATAACTGAAACAACTGGAAACTTCGAGGCCAAAAACCTCAATTTTTCAGCCATAGCTCTTCTTATCATAGCCATACTTATAAACTACATCGGACAAATTGTCAATGCGATTTACAATTTGTCCTGAAAAAATCTGCGGATTGACAGACGGCGGGTAATGCTGTCCGGCTTTTATGGGAGGTTTTCGAGGTCGGCGAGGTCCTGGTGTCTGCCGGCGGCTTTCTTATTGAGCTTGAGGTGCTGTAAGCTAATCAGATTAACTTTTACGCCGTCCAGTAAATCCACCACGCGTTGAGCGTAACATTCAGCGAAATTGACGCCGGAAATCGTTGTCGCAAGCTCTATTCTTACAGGGGGGACGCCTAACCGAATGATTTGCCAGTCTTTGAGGAAAAGCTGCGGCGATAATTCGGGGGGGCTGAAGCCAAATTCCTTCAGGACAGTGACAATCCTTTCGGCGTTGGCCGGATTCACAGCAATCCAGATGTCTATGTCGGCGGTAGCCCGCGGATAACCGTAATAAGCAACGGCGTACCCACCGATAAGCAAATATTCAACCTGATGAGCGTTGAGTAATTTCAAGAACTCTTTGAAGTCGGGTGGAAGACGGACTGTAGCCATAGATAATTTGCCGCATTAACTCAACGGCCTCCAGACGTTCATAAGGGGTTTTGGAAAGCCAATATGATTTTTCATCCGACGAGTCAAGAACCGATGCTACCGTGAAAGCATCTCTTCTTACCTTTGGAAAAACGGGCCTATCCATATAATGATTATACCAGAAAAAGGCGGCGGTGTAAACAAAAGTTCCCTACCATTATTATGGAAATATGTTACACTAACCGGCGATTATGAATTTAATCGCGATAGATATCGGCAATACGAATATAGCGGTCGGGCTTTTTTTGAAGGGCGAGGAGCAATCTGTAAAATCCACAGCCGGTCAGGATGAGAAGGAACTGACGGACTGCCTGAAAACGGCGTGGGAAAAAATACCGCTCGCAAAACGCTCAAAGGAAAACAAACGCGATGGGGTAATTGTTGTAAGCAGCGTCAAGCCGGCCTGGACGGAACTCGTCCGGCAGATTGTAAAAGACAATCTCAACGAAAAGATACTGCTGATAGGCAAAGAAATACCGTTTCCGATGGATTTATCGGTGGATGAGCCTGACAAGGTCGGCACCGACAGGGTTCTGGCGGCAGCGGCAGCATACGCTGTTGTCGAGGACGCGATAGTGGTGGCAGATTTCGGGACAGCGGTTACTATCGACCTTGTTGATGAAAGGGGCATTTTTCTCGGCGGGGTCATCTGTCCGGGCTTTGAAATAAGCGCAAAGGCTTTAAATGAAAACACCGCTCAACTGCCGAGGGTAAAAGTATCCAAGCCGAAACTGCCATTCGGCAAAAATACAAAAGATGCCATAAACTGCGGGCTTTACTATTCGGCCATTGCAACGTTGCAGGAGATAACCAGGCGATTTGCCGAGAAAATCGGCAAATGGCCGCAGACGGTGCTGACCGGCTCGGCGGCAGAGCTGATAAAAGACGACTGTGAATTTATAGATTCATACGTGCCTTATTTAGTCGTTAAAGGCATTGTTCTGGCTTATAGAAAATATCTTGAAGGGAAATAAGGTTATGAAGCAGCGCACAAGCATCCTCAAAATAACGGTTCTGTCGATTATCCTTTGCACATTCGGCTGCACTCATCCAGCCTTGCATAAAGAAGCTCATCAGGTTTCGAGCCATTCTGCGGCCGGCTGGTGGAAGGGCAATATTCACACTCACAGTCTTTGGAGCGACGGCAAAGACTATCCCGAAGCAGTCGTTGACTGGTACAAGAGGAATGGCTATCACTTTTTGGCGCTGTCGGACCATAATATACTTTCACAGGGACAAAAGTGGGCTGATGTGAACGATGATGCGAAAGAAGAAGTCTTCAGAAAATATCGTGAGCAGTTCGGCGAAAAGTGGGTCGAGCAGCGGACGGCTGATAAGGTGCGGCAGGTGCGACTAAAGCCGATAGGCGAGTTTCGGTGCCTGTTTGAAGAGCCTGGCAGATTTCTGCTTATTGGGGCGGAAGAAATTACCTGCAAAAAGAAGATTCATCTCAATGCCGTCAATCTGCGAGACCCTGTCCAGCCGCAGGACGGCAATACCGCGAGCGAGAAGTTACAGAATAACATCAACGTCGTGCTGACCCAAAGACAGGATACCGCTCAGCCGATGCTCTCTCAAATCAACCATCCCAACTGGCACTGGACACTGACAGCGGAAGACATAGCGCCGATTGGGGCCGCGAGATTTTTTGAGGTTTATAACGGTCACAGCAAAGTTCACAACAACGGCGACCGCTATCATTCCGGGACGGAGCGAATGTGGGACGTTATGCTGACCAAACGACTTGCCGAGCTGCATCTGCCGATTATATACGGCACCGCTACAGACGATGCTCACAACTTCCATAAGTACGGCTGGGAATCAGCAAATCCGGGCCGGGGATGGATAATGGTGCGGGCTGATTACCTGACGCCTGAATTTATAATCAGAGCGATGGAAAACGGCGATTTTTATGCCTCTACCGGCGTAGCACTGAAAGATATTCAGTTTGACGGAAAAACTCTTAAAGTTGAAATCAAACCAGAAAACAGCGTTTATTATACCACACAGTTTATCGGCACACTAAAGGGGTGTGACCTGACGGGCAAGCCGGTGGCTGATGCGAACGGCGCCATGATTCACACCACGCAAATCTACAGCAGTGACATTGGCAGGGTTTTGGCTGAGGTCAAAGGCACGGCGGCAAGCTATGCTTTTAGCGGCAATGAAATATATGTGCGAGCGAAGATTATTTCCACAAAACCAAAGTATAATTCGGCTACTGCTAATGAGGTTGAAGTCGCCTGGACTCAACCAGTCATACCGGACAACAGATAGTTGTTACATTCACAGGATTATGCAATGAGTACCTTGGCTGCAGTAATGACCGGCAAAGGGACAGGGGCAATATCGACCATTCAGCTTTTTGGCGAATCCGCTGAGACTATTTTGAAAAAGATGTTCAAACCTGCCGGTGCGGAAACAAGAATGTTTAAACCCGGCACAATCCGCCTCGGCACAATCATCGACGGCGACAGAATTGTCGATGAGGTTGTAGTCGGCTGCGAAGGGGTCAATAATTTTGCAATAAATTGTCACGGCAACCCGCTTATCGTTGAGGCGATAATGAAATTACTCAAGCGGTATGGCTCTGTCCCGATTACAGCGGAGCAAATGCTGTGCAGAATTTTTTCGGCAGAAAAGGCTACAAATGCGATTGCCATTGAAGCCAAACTGGCGCAGAACAAGGCCAAAACACTACAAGGCACGAGTATAATCCTGAATCAAATCGATTCCGGACTGAGTAAAACGGCAAGAGACCGGCTGAAAAATATAAACACAATCTCTCTTGAAGAAATTACATCCGCCGCCAAAAGCATACTTGAAGCCGGCCAAACTGCGAATTTTTTTATCGTTGGCTGTACAATAGTTCTGGTCGGCCCGACAAATACCGGCAAAAGCACACTGTTAAACTACCTTTGCGGCAGACAAAAGGCCATAGTTGCCGACGTTAAAGGGACAACGCGCGACTGGGTAAGCGCCGAGTGTCAGATTGAACCACTTTCGGTAACATTGATTGATACAGCCGGACTATATAACGAATCTGTAGACAGCGTTGGAAAAATCTCCCAGAAAAAAACTATTCAGCTCCTGGAAAAGGCAGATTTGGCGCTGCTGGTTCTGGACAACAGCACAGTCGAAAATCATATTGACCGCAGACTGCTGGGAAAAATCACCGGTAAAAAAATTGTAACCATCCTGAACAAGTCAGACCTGCCCATAAAATTTGATACCGCCAAATTGCCAAAACCTCTTGCTGACACCGTAGTGCAAATAAGCGCAAAGTTCGGCACGGGTATTGAGAAGCTCCTGCAAAAAATTAAAGAGATTCTCGGCGTTGTTAATTTCGATTTGAAACAGCCTGTTTGTTTCACTGCCCGGCAGGAAAAACTGCTAAGGAAACTGGCCGGGGTAAAATCCGAAGAACGGGCGGTTTCAACTATAACGGAGTTGTTAAATGGGGCAGTTCGGGTATAATCTTCCGGTATGGCCATAGCAAATGAAAAACTAACGCCGGCGATGAAGCAGTTCCATCAGTTTAAGAAAAAATATCCTGATGCGATACTGTTTTTTCGGATGGGCGATTTCTACGAAACCTTTTATGACGACGCCAGGACCTGCTCACAGGTATTGGGGCTGACCTTAACAAGCCGAAACAAAGGCGATAATCCCATTCCGCTGGCCGGTGTGCCGTACCACGCTGTTGACGGATATTTAAAGAAAATGCTTCAGGCCGGCTATAAAGTCGCCGTCTGCGAGCAGATTGAAGACCCGAAAACTGCAAAGGGCGTTGTGGAGCGTGATGTCATACGAATTGTTACCCCCGGTACACTCACCGATGATACGATGCTCAACGCAAAAGAAAATAATTTTCTCTGCGCCGTCGGTCTGGGGACAAATGCAACGGCAGCGATAAGCTGGGTCGATGTTTCGACAGGCCATTTTTTTGTCCAGCAGACCGAAGAAAAAAATCTGCTCGATGAGCTGCTCAGGCTTTCCCCTGCCGAGTGTCTCCTGCCGGACAGGCGAGGTGAATTGTTCGAGGCCGAGACGAGGAAACTATCTAAAGACATATCGCAGCTAATAGGTTCATCCATAACGCAGCGGCCAGGGTGGTATTTCGACCCTTACCAGGCAAAACAGCGGCTTCTGAAACACTTCGGCACCGCAACGCTCGAAGGCTTCGGCTTTACCGACGGCGATGACCAGCTTATCCCGCCCGCCGGGGCCATAATCGAATATCTCAACGAAACGCAGAAAACGACGCTAAATCACATCAGGGCGCTGAAAAAAATCGGTCGCAAAAATTTTCTGCAAATAGACATAAGCAGTCTGCATAGTTTGGAAATCCTGCGAACAATCCGCACCGAAAGCAAAAAAGGCTCCCTGCTGGATTGTCTCGACCATACGCTGACCGGGATGGGAGGCAGGATGTTCAGGAACTGGCTTTGTATGCCTCTGTGCGACATAGGCGCAATAGAGCTGCGTCAGGATGCGGTCGAAGAATTAAAAGATGCGGATGTGAAGCTGGCTGATATTCACAAACTGCTTTCGGACATAGCCGACCCCGAGCGGATTGCCGCAAGGGTCAGCACATTCCGTGCAACGCCGCGTGATTTGGTGGCACTGGCGGTGACATTACGCCGGATACCAAAGCTGCGTGAAATTTTACAGAATTTCGAGGCAGACCTTCTTAAGCGGCTGGCAGGTCAATGCGACAGTATGGATGAGCTGGCCGACCTGCTGCAATCGGCCATCGAGCCGGACTGTCCCAATCACCTACGGGACGGCGGCATAATAAAACCAGGCTTCAACAAAGAACTCGACAGCCTGCGCTCGATTTCAAGGGACGGACAAAACTGGCTGCGAAACTACCAGAAAGAGCAAATCGAACGAACCGGTATCGGAAACCTCAAAATCGGTTACAACCAGGTCTTTGGCTATTATATCGAAATAAATCATTCATCGGCGGACAAGGTCCCGCCGGATTATGTGCGAAAGCAAACCATAAAGAACGCTGAACGCTACATCACTGAAGAGCTGAACGAATACCAGACCAAGGCCCTTAGCGCTGAAGAAAAGTCTCTCGAACTGGAGCAGCAGTTATTCGAACAATTACGCCGGCAAACCGCACAATATGTAGCCAGGCTGCAAAATCTCGCCGACACAATAGCACAGTGTGACTGCCTTGCATCGCTTGCATATCTTGCAAAAAAGCGAAATTACATCCGGCCCAGGATAACCAGCGGCGGTGAGCTTATAATATATGAAGGAAAACACCCTGTTTTGGCTGAAATGCTCGGCGCTGAATTTGTGCCGAACGATATCGAACTGGGCGGCAAACTCGGCGACTGCCTGATAATCACCGGCCCCAATATGAGCGGCAAAAGCACATATATCCGGCAGACCGCCCTGCTGGTCTTAATGGCGCAAATGGGTTCATTCATACCGGCAAAAGATGCGACCATAGGATTGGTCGACCGAATCTTTACCAGGGTCGGCGCCTCCGACGAGCTAACAAGGGGACAATCAACTTTTATGGTCGAAATGACCGAGACCGCAAACATCATCAATAACGCTACGGAAAAATCCCTGGTAATACTCGATGAGGTCGGTCGAGGCACAAGCACTTATGACGGCCTGTCACTGGCCTGGGCGATTACAGAGCATATCGCAAACAGCATCAAATGCCGAACGCTCTTTGCCACACACTATCACGAGCTGACCCAGCTTGCTGAATTGTTCGGCAATGTCAAAAACTGCAATGTCGCTGTGCGGGAATGGATGGACGAAGTGGTCTTTCTGCACAAAATCCTGCCCGGAGGCACCGACAAAAGCTACGGCATCCACGTCGCTAAACTGGCCGGGGTCCCCAAATCCATCCTCGACCGCGGCAAAGAAATCCTCGAAGAACTCGAAAACAATTTTGCCAAAGAGGCGACCACCGAACATTTAGCCAAACACAAAACCAAAACCCCCGATGCCGACTCGCTGTTTGTTCAAAAACACAAGTCCGTTCTCAACAAACTCGCCTCAATCAACATAAACAATCTCACTCCAATTGAAGCAATTAACCTGCTACATCAGATAAAAAAGGAGATAAACGAAAAAAATTCTTAAAACACAGCAGAAAAACCTGTGTGTCAAACTAAGTCCCGGCTGCTTCAGCCAGTTTACGGCTGCTTTTTTTCTGCGGTTTCCTGCTCTATCTCCTTTTCGGTTTTTGCAAGCTCTTTATCGATATTTTTCTTTGTGATTTCCTTTCCTGCCTTTGCCTTATAGTCGGTCTTTTCCTTACCCTTTGAAGGTTTATCTGCCTCTGCCTTACCCTTATCAGCACCGGATGGGGTCTCTTTTATGGACTGCACAATCTTTTGTCGCTTTTCCTCTATTTTCTGTTGTTTATGCTCATAGCGGCCTTTTTCCTTCTCCATAAGCTTGTCGACTCGCCCGGTCATATCTGTCTTTTTTTCTTCACCGGCAAGTTCTTTCATTCGCTCCAGCCGCGCCACACGTTCAAGATGTTTTGTCTCTTCGTGTTCCATCTGCTGCTCAATCGCCTTTAGCTGCTGTTGATGTTCTGCACCTTTGGCGCTATCCTTTTCCTTGTCCTGTTCTTTGCCGGACTTACCCTTGCTGTCATTGGCATCCCGGCCGGCTCCGGGTTTTTCTTTTTCCTTCTCTTTGCCTTTCTGCTTGTCCTCGTTGCCTTTTTCTCGCTCACGCTCTTTTACGGGTTTGTCCTTTTTCTCAGACGCCCCTGCCCCGCTGCCCTGTCCGCCGCCTTTGGCAAAAACTGTATTTCCGTTCCAGACCAGAACAACTGCAACAATAAGCGAAAAAACCAATTTTTTCATAATATGTTCTCCCTGACTAAATCTGTTCTTTTATGCTTTTTTCGCAATCCTGCGACTTATTGTCCTTCAAAATCCACTTTCAAAGCAAGAAATTTGAGCATGTCCTTTAGGGTAACGACGCCCACCAGCACTCCGTTATCAATAACCAGCAGCCTGCTGTTGCCGGTACGACCCATCAGCGACAATGCTTCCATTGCGTCACTATCAGGCCCTATGGCAATCCCCGATGAGCAAGGCACCGCCACTTCTGCTACCGTATGCTGTCCCCACTGCTGCCTGGGTATCTCTTTAATTTGCTGGGAGGTAACACAGCCGACCAGCCTTCCATCCTGCACAACGGGAAACATCTTAAAATAATACATGTAAAAATAATCCTCCACAAGTTGCTCGAGTGAAATTGAAGCCGGCACTGTAACAGGGCTGGATTCCATAAACCGCCGGACGGGCTCGCCTTCGAAGCTTCTGCGCATCAACAACTGCTGATAGGATGTTTGAGATGCTCTTTTGAGGAACATCCCTATCAGAAACCACCATACGCCGCCCAGGAAATTATCCGAAAGGACATTAAGGCCTCCGACGACCATCATAAAAACCCCAAACCAGGAACCAAGCTGCGATGCAATTTTTGTGGCCCAGCGAATATTTTTCTTTAAGCCCCAGAGAATCGAACGAAGTACTCTGCCGCCGTCAAGAGGAAAGGCAGGCACCATATTAAATACGGCCAGAGCAAAATTAAGATATGTTAGATAACTGATAACGCCATTAACAGCGCCAGGCCAGCCGACTCGCTCACCCGCTCTATGAACCAGATATAGCGCTGCCCCCAGAACCACACTGGAAACAGGGCCCGCTATAGCCATCAGAAATTCCGCCTTCGGACTAGGAGGCTCATCGCTCATCTCAGCTACGCCTCCGAAAATAAACAGGGTAATGCCTTTCATCGGCAGGCCGTATCTGACCGCCACCACTGAATGGCAGAATTCGTGGAAAATAATCGATGCAAACAGTCCCAATGCCCCCGCCGTCCCCATCCACCAGTAAGTCGGGGTCGAGTAGCCCTTAAAATATGAAGGAAAAACGCCTTTGGCCAACGACCACGTGACAAAAATCGCCAGGATGAACCAGCTCGTATCGACGTTTATCGCAAATCCAAAAAGCCTGAATAAATGTATTCGTTTTCCAGTCATTGCAGCCCCCCGGATTAAATTAGACCATTATTTCAGATTTTCTTCTTTTCCGGCTCCCTGACCTGCTGCTTTTTTAACCGCCAGTCCCTGGTCGTTATGATGATGAATCAGCTTCCATCCCCCCTTCTCGCGGCGAAACACGTTGTTTGCGTGGAGTTTTTCAGGCTCGGCATTTTTAGACTCCCACTGTTCGGTGCACCAGGTATACGCAAGTCTATCTTTCAGGCTTATCTCAAAGTCGCCGGCTGAGATTCGAGCTCCTGCCTTTTCCTTTGCCTGTCGTTCGAGCGTTTCCCTGATTGCCGGCCAGCCCACATGCATCGTTCCGAATGTATCCACATAAGTAATGTCAGGAGAATTAGACCAGACCTTGCTCATCGGCCCGGTATCACCATCAAACACGCTGTTAAAGGCCGCATAAAACCGTTCCAATGCCTGCTGGACATTTGCCTTGGCCGTCGCCTCATCTTCCATCTCTTCGGGCAGACCGGCGCCGCCGGCTGTGCGTGCCTCTTCCCCCGTTGCCATCCTTAACTGCCCCGAATCAATCGGCACACTGTTCTGTGTCGGCGACAGCACAGGCCAGTTAACCGACTTGCAGCCAAACATAACAATAATTACCACTACCGGAAAACAGCTTATCAACACAAGTTTTAATAGTTGTTTGGCCATAACGGTTCTCCTTTAATAAATAACCCCACCTCCTAATATTCCGCTTTCTTTCTTCGGAATTTACAATAACAGCGGCCTTTCAATCTGTCAAATCAAAACCCTGCACCATCCGGTGCAGGGCGGTCACGAAGATTTACAGCTCTATCTCCGCATCGGCGAGAAATCCAATGGTGCGTCCATGTGCATTACATATAAATATAGCGACTTTCGATGCCTCCTGAGGCACCTCGACAATACCGTTTAACTTCGGTACCTTTGAGAATATAATAGGAGCAAGCGGGCTGACAGGGTAATAATCGAGAAGCACGGTTTTAATCGTAATATAATTCTTATTAACAAAAACTAACTGCATATTTCCCTTGTAAAAAACGCCATAATGGCCATCAAGAATAAGTTTGCCTTTGCGCACCTTGGCGGTCAGGGGTTTGCACGTAGCGCCTGTCTTGTTACAGTCTAATATCGGGAAATTGCCGCCGATTTTCGCCGCAAACCAGTGATAATTAAACGCAT
>Ga0315284_10017221_pt1 | contig 10246 bp, 10 predicted proteins | sample YL17G09_16_MG_FD_203696 | JGI IMG/M metagenome (GOLD analysis project Ga0315284, IMG submission 203696) | Sediment microbial communities from Yellowstone Lake, YNP, Wyoming, USA - YL17G09_16 | ecosystem: Environmental > Aquatic > Freshwater > Lake > Sediment | place: USA: Wyoming | collected...
AGGCCCTGATCGCCGAGGCCCAGGACCTCTCGGAAGAAACCGCCGCCGGCGTCCTCCGCATGCTCGAGCAGACCCAGCACGAGCTACTGGGGCGGCTGGCTTCCGAGAGCGGCCGGCTCACCGGCTACTCGACCTGGCAGCTTCATTCCCTGCTCGACGAGGTCGAGCGGCAGATGAGATGGTTCCGCGACCGCGCGACCCCGGGAATACAGGGGGCACAAACTGAAGCCTATGCTACCGGCGCGCAAATCGCCGAGGAGCCGATGAAGGAAATCGGGCTGCACGTCCTGATGCCGGCGCTCGACCGCCACGCCCTAGTGATTGCCCAGGGCTACAGCGCGAAATTGATCAAGGGCTTGGCCTTCGACGCCGACAAACAGATCGATGGGGCCTTGCGGCGGTCCATGCTCGGCGGGCAATCGTTCACCGACATCGTGGCCCAGGTCTCGAAGGCCCTGGGCGGCGACGGCGGGGTATTCGACGAAATCGGCAACCGGGCGCTGCGCATCACGCGTACCGAGGTGCTGCGCATGTCGTCGATCGCTACCGACGCGCGGATGAAAGACTACGCCAAAGCGATCCCCGAGATGGAGCAGGAATGGCGGCATACCGTGCAGCGGGCCGGACGCCGCGGGCACATCCTGATGAATGGCCAGGCCGTCCCGGTCGGCGAAAAGTTCTACAACGATTTCACCGGCGAATATCTGCGCTATCCGCGGGATCCGGAAGCGCCGGCCAGTGAGACGGTGAATTGCGCGTGCTTTGTGATACCCCGGGTGCCGGGGATCGCCGCGCTGCGCGCGGCGTAGCTATCAGCTATCAGCTATCAGCGAACACAGGTTTAGCTGATAGCTGATAGCTGAGAGCTGAAAGCTTTCCAAAGGAGCAGCGAAATGCCCGACGAGAAAAAACTGAGAGCAGGCCCATTCGAGATCGAGTGGCGGACACAGAAGCCGGAGCCGAAAGAAGGCGAGCCGGTGAGGGTCGCGCACACGCCGGCGGGCGCCAATCCGGCGGTGCTGAGCGACATCCCGGTGGCATTGCGGCTGGCCGTGAAGCCGCAACCGGACGGGAGCATCAAGGTCATCACCATGGATGCCCGGAAGTTTGTGGTGGCTGCCGATCCGCCGGCGGCAAGGAAATAATCCGCGGATTACGCGGATTCAGGCGAAAGCGAAGCAATCTGGGGCTGAGGGCTTGAGTTATGAAAACAGAAGAAGCGGTCTTTGCAAAATCCCAGAGCATGGATGCCATCAAAGATCTGGTGCAGGCGGCGCTGGCCGCCAAATTCCCGGCCGCCAGCGGAACTCCTGGGCTGGGGCCCTGGCTCCGCGATTTCTTTCCCGACGCGGCCGTGTACTCGCACCGGGGCAAAATATACCGCTGCACCTACTCGATTGACCAGACCAAGGGGGCCTCGGTGGTGGCCCTCGGCGAGCCGGTGGAGGTCGAGGTCACCTATCAGACCGTGGGCGAAGATTTCCGCTGCGATGCCATCGAGCGTATCGAGGAGGCGGCGCCCCTGGTGGCTACGCCCGAGGGCGAGGGCTGGATATGGGATTGCGAAATCCTGCGGCCGGGTCTCTCCCTGAACTGTGATTCGACCACCGGCCTGCGGCGCTATTATCCGGCGGAATTCAACGCCCGCGAGGCCTCCGCCTTCGAGGATCAGGCGGCTCTCTGCGATCATCCCGAGGGCCAGGCCTCGGTGCGCAATTTGGTGGGCAAATGGCAGCGTCTGGCCTGCCTCGAGGGCACCATGGGCGGGGAACTGCACATCCTCGAAAGCGAGGATTGGCTGCGGCAGAAGTTGCTGGCGGCGCAAAAGGCCAAACTGCCGGTGGGCATTTCCCTCAACGCCTACGTAGCCTATGACCGGGCCAGGCGCGACGGCAGGGATGTGATGGAGGCCAAGCAGGTGATGCGCGACCTGCCACGATCGGTCGATATCGTGATGCACGCGGCCGCCGGCGGCAGGATCCTGCGCGCCGTGGCCTCGGCCGATGAGGAAGCGCTGCTGAAAGGGGCGCGCGAAACATTTGTGAAGCCCCAAAATGCGGGCGGCGGGGCGGGTGAAATCCGCAATTCGCAATCCGCAATCCGCAATTCCAAGAGCTCCGCAACCCGGAGCACAAAAGGAGCAACGATGGAAACCATTGACCCCAATGCTCCGGACAACGGAGCGATCAAAAAAACCCAAGAGCAGCTCGCCGCGATGGCCACCACCATCACCGAACTGCAGACGAAAGTGACCAGGGCCGAGGAAGCCGCCACGCTGGCCAACGCGCGCAACTTGCTCAACGACAAGCTGGCGAGCTCGAAATTGCCCGCGCCGGCCATCGCGCTGGTGCGCGATTACTTCGACGGCCGGGTGCCCGAGGCCGAGGGCATCGACGCCCGGATCGCCAAGGTCCGCGAATCGTTCGCCGCCATGCTGCCCAACAACCCGGCGCGGACCACCGGCGGCGCCGTCGTCCAGGTCGGACTCGAGAGCATCGACAAGATGAACATCGCCCTGGCCCGCATGTTCTCGCTCACCCACGAATGGGCCGAGGAGGAGTACTGGTACCGCGGCAACCGCATGCGCCGCATGGTCCGCGGCGCCGAGATCGACAAGTCCATCCCCCCCTTCCCCGGCATCCGGAAAGCCTATGAGCACTGGACCGGGGATGCCGACGTCAGCGGCAACGTGCGCCCCGAGAACATCCGGCGCATCACGGAAGAGTGGAACAATTCCAGCTTCCCCTATGCCGTCAATAACGTGATGAACAAGCGCCTGGTGCAGGATTACCGGGCGGTGGATTACGGCCTCGAGCCGCTGTATGACGTGGCCGCGGCGCCGAATTTCAAGGCCCAGCAGCTCACCCGCATCGGCTATCTGGCCGACCTGGATACCGTCGATCCAGAAGCCGCGGACTATGCCGAGATCGCGGCGCCCACCGAGGACCACATCGGGTTCACCGTGGTCCAGAAGGGCAACATCATCACTATCACCCGGAAGATGATCATCAACGACGACCTGCGGGTGATCGACCTCCGGCTCAGCCGCCTGGCGCGCTCGGCGGCCCGCACCCTGGCTCAGGTCATCACCACCCTGATGGAAACCAACGCCGCCATCTACGACACCGTGGTCTGGTTCCACGCCGTCAGCCACGGCAACACCAACACCACGGCGCTGAGCGCCGCCGCCGTCCTGGCGGTGCGCGTCGCCTTCCGGAACTTCAGCGAAAAGGATTCCCTGAAGAAGCTGAATCTGGGGCTCGATGGCGCCTACCTGATGGTGCCCACGGCCTTGGCCGAGACCGCCTTGTCGATCAACCAGCAGGAGTACGCCACCAACAATTTGACCGACCGCAACATGGCCCGCTGGCAGTTCGGCGCGAACAACGAGCGGATCATTGTGAATCCGCTGTTGTCGGATGCCGACGATTGGGCGGTCTTCGGCAACAAGAGCATCCTGCCCTACCTCGAGGTGGCTTTCCTCGATGGCCGGCAGGATCCGGACTTCGCCATCCAGGACAATCCCACGGTGGACAAGGTGTTCACCAGCGACAAGATCCGGCTGCGCGTTCGGCACGAGTACGTCCCCTATGTGACCGATTTCCGGAACGTGTACTGGCAGGAAGTGTAGACGGCAGGCTGTAGGCCGTAGGCTGTAGGCTGCAGGAAAACCTACAGCCCGCGGCTGCCGGCCGAGCCCGCAACTGAAAACTGGGAGCTGAAAACTCCGGATCAAGGAGAGCACGATGAAACACGTTATTGCATTACTGGTTCTGGCTACAGCCTACAGCCTACAGCCTACGGCCTGCCTGGCCCAAGACGAGGGCCTGCGGCGGGAGCCGGGGATCATTTTCACCAGGGGCGCGTTCCACGAATTCACCGCCGGGGAAGCCATCTCCGCGCGCCACGCCGTCTACCTGGCCGGCGACGGCAAGTTCTACAAGCTGACCTCGGCCGCCCCCAACGGCATGGTTGGGGTGGCCATTTACGCCTGCTCGAGCGGCGCCACCAACTGCAGCATCCAGGTGACCGGCAAGGCCACGGCCATCAGCGATGCGGCCATCGCCATCGGCGATCGCCTCGGCCCGCCATCGGCCGTCGCCGGGCGCGTGAAAACCATCGCCGCCACTCCCGACCCTGCCGTAGTCCTGGGCTGGGCGCTGACGGCCGCCACCGACCAGGCGCAATCCATCACCATCCTGCTGCAGAATGGCGAGGCGCCCATGATCCTGCCCTCGGCCGCCGCGGCGATTTTCATCGCCGGGGACTACATCTGCCCCGATCCGGCCAATCCCGGCAAGTACGTGGACAACGGCCAGACGCGCTGCGATGCGGGCAACCCGCAGGCCGGATTCGTGGCCCGCACTGATGCCGCGCCGGCGCTGCTCCACCAGGTGCTGATCCAGCCGGAGGCGGCCAGGAGCGCCGTGTGCCCGCTGGGCGCAGTTTGCGCCACACCCGCGCTGCTGCCGCCGTGCAGCAGGCTGCGGAAGACGTACTGTTTTAACTAGGCCGTAGGCTGTAGGCCGTAGGCTGTAGGAAAAACTGGCGGGCAACCGCCATACAAAAAAAGGAGAGAGAAGGACATGAAAACAATTTCGAGTGTGCTCGTTTTGATCTGCGCAATCTGCGTAATCTGCGGATCGGTCTGGGCCCAGGCGCCCACCGCCGTGCAGCAGGCCGGCAACCGCACCGATGCGGCCACCTTCCTGCAAGGCCCTGCCGGCGGCGCCACAAGCTGCGCCACCGTCAACACCACCGCCGCGCTCAACACGGTGACCATCACGCCGCCCGCCGGCAACTATGTCTACATCACCGGCGTCTACATCGACATCACCGCCGATGTGACGGGTGTCACCCAGGTGGCGACGCTCTCGACCACTAACCTGAGCGGCGGGCCGTTCTGGAGCCTGGCCACGGTGGTGCCCACCGCCGGGGCCAACGGCACCATGCGGCAGATCGCGGAAGTTTTTCCCACCGCGCTGAAGAGCACCGTGCCCGGCACCGCCGTCACTTTTGTCCCGAGCGCGCAAACAAACCATGCGATTTTCTGCGCCCGCGTGGCCGGCTATTTCGCGCCGTGAAGAAGAGAAAAACGGCTGTGGGCTGTAGGCCGTGGGCTGTAGGAAAAGCGGTCTGCAGCCTGAACTCAAAACTCGAAAAGGAGAAGGAGAGAGGAGCACCATGAAAAAGATTTCGACTCTGCTGTTTTTGATCTGCGCAATGTGCGGAATCTGCGGATCGGTCTGGGCCCAGGCGCCCACCACCATCCAGCAGTCCGGCAGCCGCACTGATGCGGCGATTTTCCTGGCGGGGCCGCTTGGCGGGGCCACAACCTGCGCCACCGTCAACACCACCGCCGCCAACGGCACGGTGACCATCACCCCGCCCGCCGGGCAGTACGTGTACATCACCGGCGTCTACATCGACATCACCTCCGACACCACCGGCCTGACCGGAGTGGCCACCCTGGGCACCACCAACCTCACCGGCAGCCCAACATGGTCGTTGGCCACGCTTACGGCGGCGGCCGCCGGTCAAGCTACTATGCGGCAGATCGCGGACGTCTTCCCGACCGGCCTGCGGGCCGCGAGCCCGGGCACTGCCGTGACGTTCGTGCCCAGCGCGCAATCGAACCATGTGATCTTTTGCACGCGGGTGGCGGGCTATTACGGACCCTAGAAGAGGAAAGCGGCCGTGGGCTGTAGGCTGTGGGCTGGGGGTTCAGTAAGAAAACGGGACGCAGATGAACGCAGAAAAAACAGATCAAGGCAGATGGTGCAAACCCTTTAAGTTTGATCTTGCTCTTTCCGTTTTTTCTGCGTTCATCTGCGTCCTATTGCTCTGCTTTTCGGCCCTCGCGGCTACGGTGCCCGCCACCGTCACCGTCACCGACACCGTGCGCTACGCCGATGGCGTGGCCGCCGTCGGCTCCTGCCGCATCTCGTGGCAATCGCTCGTCTCACCCGATGGCTATGCGGTGCAGGCCGGACGGCTCGATGTGCGCCTGGGCGCCGGCCCGGCCTATACCAGCGGCGCCATCTCGGTTGCACTGACCCCCAACATCGGCGCCGTGCCCTCCGGTACCAGCTACACCATCGATTGCCGGCTGGATCGCGGGGGCCTGCGCGAGTACTGGATCGTGCCCGCCACCGGCCCGGTGACCATCGCCAGCATCCGCGCGGCCGTCGCGCCGGCGACGACATACCTGTATCCGCAGCAGCAGCAGATCTACGAGGGCACCGGCCTGGCCGTGCTGCTCGCTTTCTACCGCGTCGCGTCGGCCACGGCCACGCGCGCCGGGCAATGCTACTGGGATACCGACACCAATTCGCTGACCTGCTCGACGGCCGCCGGCGTCTGGAAGACGCTGCCATTCACCGATGGAAACGTGGCCACGGCGACGGCGCTGGCCGCCGATCCCGCCGACTGCACCAACCAGTTCACGCGCGGGATCAACGCCTCGGGCACGGCGCAATGTGCATCAGTGGCGGGGACGGATTTCGGCACGAAGGTCGCCAACACGATCCTGGCTGGCCCGGCGACGGGCGCCGACGCCGCGCCCACCTTCCGCGCCCTGGCCAGCGCCGATATCCCCAATAATGCCGCCGACACCAGCGGCAACGCCGGCACCGCCACGGCCCTGGCCGCCGATCCGGCCGACTGCACCAACCAGTTCACGCGCGGGATCAACGCCTCGGGCACGGCGCAATGTGCATCAGTGGCGGGAACGGATTTCGGCACGAAGGTCGCCAACACGATCCTGGCCGGCCCGGCGACGGGCGCCGACGCCGCGCCCACCTTCCGCGCCCTGGTGCCGGCCGATCTGGGCATCACCGGGTCCGTGGTCGGCACCACCGATACGCAGGTATTGACGAACAAGACCCTGATCCTCCGCACCATCGAGACGGTGGCTACCGGGAATGTCGGACTTACCAGCACGTCGGAGGAATATCAATTTGTCGATCCGAACGGTGCTGATCGCATCTGGACGCTGGAGGCGACGCCCGTCACTGGACGGGGATATACGATTCAAAATACTGGGACGGCCAACACCGTTACGGTGAAAAACGCCGCTGCGGCTATTCTGGTGGTCTTGACCGCCGGGGACACGGCCACCGTGATTTATACGGCGGCGGCCGTTTGGAGGGTGATCTAAGGGCAGTGACGAGTGACAAGTGACAAGTGACGAGAGGAGACGCAATGCGGAGTAAGTGGTTCCCAGGTCCCAGGTCGCAGGTCGCAGGTCTGCTCCTGCTGCTGGCTACAGCCTACAGCCTACAGCCTACGGCCTGCTTCGCGCAGATGCATCCGCATTCGTTCAGCCCCCGCCAACTGAGTGGTTCGTTGCAACTCTGGCTGCGCGCCGATGCCGTCACAGGGCTGGCTGATGGTAATGCGGTCGCTGTGTGGCCTGATTCCAGCGCATACAGCCATGATGCGATACAGACGGGGCCAACACTCCAGCCACTCTATAAGATCAACATCCAGAACGGGCGTCCAGTGGTGCGGTTCGACGGCACGAATGATTTCATCGATGCGACGGCTGTGCTCAGTCAACCTATCGTCGTTTTTGCCGTCCAAACCATCGACCGGGTCGGGGGAGGGCACGTAGGGAGCTTTGACTCCATCAACAGTGGGTTTCCGCGAATATATTTCGCTTGGATTCAGACCGTCGAAAAACTTCATATCTATGCGGGCGTTGGTTTATACGGTGATCTCGCCGGTTCGGCATTGCCTCGGCCCATGCGTGCCTACTCGATCCTCTACAACGGCATTTCCAGCGCGTTGTGGGTCAACGCCGCAACCATGGGCACTGGGAACGCAGGGTCTTGGTCTACGAACGGCTTCCGGATTGGCTCAACTACGGGGGGCAGTGAGAACTGCAAATGCGATTATGGCGAGTTTATCGTTTTTGCCACCGGCCTATCCGATGCCGACCGCCAGCGCGTCGAGCGGTATTTGTTGAGGAAGTGGGGACTTTGAATTTCGGATTGCGGATTTCGGATTGCGGATTTCAAGCTGAAAGCTGATAGCTGATAGCTGAGAGCTTACTTTTATGACCTTCGCCGATCTACAAACCGCGGTGGACAGCCGGATACAGGATGACGCCGGCAAGCTCGCGCCCGATGCCCGCGACGACTGCATCCGCGAGGCTATCCGCGACCGCTACTCGCGCTTCAAGCCACTCGAGCTGGTGAAGGACCTGGCGGGCGACGGCGCCACCTACCAGTGGACCCTGAACACCACGAATTTTCCGAGCTGGGATGAGGCGCGCAGCTCGATTGCGGCGCTTGAATATCCCGCCGGCGAGCGTCCCCCGGTGTACCTCGAGTCCGGCGATTGGACCATCGTGCGCATCTCCTCGGCGGCGCGCGCGCTGCACCTTCCCGCCATCACCCCGGGCACGGGCGCAACGCTGCGCGTGACCTATACCGCGCCGCACGCCGACGATGCCTCGACGGTGCCCGCCGGCGATGCCGACGCGGTGGCCAATGCCGCCGCCGCCCTGGCCTCGAGACGCCTGCAGGCCATCTATTCGCAGCTCGGCAATTCATCGATCGGCGCCGATGCCGTGGATTACGGGGCCAAGCGCGACGGGTTCAGTTCCCTGGCCAAGGATTTGGACCGCCGCTTCGAAGAGTCGATGGGCACGGCCGAGGACGATGAGGCCCCGGCGGCCTCGGGCACCGCCGTATGGGATCCTGGGATGGCCGATGGCGGCCGCAGATTAACGCACTGAGGAGGAATAGGACGCAGATAAACGCAGAAAGAACAGATCAAAACCGATCTGAGAGAAAGAACCTTTTCATGTTCGATCTTGCTTTTTCTGTTTTTTCCGGTTTTTCTGCGTCCTATTAACGCACTGAGGAGGAATAGGACGCAGATAAACGCAGAAAGAACAGATCAAAACCGATCTGAGAGAAAGAACCTTTTCATGTTCGATCTTGCTTTTTCTGTTTTTTCCGGTTTTTCTGCGTCCTATTCTCGGTATGAAACTTAGCGTCAACACTACGGACATCGAGCACTTCGAGGAGCTGATGCGCGAGGCGCCGGCCATTCTCGATCAGCATCTATCGGTGGCCGATGCCGGCGCCGTGGCGCAGCTCGAGGCGGCGGTGAAACTCGGCACGCCATCGTGCTACGGAACATTGGTCAACTCGATTTTCGGCGCGCCGGCCGACGCCCCCCTGCACGGCGGCATGGTGGGCGTTTCTCCGCCGGCCGATGTCTACGGCGCCGCCGTCGAGTACGGCACGCGGCCCCATTTTCCCTCGGAGCGCGGCGAGATCCCCATCTCCCTGATGCTGTGGGTCCAGAAACGTTTCGGGCTCACCAGCATCGAGAAAATCGAGGCCGCCGCCAAGGCCATGCAATGGAGGATAAAAGCTCACGGGACCCCGGCCGCATGGATGTTCCGGGACGCCATCGAATCCGAGCAGGCCAATATCCAGGCCATCTACGGCATGGCGGTGGACAGCGCCTTCGGTGAACTGCAGCAGGGAGTTTAGCTGATAGCTGATAGCTGATAGCTGATAGCTGAAAGCTTATGGCTTTGAACTCACATCTCGACGCGCTCAAGGCAATCATCGAGGCCGTTACCGGCGCCGGTAAGCTGGTGAAGTATTTTCGCCTGACCCCCAACGAGAAAGACCGCGTTGCCTACTACGTCGGCACGGATGCCAAGCTCCATCCCTGGATCCTGACGCGGGAGGCCACCGGCAGCGAGGATTTCGGGACCTGGGAGCGCGACGTCCACCGGGTGATCGCCCATCACTATCGCGCCGTCCGCGAGAATGCCGATGAAGAGCTGGCCGCGCAGACCGAGATCGAAGCCGTGCGTTCGGCGCTCAATGCCAATCGGCCGCTGGGCACCGTGGGATACATCAAGCAGCCGGTGGCGGTGCGCACCGTGGACTGGCGCATGTGGATGGGCGCGCTGTGCGTCCATGCCGAGTTGCTGATTCTGACTGAGGACCGAGACCGGGAATGAGAAACAGGCTGTAGGCCGTAGGCTGTAGGGTGTAGGAAATTCGGCCCTGGGCTGTGGCCTGTAGGCTGTGGGCAACTCCGCGTTTCCCACAGCCTACAGCCTACGGTCCATAGCCGCTCTTCCTGCAGCCCACAGCCTACAGCCCACAGCCGCTTTAGGAGGTTTTATGGCTTTCGCACAACCGCCGCGAGTTCACGAATATCTTGACTGGCTTTTCCTGCTGTCCGCCAAGCAGACGGCCTACGGTACGGC
>Ga0315284_10017224_pt1 | contig 10246 bp, 13 predicted proteins | sample YL17G09_16_MG_FD_203696 | JGI IMG/M metagenome (GOLD analysis project Ga0315284, IMG submission 203696) | Sediment microbial communities from Yellowstone Lake, YNP, Wyoming, USA - YL17G09_16 | ecosystem: Environmental > Aquatic > Freshwater > Lake > Sediment | place: USA: Wyoming | collected...
GTGCATTTCTTATACCCAACTTTATCAAAACGTTATGAAGGTCAATCCCCGCTTGGTTCAGCCTATTTCAGTGTCAACATACTCAATCAGATGGATGCTTATATGCAGAATATTTTTGCTAGTGGCGGGTTGTTTGACGGATTTTTGTCAATCAAGAATCGTATAGTCAGTCCTGATGATAAGGAAAGCATAAGAAAAAAGTTTATGCAGTTCTTTGGGAAGCGTAAAGCAGGCGGGCTTCCAGTGTTTGACGATGATATGACTTTTCAACAGGTTTCAGCCAATCCTAGAGAGATGCCGTTCATACAAGGTCAAAAAACAGCAGTAAAAGAGATATGCGCAGCCTTTGGCGTTCCGGAAGCGATGATAACATCCGAAGCTAACTACAAGCAAGAGCAGGCACTTATACAGCACGCTAGAGGTGCAGTCAAGCCACGTTGCATCAGGATAGAGTCAACAGTTACTCAGTCGCTTGTCATGCAATATGACGAAAATATGTTTATGATGTTTGACAACCCGGTTCCAGAAGATTCAGAAGCGAAGTTGAAGGAAACAGAGACGCTTTTATCACGAGGTGCTATCACACCAAACGAGGCACGGAAACGCCATAACGTTGATGAGTATGCAGATACACAAGCTGACTTGCTATGGATGCCGTCAACAATGTCACCGATGGGAATGGATGTTAGTCAGCAAGGCAAGGCGTTTGCTGAAGCAGTAAGAAAAGAGTTAGAAAATGAACCACATTAACCATCTGCTAACATCACAAATATTCATAAAGCAATTCGCATCTATCGTCAAAGAGCAGAAATCCGCTAGGCAATGGCAAACGATGATTGACCATGCACAGCCCTTTGAGAATGAGGCTACAAAGACACTACGAGGCTTTTTCAATGAACAGAAAGAGGAAGCAGTCAAGAATCTCTATGGATACAAATCTTTTACAAAAGCGGTTGACGCAGAGCAATCATGCGATTGGGAATATTGGAAAATACAGTTTGCAGAATTTGAGCAGTTATTATTACCAGAGATATTCGCAGAATGGGGTCAAGAAGTCCTAAATACTTTGACGCTTGGTATCATGTTCAACCCAGACGTTCCGCAGATAGATGAGTTTATAAACGCATACTCATACAAAATGGCGGTCAATGTCAATGATACAACAAAAAGACAGATACAGGATTTATTCAAGCAGGCGCTTGACGAAGGGAATAGCGTTCCGCAGATAGAAAAGAAATTGAGATCGATGTTTACTGACATAAGCAAAGTCAGAGCGAACATGATCGCTCGGAGCGAGGTTATCAGAGCGCATAATGCCGCCGCCGATGCGTCTTATATCCAAAGCGGTGTGGTCGAAAAGAAAAAATTTTATACGGCACAAGATGAGCGCAGGTGTATTTTTTGCAAATCGCTACATGGCAAAGAGATATTGGTAAGTGAAACATACTTTAATCTTGGTGATAGACTAACAGTTGTGGATGATAAAGGCAAACCACATACACTCAAATTTGATTATTCAGAGATAAGGTATCCTCCAATTCACATTCGATGCCGCTGTGTCTTGCTTCCTATCATATTTGATGTATACAGATAAACAGAAGGTGAATGATATGGCTATAGAATTAATTGATGGAGTTTATAAGTCTTACCAGAGTAAGCAGAAACAAGAGGCTGTTTATGAGGAAAACAATGCAAACGGAAAGCGGATCATCGTTGTTAATGCTTTTTCTGGCGATGATAGCATTGACCTTGACGATGAAATTATAGATCAAACGAAATGGCGTTCCGATAGCTACTTAACAAAGTTAGTGAAATTTATGCCATTCCATGAGTATAAGTCGATGACACTTGGACAGCATCGGTGGATAAAGCCTTTCCCAAACAAAAAAGATGCGACAGCTACCAAGTTTCAAGCACAATTCGGACCGCATGAGTTTGGAATAGCCTTTGGGGAGCTATACCTAAACGGCGACATGGATTCATTTAGCGAAGGTTTCAAGGCGTTTAAGTGGGAAAATCCAACTGAAAAAGGGGCGCAGTATTCACGGAAATACATTGACCAACTACGAATTGAAATAAGTGCGGTCAGCATACCTGCAAATAGAAACGCAAGGCTAGACGATATGATTAAGGCTTTTGACCAAGTTAATCTTAGTGCATCAGAAACAAAAGCGGTTATAAAAGAATATCTATTTGAGAAAAGCGAAAGCGGGCTTTTGGTAGAAAAAGGTATTGAATATTACACAATAAAGGATATTGACTACAAACAGAAATATTATGATTCGCTTGTTATCATATCAGAGCAAGCAGAGGCAATATTGAAAAAGCATTATATGGTCGGCGACACAGAACCATTGCACGATCATGGTGAAGAAATATTAACATCGGATTGGGACGTTTTTATATCCGATGATAATATAGAAGTAGACGATCCGTTGATCGTTGATGTAGACGCATTAGACGCTGAGGGAGATACCTTAGAAGTGTTAGTCGGCGTGGGAGATGTGCAAGTAGATGTAGAACCAGAAATAAACGTAGAAATCTAACACAAGGAGAAATAGAAATGCCAGAAATCAAAGAATTAACTAAAAGACAACTAGAATATGGTATGACAGACGAACAGAAAAAATGGATGTTTGAGGATTATATCAAGACGAACAAAGAGGATATAGACAGAATCTATGCTAACAAGGACATTACACCGGAGCAGAAAAAAGAGATCATTAAGGAAATAGAGATAGAAAATGCCGAACTGAAAGCGAAGATTGAGGACGTTTCTAAGAAACTTACCGAATCAGAAAAGGCGTTGACACTGCGGAATCTTCCGGAGGAAAAAGGTAAAACCTTGTTGACGCTTGGTGAGTTTGCTCAGACAATGGCTATGATCGCATTGCGTTCTGATGGACAGCCTGTCAAGGGCTTGACAACTGAGCGAGTAAACAAATATAAAGAGATGACTAAAACCGCAGGGGCTGGTATGGAAGCGGAGGACTGGTCAGAAGGCGGGGCTTTAATTGCACCTGAGTTTTCTAGTGAATTACTAAGGCTTGGCTACGAAAGCGCCGGCTTGATCAATATGGCAAGAAACTTTCCCGTGACAGGTAATTCGCTTGAAATACGCTATATCAGAGATGCAGACCAAAGTGGCGGGTATGTATCAGGCGGAGTAATGGTTTACTGGGTAGACAAAGAAACCGCCCCCACTGCAACCAAGCCGGTGACTGATAGAATGAAATTTGAGCTCAAGAAGCTGATGGGCATGGCATATTCCGATATTGAGCTAATAGAGGATTCACCAATCACTATACAATCTATGCTGGAAAAAGACTTTGCTGATGCTTTCGCTCTGGCAATGGATGATGGTATGCTCAACGGAACAGGCGCTGGTGATATTCTAGGCGTGCTAAATTCGCCTTGTCTTGTCAGCGTAGTGATAGAACCAGGGCAGACCTTAGCGGCTGATCCTATTATGTTTGAGAACATTAACCAGATGTATGCACATTTGCCAAATGCAAGCAAACGCAGGGCGGTATGGTCGATCAATCCTGACTTGACTCCGAAACTGCCGAGAATGAATCTTGTTGTAGGCACAGGCGGATCAGCGGTGTTCTTGCCTGTTGGCGGAGCTTCTGGAACTCCATTTGCAAGTCTATATGGCAGACCGATCATTGAAAACGAATGCAATCAAGCACTTGGCACAAAAGGCGATATAGTGCTTGGTGACTGGTCACAATATGGCATGGCTAGAAAATCACAGGGAAGCCGATTTGAGACAAGTATCCATTTCAAGTTTGATACAGACGAAATGACTTTCAAATGGGTTTGGAGAATGGATGGTAAGCCATTGTGGTATAGCTACAAGACGCCAAGACGTGGAGCGACAACCAGAACGCCATTTGTCACTTTGGATACAAGAACATAATAGCCAACAGGCATAATAAGGAACATTCCTTATAATAGAGGAGATAAAATCATGGCACGATTATCGGAACAATATATAATGAATAACACCTGCATTGGTGTAGTGAAAAACAATAGCACTGCAAGTTCTACAGGTATGAGCATGTCAAAGTATAGAAGATTTGTCTATACTTGCAGTCCGGCGGCAATGGCATCAAGTGGCGCTTTAGCATGGAAATTACAACAGTCAGATGCGGTTGGTGGAACTTACCACGACATAGCAGGGAAAACGACATCACATACAGACGCAGAAGTTGGTGTTCCTAAGATAATTGAGATAAATTCTAGCGAGTTGACAGTCTTACCGGGACATCCTTTCGTTAGGTTATTCTGCACAGAATCAGGATCGCAAAACTGTTATATTAGCGCAACTATGCTGATAGAAAAAGACTACTAGGATTAACAGGGGGGAATATAAACATGCGGATCAAGTTGAATCAGGACTGGAAATCGTTTAAGGTTGGCGATGAGATCAACTCCCCCGATGCAGTCGCTAACGTTCTTATCTCCGCGGGCATAGCTGAGCAACTTGAACCGCCTTTAAGGAATGTTTCAATAGAAAAAATGCAAACTTTACGATCTGATAAGATGATCAGGTCAAGCAAAAACAAAGACAACCAGAATCGCTGAGGGGCGAATAAAGGAGTAATGAAAAATGGCGAGTTTTATGAAATATAAGGGATGGGTAGATGCAAGTGGCAATCACGTGATAATGAGAAAGACATTAGCAACGGAAACAGGTGTCATATTCGGTCAAAGCGGATATGGGCTAGACTTCAAGGTTTGGGGCAACACTGCTGATGATTATCTATTATGGGATAATTCAATCAGTCAATTAGGTATAGCCACCAAGCCAACTACTTGGAATGGCATTTCGTTATACGTTTATTCCGAACCAGTCGTAGTTGATAGAGGTATGCGTGCCGGCGCTGTATATATAGAAACATATCGTGACGTGGCATGGACGAGTAATGACGGAAATCCCGATTGTGCATTGAAAATCAGTGCTCAAAATAGATCGGTTTCCGGGACTTATTCTGGTGTGCGTGGTTTAGATATAAATGCAAGAAACAGGACAGGATCATGCGGGGTTATCAATGGTGCAACTATCACCGCAGAAAACTATAATCCTTCGGTTAGTGTTGTAGATGTTATTGGACTTGAGGCACATTCCAAAAATAATGCGGTAGCTACTGGCTATGTAAAAGCATTTAGGGCATTGGACGAATCGGGTAGTTCAACTGGAACGCATTATGGCGTTGAAATTACAACAGGCGATGGTGCATTTATGAGAGCGGCGGCAATACAGATCGATGCAAACGTAGCCGCAGGCGCCGGGTGGACTAATGGTATCAGTTTCAATAATGATGTAACTAATGTATTGGATTTTGCTAATAGCGATGGCACTAATGGTGCGACTATTCACGAACATGGCTATACTGGAAGTGGAGCCGGAGCAAAACTAAAAATAGATGTTGCAGGCACATCTTATTATATCATTGCGTATACTACTGCATCAGATGTATGAGAGGTGATTTGAATGGCTATTATATTGTCAATGGAAACAATAAGTGCAAAAATATCAAAACATGGAACGGAGTTTATTGATGTTTTGCCAACAGGACATTGGCTACATTACGAGTATGGCGTCCCTGAGGCGCCAGTTCAGGTCATGGTCGAGCAAGTCCCTGTTGGTAAAAAATGGCGCGTCACCATGAATGTTTACATTGAAGAAACCGATGCTTAACAAATTAAGGGGGAGAATCATGTTAGTTACAATCGCAGATTTACAAGGTATCTTAATCGGTAGCCAGTCAATGAGAGGCATCAAGTTGGATGCTCGGACATGGCTGGCTATCATACAAACGCAGAAGATGGCACAGCAAAAGATTGAAGAATATGATCTAGCTCGTATCCAGTTATGCGAGCAATATGCAAAAAAAGACGACAAAAATAATCCTATTATGACTACAGGAGCAGATGGCAGACCTGCTTATGATATTGAAGATTTGCGGACATTTACGCTAGAATTGCAAAAACTACAAAATGAACCGACTGAATTGGCAATACCACAAATAAAGATAAGATTAAAGGAAGTTCCAGTGATAGATAATCCCGAAGGTCTTATCTTATTAACCATGCTTAATGTAGATGGTGATAATCTTTTTGAGGAGTAGACAAAATGGCGATAGTATCACTTGCAAACATTCAGACTTATGTTGGCTCCACCAATGCCAACGTGACAACCATCCAGAACGCCGTTGAAGAAATGGTCAAAGGCATTTGTTTTAGTCCGTTTGAGTCAACAGCATACACAAATGAGTTATACTATCGCCATTCGTCTAAATATTTATGGCTACGCAAAAAACCTGTTATCTATATTTCCAGAATAGCTGTTGACAGAGAAGATGCGATCAAAGTCAAGAATACGAATACAGACACTTCACAGGCGCTTATAAGAGTGGACGCAACCAATGTAAATATGATAGTTGAAGGCGGAGCAGGGAACAACACAAGCACGTTATCATTATCTACAAATTCTACCTGCACATTGCTTGTCAATGCGATCAATGCCTTATCTGCTTATGGCTGGTCGGCGGAGTTATTGAGCAATGCTTTCGCTTCTTATAGAACGGCGATCATGTTTGCTCAATCAGTGAATTGCACAGCTTGGAAAGGCGTACAAAAGAACTGGGAATATTTACAGATTGCAGGCGATCCTGTTGATTATGAGATAACGGATTATGCCAATGCTGAAGTGGATATTGGCTCTTTTAGTTGGGCTTGCATCAATTATACGGCTGGATATGCGACTATTCCGCCAGATATAACATACTTTATTTGTGAATCGGTCAAGTCATTGTTTAATATTAATCAGAATGATTCGACTGGAATATCAAGATTCCAGGTTGGGGATATTTCAATGACTTATGCTACTATGAAATCTACTTTGCCAGATTCACTAATGAAGATACTTGACAATTACACAGGAAGTCCAAGTGTATGAAACCCAAGAAAAAGAATCCGAAACGCAAATGTTGCAAAAAGCGACTTAAAAGGAAAGCTAATAAAGATGTCCATTCCAGGACCTAAGCAAACATTAACATTAAAATCAGTAGCATTATCTAGCGATAGTTCAGGACTGCCGACATTGGCGTCGCCTGCCACAGTCCAGACGCTTTCTGGTTCGTTACAGCCATTGAAACAAACGGAAAAGGTTCAGTTTGGTGAGATTGGCATTATAGCGGATTCTGTCTTTTATGTGCATAAGTCGCAGTTTACAAGTTCGGCAAACGAGGCGAAACTCATTGAGGGCAATATACTTGCATCGTCATCAGTGAATTACAACATCACGGGAATACAATATTGGAATGGCGGTCCTGTTGGGATTCATTACAAAATAATTTTAAGAGAGTTAAAATGATAGACACACAGACATTAGGCACGGGCATTATATCGCTTTACGCAGGGTCATCAGGGGCTACCTTGAGAGGTTTCACTGGTAACGGCAAGCTATTTCAGGGTTTAGCACCACAGGCAACGGCATTGCCTTTGATAACCTTCACGATGATAGACGATATGAGTGATGATACCTTCGGTGAAGAGATGAGCGTCTGCCGGGTGCAGTTTACTGTCTGGACACAATTACAAGCTACGAATAACACCGGGTCAATCCAAAGAGCATTAAGGAATCTTTATCATGGTGCTACACTGACGTTAAGCGGGTATACGCATATCGGAACGCAGTATATATCAACAAGGGATTTGGGTATAGACGAAAACAACAGATCGCAAATAATAATGGATTTTTATGTATGGACACAAAAAACTTAGGGGGAGAATAATGAAGTTTATAATGTTCCATGAACCACATTTTGAGAAGTGGGATTACAGGAATCTTGATATTGGTATCGGTGGCAGTGAAACACATCAAATAGAAATGGCTTGGAGGCTTGCAAGGCGTGGGCACCAAGTTATAAGCCATTCACCTTTGCCTGACGATTGTATCAGAAACTATATGGGCGTGGAGTGGCGTGATTTAGACGAATGTGATTGGTCAGAAGATGGTATATGGCTTATCTATCGCAGACCTTCTAATGTTGATAATCTCAAAGGTCAACAGGCATGGCTTATCTGTCAGGACATAGATTATCCTGATTTGAATGAGGAGCGTGCTGAAAAGTTCACAAAGATAATCGCATTAACGCCATCCCATGCGCAGTATCTGGCAATGGCAAAGCCGTATCTTGTAGATAAATTGTGTATAAGCAGTAATGGGATTCGCATGGACGTTATCCGTGAGGTAGAGAAAGAAGGTATAGAGCGGAATCCACATAGGGTTATGTTTGCAAGTTCGCCTGACAGGGGCTTGTTACCATCAGCACGGAGTTTTCAGAAGGCTAGGGAATATGTTCCTGATTTAGAATTTCATGCGTTTTATGGCTTTAACAACATGGATAAGATCATCTTTCGTGATGATAAAGCATACAAATTTGAGCAACAATATCGCAAAGAATGTATGGAAGCCATGGAATTACCCGGAGTGACTTGGCATGGACGTCAACCACAACATCAATTATATCGTGAATGGCTCAAAACAGGTGTATGGTTGTATCAGACAAACTTCGTCGAAACTGCTTGCATAACAGCGATGGAAGCTCAGGCGTTGGGTGCGATACCAATAACGCATCCCATCGGAGCGTTAATTGATAACGTTCAGTTCGGCACGTTCATAGAAGGCGATGCTTTTAGTAATTACAACAATGCCAAGTATGCCGCTGAATTGGTGATAATGAGTAATCCAGAATTGCAGGCAGAGATAAGACCAAAAATGATGGACTGGGCAAGAACTAAGTTCAACTGGGAACGTCAAGTTGATACTTTTGAGGCTTGGGCAATGGGATATGAAGATGTAAAATCGCAATATAATTATCAATACAAGCATGCTAAAGGGTCAATATTGAATGTGGGTTGTCATACTGATTCAGCTAAGCTAAAAGAAAGGCTTGGAGCAGTCAACCTTGACGCTTTTGAGAAGTGTCCACAAACGGGTCAGCAGATAATGGCTGATATATTCGCTGATGCCAGAGAAAAGCTACCAAAGGGGTTTGATACTGTTATTCTTGGTGATATACTCGAGCATTTTGATAATGTGGATTGTCTAAAGATATTACGAAACGCTAAAGACGCATTGAATATTGGCGGTCAAGTCGTGATCACATGCCCGGATGATTCAAGAGAAACTATCCAAAATAGTGTGTTTGGTGGTCATAAACCTATGCCATTAGAACGCCTTATTCATTTGATACAAGCATCGGGGCTTGCATTGGAGGAAGTGCAATATATAGATTATACCTTTTGCGAAGGTTTTGGCGTGGTCGCTAAAGAGCATTTTGAGGATGACGAGTATCACTTCCTTGAAAAGATGGTATATGACGGAAAAGGCGTCAATATCTGTGAAGATCGGAAATCCGAGAGCTATGAAGATCGGAAATCCGAAATCTTACAGGGGGGAGGAGCATGAAAAACACTATCACGGTCGGCACGGTTGGTATTTTAGGAGGCGTGCCTTCGCTACCAACGCCATTCGTTAAGTCATTGCTTGATATGGCAAATTTCAATAACGAGTATCTACTTGGCAATGAAGAGCAGATATACTATAACACAGCCGATATGAGCTATCACAGTTTCGCTAGAAACCGATTGGTATACGATATGCGGGGTGATTGGCTACTGATGCTTGACACAGATCAGACGTTTGAGCCTGACTTGCTTACAAGGCTAAAATGGGTCATGGATAAACGAAATATTGATGTTTTAACAGGATTATATTTCAAGAAATACCCGCCTTATGAGCCAGTCATTTATCACGATACAGGCGATTGGAAACTGGAATCAATATCAGAATACGATAAAAGCAAAGAGATAATAGAGATTGACTCCGCCGGCGGTGGATGCTTATTAGTCAAAGCGAAGGTTTATAATGCTATTATAGATAAATTTGGGTGTATGCCTTTCATGGAAATACCGAACAATTCAGAAGATCACAGTTTTTTTTGGCGATTAAAACAGATAGGCATTCAAGCGTATTGTGCGCCGCATATAACATGCGGACATCTTGAATGGCGAGAAGTAAACGAGGAGGTCAGGGAACAATGGCAAAATCAGTAGGACAAGGATCGTTAGTTTTTGGAGGTTACGTTGCAGGTGCGAATAATCTATCCTTTGCAGACGAAATTGATGTGCATGACGCCACGACTTATGTTGATTATCCGTATGAAACACA
>Ga0315284_10017225_pt1 | contig 10246 bp, 1 predicted proteins | sample YL17G09_16_MG_FD_203696 | JGI IMG/M metagenome (GOLD analysis project Ga0315284, IMG submission 203696) | Sediment microbial communities from Yellowstone Lake, YNP, Wyoming, USA - YL17G09_16 | ecosystem: Environmental > Aquatic > Freshwater > Lake > Sediment | place: USA: Wyoming | collected...
GCTGGCGCTTGGTCGGCTGCCCGCCGAGGTTTTCCTTCCAGTTGCGCCACACTTCGCGCAACCCGCGCGCGAAGGCGTCGTATGAGTCCTGACTCGTGCCACCCGCCGCCTTGATCCCGAGCGGATCCATGGCCATACTGAACAACCCCATGGGTAGCAGTCGCAGATTCTGATACGCAACCATGTAGCTAGACATCTTGCGCAACGTCGGACTGATGTCCTTGCCAAGCGTACCTTCTGCTGCCCCGTTAGCATTGCTCAGGTCTTCCATGCGCCGGGCCACCCACATGCGCTGCTCTTTCTCAGGAACGTTGTTCGCCTTTGCGTGGTCGATGAGTTCTTGCTCGATCTTGCCCGGCACCCTCTTGTCGACCCACTCACCCTTGTCGTTCTTCTCGCGCACCAACTGCTGGTCGAACATCTTGCTCAGTTCACGCCCATCAAGCCCCCATCGACGTGTGTACTCAGCCGCACGCACGCCCTGGTTGATGTAAGTCGTCATCGTGCTGACCAGATCGGTGCTGAGAAATGGGGTCGCGTGCTCTCCCTTGAGCCACACAAAGTTCCGTTCCTTCTGCGAAGCGAAGAACGGCGACAGGATGCCATCTTCGCGTGCCGCTTCGGGCATGTCCTCGACACCTCCGCGTTCGACCAGCGCAATGTGAAGCTGCTCTGCCACATCCTCGCGCGTGACCATGCGCAGTGCCCCGTTCTTCGGATCCTGCACCTTGAGGATGCTGTCAAGAACCTTCGGGTACTCCTTGAGCAGCATGTTCTTGAACGCTTGTGGGTCGGTGACCAACTTCGTCCTGTCCCACACACGTGGAAAATATCCCTTGCCGAGATCGGGGAGATGCAGCCCAGCTTCCAGCGCGTAGTCGCGATAGTGACGTAGGAGATCCCCAATTCCCTTGACTGCCTTCTGCACCGGTTCATAGTGAATCGAGTCAATTGGCGTGTTCGAATTCAGGTGCGTCGAGATGTCCTTCAGATCGCGGTTGCTCATCCCCTCGATGAGTTTGTAGAAGATGTTGTTGTACTGATTGCGCTTCTGGAACGTACGATTGAGGACGCCACCCTCGTTCTTGCCGCCGTGAGCGTTATCGCCTGGATTCGTGTACCACCCGAGACCAACCTCGCGCGCACTGGCACTTTCGCTATTGCCGAACACGTGGATGATCGGCGAAGTGGCTGCACGCAGCCCTTCGAAGAAAGCGTCGTGCTTCTTGCGGAAGTTCGCAAGCGACTGGCCTTTCTTCATCTCCTCTGCAATCACTCGTCCCGCTTCACTGGGATTGGCCAACGAACCGGCCGCGAAGCTGTCGAAGATGGCCAGCGCGTGCTCACTGTCGCGTACCTTGCCGAACACCTGTCGCAGGAACCGAGTGAACTTCTGGAACATGGTCGTCGCACGCGTATCCATGTCGAGCATCCCAGCCTTCCAGAACTGGAATGCGTAGGCTACACGCTCGGTCGGGCTGGAATTGATCGCCTTGATCGCTTCTGGTGAACCATGCAGCAACGCCGTCATGCGCGCGATCATGTCCTTCGTGCTGGCGGCGTTCGTCAGCGCCCGTTGCGCCTCTGGGTGATTTGCCAGAACTTCGTCCCACAACGCATGCATCCCCTCGTGATACGCACGCTGCAGGATACCGGGGCCGGTGGTCGCGGCAATCTTGATTACCCGGTCAGCGCTCAGCCACTCGGCTGTACCGCCCATGACATTCTCGAACAGCACCTTGATGCCGGGCGCGAGCTTCTCGGCGATCCACTTCGTCGCCGCTGCCTTGGCCTCGTCCGTCGTTGGAATGCCTTCGTTGACCATGCGAGTCGTCTCAGCACGGTTCTTTTCAATCACCGGATCGTCGATCTGCTGACTGAGTTCGCGGTTCTTCATCGCAGCTTCATACGCTGCATCCATCTTCTCTTTGCCAAGTCGTATCAGTTTTTCCTTGCCTTGCACAATTGCGTCGCGCATCAGTTCCGTGCTTACTCCGATATTGCTGCCGCTGCTGACTTCAGTCACGACGTATCCTGCACCGCCTTTATGCACAGCGAACTGATAACCGAGTGCAGAGAACACATCCGCTACCCGCACTGGCGCTAGACTCGTACCGTCTACGCTCGTAAGCGAAAGCATGTCGCCTTTCACGTACGTCTTCGTCGGTCCCACTTCGGTCGCCGTAGCGGGCTTCTCAGCCAGTTCGTACCTGATCTGCCATGCATCTTTGTACTTGGCATGATTCGTAGACATCCAACCTTCGGGCTCGGCCCATGCACTCGGCGATATTTCCGACACGCGTCGTGGTGCTTCGGTCATCCTGACCTTGATGCGCTCATCGTCGGCCCCTACGACCGTGAACACGTCGCCAACCTTCAGTCCCTTGAACCTGCCAATCGCGCCGGTGGTCGCTGTACGCACGCCCTCACGAATGAGATCCATGGTCGACTTGCCCACCAGCGCGGGGCGCATACGCATGCCGTTGGTGCCGTCCTTGTAGTTCATCGGCATGTCACGAACGGACTCTGTAGCAGCGACCGATTGAGCAGCCGGTGCTTGGGCTTCCTCCTGCGTCGGCAGCACGACCGTCTCATCGGGTTGCGTCGCCATCTCATTGAGCTTCTGCTCGACGCGTTCACGCGCACGATCCCAGACTTCCTGCGTCACCGACGCTGGCTTCTCGCTCCTGAGCACGGTGTGCAGATTTTCTAGGCGGTCAACTTTCAGGTTCTTGACCGCTTCCATCAGCCCATTGGCTCCCTTGGTGAGTTTCTCGGCAACCCACCTGACACGAGTTTGTTCTGGGGTCTCAGCCGTAGCTTCCTTGATGAACCCCTTGAGAACGTCTGGCATGTCCTGCGGCCGGAGTTTTGGCTGCTGCGGTTCGTCCGGACTCCAGTAGACGTCGCGCTCTTTCTGCTCCATCATTCCGCGCACGAGACTCATCTTGTCGTTGTTGTGGATCTCCTTTGGCGACGCTGCCAGCAGCACTTCAGCCACGCGCGACCGCAGCGCTTCGAGTGTCTGCCGCGCTTCGCCGGTCGTCGTACTGAGATTCTTCCACGACACCATCTCAGCCACCGGTGCGACGTGGAACCTCCCGCCGACGAGGTTGTGTGCATCGGGGAACTCACCACGCGCTGCCGACGACATGAAGCGCTCAGCCCGCACAAGCGCGGCCTTCGGATCTGCCATGTAGTCACGCCACAGAGTCTTGCCGACGTAGATGGCGTTCTCAATCGAGCCGGTGAGCGCCTGATCCTTCTCTTTCCCGATGTTCAACTTGCTCGTACGTCCCTGCACATCGGTGCGGTCTATGGGCATGGCACCGGGCTTGACCGGTTTCTCAGCTTCGGACGGCACGCGATCTTCCGAACGGCTGTGGTCGGCGACTTCGGGAGACATGGGTGCCCTTGGCACACGCATAGGCTTACCCTTGTCGTCCTTGGCGCCGATGGTATTGCGCTGCGTCTCGTCGTAGTGTTCCGCCTTCGGTTTCTCCCACCGTCGATCAGAACTGACTCGCTCTTCCTTCGGCATTCCAGGCAGCGCGCGCTGTCCAGTATCCTGCTCACCCGAGATGTCGACACGCTCCCGAGGAGCCTCTTTGCCCTCATGCAGCAACTCCTCTGGCGTTTCGACTTGACGTTGTGGAGGCTCACTAAGAGCTTGATCGAGACTCGCTGCTTCGTTCGAATCCTTCTCGGGATTGAGTCCCTCGCCCGTCATGTACCGCTTGCTGCCTTCGGCTATGGCTTCAGCTTCAAGCGCAGCCCTCTCTTCCTTGACCATCGGCATGCGTCGCGCGACTTTCTTCTCATGACGCTTGAGAAGTTCAGCCTGCGTCTTTCCAGCGATGCTCAAACTCGGCGGCAAGCCATCTGCAAACGATTCCTTCTTGCCCGTGGCGCTGATCATGTAGGGCATCTCTGACGTATAGCCCATGTGCACCAGCGCAGCAATACCGCTTAGCAGGTTGTTGCGAAACTCCACTCCTCGGTTGCGCGTCACTGCGCGGTCGAAACTGTCGCTCTGGGTATGTGCCAGATTGCCACTGTTCGCCCATCGGGCCAAATCGCTCGCAGGAATCGCGCGCTCGATCTCCTTGCCCTTCCACATTGCCCTGAAGCGAATCAGTTGTGCCTTGTTCTCCGCGTCGGCGATGTTGCGCTGATCCTTCACCTTGCCGCCTTCACCGACGCGCGCCCACGTGAGTTTGTCCGCACCACGCTGCGTCATCTCCCTGAGCTTGCTCATGGGAAGAATCAGGTGGTCATTGTTCGACAGCGTGTCAGCTTGAATCAGGAAGCGCTCACTAAAATACTTCTGCGCCTCTTTCTTCAACTTCGTGCGTTCGCCGATAGTCGCGCCCATCTTGCCCGAAGACTTCTCACCCTCCTGTGCGCGGTAGGCGTGCATCAAGCTGACGATCTGGTCATCAGTCTTGCCCTGTGCCTTCATGGCTTGCAACGCCGTGACAACTTCCACCCGCATGTTGGGACTCTTGTCGGTAGCGACGTGCGTGACTGTGCTACCTTCCTTCTGCCGCGCAGTCGTGGGTTGATTCGGATTGTGGAAGAGATCGATGCCGAGCATGTTGAATGCTTTCTCGTGCATCTTCTGTAGTGAATTGAGACCGTCTTTGTCCAGTCGGTCTGCAGTCACGAGCGTCGGCAACTTGCCGTACTGCTCCGAACTCTTCTTGTTGTTTGGAGCAAATGGCTCCTGCGCGGTGTCGTTGCCACGGAATCCCTGCTCACCGTGGAAGAGGAACTGCCGCAGCGGCGCGACCTTCTCGTCGCCCTTGTCCTGTGCCTTCTGCTCGAAATCGTCGCTAGTGTCCTTGGTCGTGCCCTTGTCCGCGATGCTGCCGTCACGATCTTCAGTATCCTGTCCACTCTCTTCCCGCAGGTTCACACTACGCAGCTTCATGTCACCGGCGCGTGCGGCAATGCGCCGTCCAACGATCTTCTCCATCTCGGCAAGAACGTCCTTGCCGAGTAGGTTGTTCATTGCCAACGTGTTGTGTGCACTCGTGCCGTCGAAGTATTCCTGCACGAGATGCAGCAGGAATTCGCGCCCGGCACTCGTGGTGAGGTCGAGTCCCTTGGCGCGCAGCTTCTGCTCGACCTTCGGGGGAACCAAGCTGACCAGATCACGCGCAGCGAGTCCCCGTGATACGACCCTCTCCTTGATCTGATCGCGGGCCGACAGGGTTGCGTTCTTGACCGCATTGGTCAGATTCGCGTGCAACGGCGTGCCCTTGATCCCCGCCGTGCGCCCGATCTCAGCCACCATCTCCGGGGTTTTCTTCCCGTAGAGATTCACGAGTTGCTGACCGATGCGGTATGTGCGCGACACCTCACCGGGCGTCGGCTTCTGCGCCACGCCCTCTGACGCCATGTTTGCGATCTCGGTCCCGAGTTCGCGGGCGATCTTGTGCAGCCTCGGATCGGCTGGCACTTGCGTCGGTTCTGGCTTGCCGTACGCGTCCGTACCCATGGGACCGGGTCGCGTCAACCCCTTGTCAAGCACGTCAGCGGTCAGTTCCTGCCGCTGCTTGAGCGTCGCCGCCGCTTCACGGGCAGCAACCACATCCGGGTGGTTGGCCTTCTTCAGATCGGTCACGCCGCGTGTGTCTGGGCCTTTCGTGGCATCGAGCCCGGCATAGTCGATCTCAGTGCTGAGCACGCGACCTTTCTTCTGCGCCCGCTCGTAGGCCGCGATCATGTTCGCGTCTTCGTTCTTCTGCCCTGCCGTCTCGATGACGTGATTTGCCGCTGCATCCATGGCAGCGTAGCCCTCGGCAGTCGGTGCCTTGGGATCAATGGCAGAGATCTTCCCGAGCAGATCTCTCGCGGTCGCGTCGCTCGGTGCGAGCGCTTGCAACTCGTTCAGCAGCATCGAGTGCTGCGTGCGCGTCGCGCCTTCCGGATCTGTCGCGACGTTCTCCCCCGCACCGTGCAGATCGTTGGCCCACTTCGATGCCGCTTCGAGCTTCGAAGCACCCTTCGAACTGTCCGCGAGCGTGTCGATCAGCCGACCGCTGCTGCCGGGCTCCTTGGCACGGATCTCGCCTTGCCTGCCGATACGCTCGTGAGCGGCAGCAATCACGTGCGAGCCACCCGAAATGGGGGCTGAACCGATGAACGCACCGACTCCAGCGTTGACCAGATCCATCGTGTCGCCGCTGGTATCACGATTCGGATTCAAGTTCCCGAGCCCGTGCTGCTGGTACTTCTGCTGAAGGACTTCTGTCACGCCTTCGCCGAGACTGTCCAGTCCGATCTTGGCAGGAGCCGGGAGCTTCCCGAGTGCCTTTACCCCCGCATGTCCGACGACGCGCCTACCGACCAGACTCGGCAGCACGCTATCGAGCGCGCCGGAAATCGCGCCCTGTATGTTCGCCTCGTCGTTAATCTGTTCCGGCGTCTTGCCAGCCGCTATGGCCGGGTCCGCCGCCGCCGAATTGACGAACTCGCCCTTGGCCTGCCGAGCGGTGAGCCCGTAAGCCGCCGCCGGGGCGGCAAATTGGGCCGCTGCGCCGATTCCGCGAGCTATCGGGTGGGGTATCAGCCCGATGAGCTTCCCAGCCGCTCCTATGCCCGTTGCGGCCGCGATTGGGTCCAGCATACTCGCCGCACCCATACCGACCTGACCGCCGACGTAACCGGGCACGTCGCCGATGCCATGAACATCTTCGACCCGCTGCACGGCCGGTGCGAAGGTAGCTGCGCGCTGCTGAAGAGCCGTGATATGCTGACGCAAGCCGTCAGCAGTTGCGATGTCGCCTCTGGCACGAGCCTCTGACTCCCGCGCCGCGAGGTAGTCAGCATCCGTTCCGTAACGGGATGACACGAACCCTTTCTGAATCGGCCCCATGCCCACGGTGTCGGCCTGATCCGTGAACTGGGTCATGTCGGGAGCCATGTTCACTTGCAGGGTGTCTCGCAACCCGTTATTCGCCACGGGAATACTCGGCCGCGCAGGGGCCATGTCTACCGTCAGGGCATCGCGAAGACCGGCCATGGTAGTTACCTCGAAACCTGCGCGTTATAGCCGCCACCTTCAATCGCTCGCTTCAGGATCGAAAGTTGGTCGCTGTCGACGCCCCGCAGCCTGTACTGCTTGCCTTCCTTCGTGGTGACCACGTAGTCGCCGCCGCTCGCGCCCTTCCACACCGCCCCCTCCACGTTCCCGATGCGCTCGATCTGAGCGTCCTTGATGTCAGGCGGGGCAACGTCGGGTGCTCCTGGCTGAGCAAATGGATTGAGACCGCGCCAACCCACCTTCGTATCGGCTCCGAGCCCGCCCATCATCAACTTCGTCAACGCCGTGATGTGCCGCATGACAGGCGCGCGTTGCGTGTCGTTCATGCCACCCAGACCCGGCGCGAAGTTCTTTGCCAACCGTGCGGCGTAAGCCGCAGCATCAGGATCAACTTCCTGACCGGTGCCATCCTTGTTCGGTCGCATGAATGCACCTGCGAATGCCTTCGTGGCCTCGTTTTCGCGCGCCGTAGCTTGGGTATCCACTGCACCCTGCTGGGTCGTGATCGCGCCAAGTTGCTTCGAGAACTCGTCTGCCGCCGCGTGATCTCCCTGCGATAGCGCGATGTCCCGTGCCCTGGCTAGACCGGTAGTCTGGTCGCCTTGCCCTTGTCTGCCCTGCCCACTCGCCGCAATGTAGTCAGCCATCCGCGCGCGCATCGCTGCCTGAACTTGGAACGGCATCATCGCCACATCGCGATGAGTTGCGTTTGTCTCTTGGTTGTTGCGCAACGACACCGCATTGGCGTTGGCGTTGTTCATGCGGCTCGTGTTGTTGAGCGCAATCGACCGAGTCGTCTCGCCACGCTCGCGAAGTCCAGCGATACGTTCCCCAGCATCGCCGATGTCGGTCTGCCCGGCAAGATTGGCGTACTGACCCATGAGCGCTGCCTTAGCGTGCGGATCGCGCATGCCATTGGCCATGTTCCGGATCGTGTCGAGTTGATTTGACCGTCCAACTGCGAGATTCCGCGCCCGCGTGTCGTCGCCCGAAGTGTGGCCGACCCACGAGCCGCCACTGGCATCGAAACCACCCGGTGTACCCGCGTTGTCGCGGTCATACTTCGCCGCCATTTCGGCGTTGTAAGCGCGACCAGCCGCATCACCGACGACACTCACCCCGTAGCCTGACTTCGAGCCCAACTGCGAGCCGTCCGAGAACGAGTTACCGCTGCGTGCATAGATGTCACCCGGATTCGGCTTAGTCGAATCTGTCGGAGTCATGGAGCGGATCGAACCACCCGGCTGGCCCTGAGCGTTTCCGCCCTTGTCAGCGGGTGGCGGCGGATTGCCACCTGTACCCCCGTCTCCGGTGGGCGCGGCAGCATCTTGGAACGCTGGTGACCTATTGAAGCCGTTGCCCGCGATGAGGTTACCGACACGGTCAGCCACGCCGAAGGTCGCCGCATTTCCAATGTCTTGCAACGTGCCGAGTCCGCGAGTACCGACATCTCCCCAGAAGCTGCCGTCAGACTTGACCCCAGTTTGCTTCTCGTACTGCTCAGTGGGCGTGGTTGCCGTTTGATATGCCTGTGCACCGAGTCCGACCGGCGCGAGCGCGCGAACGAATGGACTATTGGCGACCGCGCCGAGACCACGGATTCCCTTTGCCGCAAGCGTACCCACGTCAGCATCGAGGAAGCTCCCGCTGCCCACTGCCTTCGCTGCGTTGGTCGTTGCATCGAGAGCACGGCGGAACGTGCTGCCCTTCTGAGCGACAGTCGATGCTGTACCTGCAGCTTCAGCCGCAGGGGCCGCACCGGTCGCTGCGGCTGGTCCCACCGTCGGTGTCGGCCCAGCCGTCGGTGTTGCTCCCTCTGTCGGTAGCGACCCCACCGTCGGTGTAGCTACAGGCGGTGCAGCTACGGGTGGCGTCACACGTACTGGCGCGCTAGGGGGACGAATTCCTTCAACTGGCTGCATCGGACCTTGGAATGATGTGCGGTTGTACTGAGGCCCAGCCGCACCGAGCGGCTGAGTTTGGAGTTGCGGCCCGCGCAGACCCTTGTCCAGTCCTGCGGTATTGGCTACATCGATGGGACCGATTTCGGTGGCAGCGCCGACGGGCTGCAATGGCATAGCCTTGGGAGGGGCGACCCCCGTACCGAAGCCGACTTCTTTCGTCGCACCGACAGGCAGTTTCGACACGGTCTCGGGAGGTGCGATGCCCTCGCCAAAACCGACTTCAGTGGTTTGAGGCACAGGAAGTTTCTTCAGTTTCGGCGCGACGCCACCCTGCGCAAATGATGGGCGGAACTCATTCACTCGGATGCCGTTCTGCGCGTCGGGCAGCGACGGCTTTGCGAACTGTTCGTTGAATGCCTGCTGCCGCTGCAGTTCTTCGAGGTCGCTGAGATTCGCCATGATGTTGCCCTTCAGTCCGAGTTAGATTATCTGCCAGATCACACGTTGATCACAGTGCTGTCGTTACCACTGATCGAAGCCTGGGCGTGCAGTGCATTGAGCGCAGCAGCGGCTTGTGTCGCCAAAGCTGAAGCCTCGGCAATCGCTGCTTCAACACGCTTGAAGAGCAAAGGAAGTTGCATATCGAACATATTACGTTCCACCAGTTGCCGCTCGTCGAGGAGTCCCGTCATTCGGTTACGGTATTGGTACTGCTCGAATCTCTCGATATTCAACTTGTAAAGATCCTCGGTCGATGTCAGGAACTTGTTGCGGATGTCGAACTTCGCGCTCTCGACCTCCTGCCCGTACTTCTCGGGGAACAGTTCGATGCGGAAGAACTTCTCGGCGTTGTCGACCACAGCTTGTCGCAGTTCAATGGCTCGGCCGAGCGCCAGACGGACGTTCTCGATCTCAGTCTGGAAGCTCTTGACCGCTTGCTCACGCGAAACATCAGAAATCTTGATCTGCGCATCGCGTTGAAGTTGAAGCACTTGGTACGTAGCTGCGCCGGGTGGCGTGGGGAAGCGCCGTGCTGCCCAGTTGGCGATGGCCTCGTCTTGCACGCGCCCTGACTCTTCGAGAATGCGAGCCCGGTCGCGATTCCAGAGTTGTGTCTCGACATTGACATTGATACCGGTGCCGCCCGTAGTCAGTGCTGCATTCACCCACGTCTGCGCAGCTTCAAAACTGGCGTTGAGCGGAAACCAGCGCGCCAAGTAGTCAGCAAACAGCGCTCTCAATCGTGCTGCTGCATCAGCCTGCACGTTGCCATATTCGACGCGGAAATTAT
>Ga0315284_10017228_pt1 | contig 10245 bp, 9 predicted proteins | sample YL17G09_16_MG_FD_203696 | JGI IMG/M metagenome (GOLD analysis project Ga0315284, IMG submission 203696) | Sediment microbial communities from Yellowstone Lake, YNP, Wyoming, USA - YL17G09_16 | ecosystem: Environmental > Aquatic > Freshwater > Lake > Sediment | place: USA: Wyoming | collected...
CAAGCGAACCGGTCCTTCGTGAGCGTGATGCCTACGCATTTCCGGTCGCTCTCGCTGGCCATGGGGAAGCCGATGGGATCCGCGAGGCCCGCGACTGAATGCATCGCGTAGAAGAAGGCCTCGAGGACGGATAGGCCCGCCATGAAGAAACCGAAGAGTTCTCTGTCTTGCTTGTAGCGGGCTACGTACGGGTCGCCGGAATTAGTCAAAGTGCGGCGGTATGCCTCGTCGTGGTCAGCCATCTGCGTGAAGCGGTAGGCGACAGCATTCCAGGCAAACCCGTATTCCCAGAACACGCTCTCCGCGGACCGCCTTGCCATCTTGGTGTGAATCAAGTTGTAGTCGGCGGCGGGAAAGTCATCCGGAACCGGGTATCCAATGGTGATGACGGTCTGGGCCATGAACCCTTTCTAGCACCTCACGCAAGGACTCACGTCAGCACTCAGGAGCCTGACGTGGACCCCTCCGCCGTTGTCACTTCAGGTCGCTCGGGTGTGTGGAGCGGCCGGTCCTGTCAGGTCCTCGCGACCGTGTTTCACAACCAGCGGTGCTCCACAATGCTGTAACCGCTGACCATCGCCATCGGTGTCTCACACCGTTGCGGATGCGTTCCACCACTCCCAGGCGTTCGACCAGCAGGAAGGCGGCCGTCGCGGCGCATAGGACGCCCGAGGAGCGTACCCTCTCGGCGGACTCGGCCCCGGAGGCGAACAGACCCCGAGCCTGCCCGCACGGGACCCTTGGCGGGCCGTCGGCCGGCGCACCAGCGGAGCTCGCGCCAGGAGCGCCGTCCAGCCCTTCGGACACCCGCCCAAGCCAGTGTGGTTCGAGAAGCGAGGGGTTCCCCCCCTACGTCCCGGCGAGTACCATGATCTCGAAGCTCACACGGATCCGGAGATGAGCGATGCATCCACCGACGAGCGGTGCTGCGCCAAAGGGCCTGTCTGACCCGACTCTGCAGATCCTCTTGACGGACTACGCCTCTGCTCGGGAAGACGAGAGGCACTCCAAGTCGCTCATCGGCGGCCTAGTGGCTGTGGCCATACCCTTCCTGGCCTTGAGTGCAGGCTTCCTTGTCGGGTCTTGTGGCCCAGACCCCCAATCCACAACCAATTGCGTGCGAGTCGCTCCATGGTTCCATGCGGCCATCCCCTTGCCTCTGCTTGGTCTCTTCTCATGGGCGCTAATCACCTATGGTGAGTTTGTCGCGCGAGGCTTCTACATGGAGAACCTAGAGACTGCTATCCAGCAACTGCAACCGGTCGCCGCCGGGCAGATCAGGAAGATCCCCAGCTACCATCGCTTCATTCATCCTGTCGTCGGACTCACGGCCGCACGGCCTTTCCAATTGCTCGGATTCACGACATGGGTCATCCTTGTCGGGGGGCTCGGCGTCGTTACGGTGTGGTGCATACGCCTGACAGGGCCGCACTCGCTTGCGGTGGTGGCAGCGGTCTTCTACTCGGTGGTCGGTGCGTGGATGATAGGCGTACTGCTGTGGATCACTCTGGGGCGGCAGCACTTTGAGAAGTACTTGGTTGCGAAGTTGCGCGCGACAGTCTGACTGACGGGGGCCCCGTCTAACGTTGACACTTCAGGCGCTGCGCGCTTTGTAGTACGATCGGATTCTGCCTGAAGGGTGCAGAAACCCCGGATCACGCCGCCATCACTGATGACGTGGACCCCTTCCTCGTTGTCACCTCAGGTCGCTCGGGTTTGTGGAACGGCCGGTCCTGTCGGGTCCTCGCGACCGTGCTTCACAACCAGCGGTGCTCCACAACGCTGCCACCGCTGACAGCCACCAGTGGTGTCTCACACCGCTGCAAGACGTCGTGTACACGAAGGCGTCGATCGCGGCGGCGACCTGCTCCCACATGTGGTCGATCGGCAGGTCGACGCCAGACATCAGCGCCATCGTCTCCAAGCGCTAGAGCAGGGCACGCGGCGAGTTCGCGTGCGCGGTGACGCGGGAGGAGGAGGCCGTACGGCCGTCGGGGCGCGGTCCGTAGTCCTTCCGACCGACCACAAGGCCGCTGGGCGCTCAACATTCTCCCCCAACCTGCCGATGAGGATTCCATGCATGGACCACGGCTGGTGTTCGCCTCCGGGGGCAGCTCGCTCGTTCTCGGTGCGCTCGCGCTGATCCTGTGGGTGGGCGCCACGCCGGCAGACGCCGCGACGCCGACGTGCGACGGGCGGTCCGCGACGATCGTGGGAACACCGGGCAACGACACCCTCGTCGGCACGCCGGGGAACGACGTGATCGTCGCCGAAGGCGGAGCCGACGTCATCAAGGGCATGGGCGGGAGCGATCTCATCTGCGCAGGCGGCGGCGAGGACACGGTTCGCGGCGGCGGCGGTAACGACACGATCTTCGGAGGACCACGCAGCGACGTCCTCGTCGGCGGGCCCGGTAGCGACTACCTCATCGGTGGAGCGGACGACGACACCCTCGAGGGAGACGAGGGCGACGACACCCTCAAGGGAGGGAGCGGCCACGACGCGATCGATGGTGGGCCGGGCAACAACACATGCATCGACGTGGTCGCCGACTGCGACACGACCGCACCCGAGCTCGTGTCCTTCTCCTTCTCCCCAACCTCTATCGATACCTCGGGCGGATCGGAGCAGATCACGTTCACCGCTCACATCACGGACGACTTGGCCGGCAACTACATGGCGGAAGCGAGGTTCTGCAGCCCTTCTGGCCAGTTCATCGATGCCATCTTCGACTCCTCCGCCCTCGTCTCCGGGACAGCCCTGGACGGGGCCTACGAGTTCACGGCGACGGTACCCCAGTACTCGGAACAGGGGAGGTGGAAGGTTGCCTACTTCTACCTCAGAGACAACGCGCGGAACTCGCGAGACCTCACGGCGGAGGACATGACCGCTGCCGGGTTCCCGACGAGCTTCCAACAGCAAGGCCAAGGGGACACCGAAGCGCCGCAGCTCACCGGCTTCTCCTTCTCCCCAACCTCTATCGATACCTCGGGCGGATCGGAGCAGATCACGTTCACCGCTCACATCACGGACGACTTGGCCGGCAACTACATGGCGGAAGCGAGGTTCGGCAGTCCTTCTGGCCAGTTCATCGATGCCATCTTCGACTCCTCCGCCCTCGTCTCCGGGACAGCCCTGGACGGGGCCTACGAGTTCACGGCGACGGTACCCCAGTACTCAGAACAGGGGAGGTGGACGGTTGCCTACTTCCACCTCAGAGACAACGCGCGGAACTCGCGACGCCTCACGGCGGAGGACATGACCGCTGCCGGGTTCCCGACGAGCTTCTCGAACAGCTCCCCTTGACGAGCCGCGGCACCGGTCGATGTCCGAGTGCGCGGTTTGGAGCATCGCAGTTGGCCGCCTTCACGTGCGAGGAGCTGGTCCGCCTCATCGCCCGGATGATCGGGAGTAGGGCCCGCATCGTCCACGTTCCGCCCCCCTTCGCCCTTTCAGTCTCCCGGCTGATCGGCTACCTGGCGAGGGACGTCGTGGTCACGAAGGACGAGCTCGAGGGGCTGATGGCGAACCTCGTGGTCACCGACGGTCCCTCCACCGGGCAGCGGCGCCTCTCGGACTGGCTGAGCGAGAACGCTGCCCGGGTGGGGGCGACCTACGCGTCCGAGGTGTCCCGGCACTACGTGGCAGGCAGGTAGCGGTCGAGTTCGACGCTGTCCACTGCGCTGCGGTGGAGGCCGCGGGAGCCCCGTGATCCGAGCTTTCATGAACCCCGGGGCAATCCAAAAGTCCGCGATCGGGACGCCACGCCTCGCCCGAACTTCTACCCATACAATCGCATCGCCGATCGACGGAGGTGTGTCAACTTTGCCGAAGCAAGCGCTCCTATGCGACCTCGAACATGACCGGCCGAGACCAGCGGTCGTGAGGCTTCAGATCAAGTCCACGCGCGCAAGGAAGCCCGGTCATCCGATGGTTCGGGAGACTGCTTTGTGCGCTACTCACGCTCGGCAGCTGAGGGATCTCGGCCTCGAGTTCGTCAGCCCGTAGCATGTGAAGCGGGAGCGAAGAACGCCAACGACCCCTCTAGCCGACTCGGGGGGTGTTGAGGTGTGCCCACGTCCCCGGATTGTGCCTGAAGGTGCCGACATCCGGGGCAACTACCCGCGCTCCGCCTCCCGCAGCATCCCCACCAGCACCGCCCGCAGCGCCGGATCCTCCTCGGCATCGATCAGCAGCTCCGCGGTATCGACTGGTAATCGGCAGAATCTCGGCAGTAGCGCGGCCCGCCAACCGGCAACGAGAAGCCGCACCCCAGCGCTCTTTGGGAAGGATCCGGCTGCCGGAGCGAGTAGCGCGCGGCCCCCGTGCCGGTAGACCGGGCGCTTGACCTGCCGGCGTGAGACCTGCAGCTGGTGGCGAAGGACAGAGATCTCGGTCTGTGCGGCATCGTCGGAGCGATGTTTCGGCGCGACAACGGTGAGGAGCCGACGAAGCTCCTACCTCTCCTCCTGGATCCAGCACTCCAAGACGCGCGTGCGCGCCAAGACCCACGAGGGGTACGAGGGGCTGGTGCGCCTCTACGCCCGCCCGGGAATCGGGGACATCCCGCTTGCGAGTCTCTCCCCTCTTCACCTTCAAAGGCTCTACGGGAACCTGCTCTCTGATCCTTCAAGGCACCTCTCCGGGGGCACGGTGCTGAACCTTCACCTCGTGCTTACCCAGGCTCTTTCCCAGGCCGTGCGCTGGGGCTACATCTCATCCAACCCCGCCGCCGGTGCCCAGCCTCCCAGGCCGAGACGAGCCGAGCTTTCGAGCATGGACGAGGCGGCCACCAAGCGCCTTCTTGCCGCGACGGAGGGAACGCGTCTTGAGTGCCCGGTGGCGATCGCGATGGCGGCGTTGCCACCGGGGTTCGGTCTCTACACGGCCACCGACGTCGAGTACCTGCTCGTTACCGCGTTCACGGGGTTCCGTGCCGCCGTGGTGGAATCGCAGCAGATGTCGGGGGCCGTCGGTGCAGCCAAGGCAGTGGTGCACAGCGGCTTCTGGGGTTGCGGTGCCTTCGGGGGGAACCGGGTCCTGCTGACGACCCTGCAGGCCCTTGCGGCCGAGATGGCGGGTGTCGAGCAGATCGTGCTGCACACGGGGTCTGACGGAGAGGCGATCCCCGGGCTGGCCCGCGACCTCTTGGAGCACGGCCTGGACACCGAAGACGTCTTGCCGACGCCTGACTTGATCCAACGTCTCGTCGCCGAAGGCTTCGAGTGGGGGCAGGGCGACGGCAACTAGCCGGAACTCGATGTCGGGCCAACGTCAGGCCGTCCTTTTGGTGACGCGCGATCAACCGAACCGTGTGTCACCGAGCCGAGACGGTCTGACCGCGTGCCGCTCTGGCGTGCGACCGTGCATCAACTGTGCAGTCCCCTGGGGATGACTGTCGCCTTGTGAGGGCGAAGCGAGCGCGCCACTCAGGAGGACGGGCGCCGCAGGACGCCCGCTTCCCCTCTCCTGTCTCCGCGGAGTAGATTCCGGTCTAGAGGATCGCGGGGGTCAGCCCTAGCACGTGTGTCTGAGGCGGGCAAATACCGCCTCCACCCCCAACGGAAGGGGGAATCGAGGATGCATAGTCCGAGGCTTCCGACCGCAGCGACGAGGGTTCTCCTCGCCTCGCTCACACTCGTGGCGGCCGTGGTGATCTCTTCACCTCCTGCGGCCGCTTCCTCCTCGGGTGTGGGCGCCATCTCTGCCGGCGGCTATCACACCTGTGCACTCATGACTACGGGCGGGGTGAAGTGCTGGGGGGAGAACTACTACGGAGACCTCGGGGACGGCACGATGCATAGGCGCCTCACCCCAGTCGATGTCTCGGGCCTATCGAGCGCGGTCGCGGGCGTCTCTGCCGGCTGGGACTACACCTGTGCACTCATGGACACGGGCGGCGTGAAGTGCTGGGGGTACAACTACGAGGGCGAGCTCGGGGACGGCACCACGACGATACGCACCACCCCCGTCGATGTCTCAGGGCTATCGAGCGGGGTAGAAGCGATCTCCGCCGACGGCCATCACACCTGTGCCCTCATGGCCACAGGTGGCGTGAAGTGCTGGGGAGAGAACGACTACGGCCAGCTCGGGGACGGCACGACGAAGAACCGCACCACCCCCGTCGATGTCTCGGGCCTCTCGAGCGGGGTCGCGGCAGTCTCTGCCTTCGGCGACCACACCTGTGCACTCATGGACACGGGCGGGGTGAAGTGCTGGGGGGACAACGGCGACGGCCAGCTCGGGGACGGCACGACGCACAGGCGCCTTACCCCAGTCGATGTCTCGGGCTTGTCGAGCAGCGTCCTGGCGGTCACTGCCGGTGGCGTCCACACCTGTGCCCTCATGGTCTCGGGTGGTGTGAAGTGCTGGGGGTGGAACGGCGTGGGCCAGCTCGGGGACGGCACCAGGAGGACGCGCACCACCCCAGTGGATGTCTCGGGCCTCTCGAGCGGGGTCGGGGCGATTTCCGCCGGGTCCGACCACACCTGTTCCCTCATGGTTTCGGGTGGCGCGAAGTGTTGGGGGTGGAACTCCGTGGGCGAGGTCGGGGACGGCACCACGACGACCCGCACCACCCCAGTCGATGTCTCGGGCCTCTCGAGCGGGGTCGCAGCGATCTCTGCTGGCGCCTATCACACCTGTGCCCTCATGGACACAGGTGGCGCGAAGTGCTGGGGGGACAACGCCTACGGAGACCTCGGGGACGGCACCCAGACGCTGCGCACCACCCCGGTCCGTGTCGTGTTCCCCGGGCCCGATGTCCTAGTCAAGCGGTCCACCGACACCTCCTACCGCGGGGAGGGAGTCTTCAACGCCACGGGGGCTTGGCAGTCGGTCCGCTCAAAGGTCAGCCGCGGAGCATCGGCCTCCTTCAGCATCCAGATACAGAACGAGTCAACCTCCACCGATTCGTTCCTGGCGAAGGGTTGCGGTGACTCCCCGGGCTTCTCCGTCAGGTACTGGGCGGGCTCTGCGAATGTCACCTCAGCCGTCGTCTCGGGAAGCTATGCGACCGGTACGCTTGCGCCGTCTGAGCAGGCGTTCCTTTCCGCGAAGGTCTCGGTGAGGAGCACCGCCACGGTAGGAGATGTGAAGTCGTGCCTCCTCACAGTCATCTCGCAGGCATCACCTTCCAAGGAAGACGCGGTCGGCTTCAAGGTGGAGGTCACCGCGTGACGGGGTAACGGACACTGCTCGATCGGTTGCCGCAGGAACCGCAGCCCGCAGGCCTCCTGCGGGCGGTGTCGATGCAGATGCATGTGTAGGTGCACGTTGCCGGTCAGATAGACAGGGGAAGGTCGAGAGACCTGGATGGTCCGACTCTGTGTGCGTCTGAGACGCGGTTCCATGGACCGTGTGTCACTATCGAGGAGGGCTGGTCTCCGTCGGTTCACGACGAGGTCCTGCCCCAGACGCGCGGTGCATCCAACCGTGTGTCATCCGAGTGTGTTCGGCTCACGTCCTCGTGAGTGTCGGCTCCGTCCAGGCTGGGCGCCCCTACTGCAGACCCGTTCCTATGAGAAGCCCAGTCAAGAACGCCGCATCCGTAGTGTCCTGTCCGAGCGCCTCGCGGGCGAGCCGCTCCTGCGAGTCCTTGTGGCCGGTCGCGCCGAGCGTGACGAAGATCCCGGTCGCCAGGCCACGGTAGTATTCGGCGACCAGCCGATTCTTCGTCTTCCGCCCCTCCTCGTACTGCCGCCAGACAGCCATCGAGGTCCTGAGTTGGTGTTCCACCTCATCCAGGGTCCACACGCAATCCTCCTCGTGGAGCCGCTCCCAGGGCAGCGTACCGCCCGACACCGACGGGCTATGGGCTGAAGCGGGAGGGTTCGATGATCAGCGATCCGACGACGCCAATCGAGCACCAGCGATACGTCAAGAGCGCCGGACGCCTTCAACGAGACAGAAGGCCACGATGGCCTTGTCGAGGACCTTCGCGCGGGCGGTTCGCCAGCCATTCCCCATGAACTGCTCAAGCTGAACCTCGACGGCGATGCTGTGGAACGTCGGGAACATCTCTTCGAACGCGCGTTGCTGCTGGTACTGGAACTGCGTCCCGTACCACCCGAAGAAAGGGCGCGTGTACCGCCGGTCGATCGGAACGACAAGGTCGGGCAGCACGTGATGGAGCGCCTTCGAGCCAGCTACGAGCGGTGCGTCGTTCGCACCGCTAGCCACACCGTTGACAAACGTCGTGTCTCACACCGCTGCGTTACACCAATGTGCTTTACGGGACAGTCCGGGCTACATCTCCACCAATCCCAGCCCAAGCCTGCGAAGTTTTCCGGGGGTGATGCGGTCAGGAGGGCCCCCGTGAAGGTGGCCCGCCTACGCGTTCGCGCGCCGACGGCTGCGATAGGCGCGCATCTTAGCGCGGCTCCCGCACACCCCCATCGAGCACCAGGTACGGGAACCGTTCCGGGAGTGGTCGAAGAAGATCCAGCGGCAGCGGTCGTTCGGACACGCCTTGAGACGCAGCCACGTACCGTCGATCGAGGAGGCTGCGACGAGCGCGAGCACCCGCTCGATGAACCCGTTGATCCCGGGACCGGTCGGCGTGAGTGGGACGTGTCCCTGTCCGCCGAGGCGGACGGTCAGCGGATGGGCGGCGGCGATCCGGTTCAGGCGTTGGAGCGCCTCGGTCTCCCCTGCCTCTCCCCTCGAGGAGACCGCGTCGCGGATGGCCTCCCGGACGCGCACGAGACGGTCCAGATCGGTCCGCCGTAGACGCGAGACCCGGCATCCGCGCCCGGCCAGCCAGCCCCGGGCCGCGTCCGGGGTCCCGAGCGCATCGGTCCCCGCCTCGATATCCAGCGTGTTCACGAAGGCTCGCACCAGCTCGAGCTCCCCCGGCGCGGCGCTTGTGTTCGCCGGCGCTTCCTGAGGTGTCGTCCGCTCCGCTCTCACGTTGCTCACGTACCAAGTATCCCTCGCCCTGCCCCGTAGTGCAACCTCCGAAACCATTTGACAGGTAACGTTACCGATGCTAGTCTCTGACCGGTAACGGAAACGAGGGACCGAGCGTTCACCATGATGACCAACCCGGCGATCTGGATCGAAACCCAGCGGCAGCGCGAGGCTGAGCTACGGCGCTGCGCGGAGGCTCACCGGCTGGTCGCGGAGAGACGCCGGTTCCGGTCGAAGGAGGAGGCACGCATGGGGGCCACATCGCTGGATGTAATCGGGGTACCGAGCAGCATGGGCGCGTTCGCTCCGGGCCAGGAGCAGACACCTCTGGCCCTGCGGAACGCGGGACTGCTACGAGCGATCGAGGCCGCGGGGATCCTGGTCCACGACCGGGGCGACGCAGCCGTGCGTCGATGGAGGCCCGATCCCACGCACCCGAAGGCGCAGAACGTCGATGCGGTGGTCGACGTCGTGAGGGAGACGGCGATGCGCGTGCGCGAGTCTGCGGCGGACGGTCACACGACGCTCGTGCTCGGCGGTGACTGCACGGTCGAGCTCGGCACGATCGCCGGATGCCGCGATGGGTCGAGACCGCTCGGACTCGTGTACTTCGACCTGCACCCCGACATGAACGTCCCCTCCGTCGTGCCGGAGGGCGCCCTGGACTGGATGGGCATGGCTCACGCCCTCGCACTCGAGGGCGCGGTGGACGAACTGGTGGAGGCCAACGGCAGGGCGCCGCTGCTCGCTCCCGACGAGCTCTTCCTCTTCGCCTACGGTCCGGACAACCGGACGGTGTTCGAGCGCGAGCAGATGGAGGAGCACGGGCTCCGCGGGATCGACGTTCGGGAAGTGGCCCGCGACCCGGAGGAAGCCGCCGTGCGAGCGACGGCCGCGCTCGAGGATGCCGACCGCATCCTGGTGCATCTCGACGTGGACGTCATCGACTTCACCGACCTGCCGCTCTCGGAGAACGCCGGCAGGAACGCGGGCCTCTCGTTCGAGCATGCCCTCCGGGCGCTTCGCGTCCTCCTGTCGAGCCCGAAGCTCGCCGCGCTCACGGTCACGGAGGTGAACCCCGACCACGACCCCGACGGCACGGCGCTCGGGCGGCTCGTCGGCGGTCTCGCGGAGGCTCTCGCCCACGCGCCGACGCTCACCGGTGCGTGATCGCGAGCCGGTGGGCGACCACGGCAGGAGGTGAATCGATGGATGACCGACCGGGACTGCGCTCCGTCGTCGTGGACTGCCGCGACCCCGCGCGGCTCGCGCGCTTCTGGGCCGATACGCTCGGATGGACGGTGCAGGCCTACGACGATGACGATCTCGCCTGGC
>Ga0315284_10017230_pt1 | contig 10243 bp, 5 predicted proteins | sample YL17G09_16_MG_FD_203696 | JGI IMG/M metagenome (GOLD analysis project Ga0315284, IMG submission 203696) | Sediment microbial communities from Yellowstone Lake, YNP, Wyoming, USA - YL17G09_16 | ecosystem: Environmental > Aquatic > Freshwater > Lake > Sediment | place: USA: Wyoming | collected...
CGTTTGCCTCACTGCCCGACGGGCTCAAACAGGCCATGATGGTGTCCGGCACCACGTACGTCCCCGTGTTGATGGGGAAGTTCTCCAACACGGGCGCCGACCCCTATCCGACAGCGTCGCTTCAAACCAAACTCTTCGCCTCCCCGCCGGCGGCCTCGATGACCTCTCTCTACGACGAAATGTCGTACGGCGCGCTGAATCTCACGGGGACGGTCTACGGATGGTACCAGGCCTCGAATATCGACACGTACTATGAAGGCGCGGGGGGGTGCAATGGTCTTCGCGAGGCCTGTGGTGCCAAGACTGGTCAGTACATCAAAGAGGTTTTGCAGCTCGCCGATCCGGCGGTGAATTTCGGGACGTACGACAACGACGGACCCGACGGGATCCCCAACTCGGGGGACGATGACGGGTACGTCGATTTCGTCGCGATCGTCCAACCCGAGATCGGCGCGGAGTGCGGGACGACGAACATCTGGTCGCACCGGTGGGTGGTTGGGGGATGGACGGAGTTCGGCGGCAACCCGTGGGTGACGAACGATGCAAGAACCGGCGGCGGCAACATCGTGATCTGGGACTACACCATCCAGCCAGCCCTGGGCTCGGCGAACGGGTGCGGCGCCGGGATCATCGAGATCGGCGTCTTCTGCCACGAGTTCGGGCACGCGTTTGGGCTACCGGATCTGTACGACGGCACCGGGAGCGCGGGGATCGGGCACTGGGGATTGATGGGCTCGGGCAACTGGAACACCCCAACGAACCCCTCACACTTCGACGCGTGGTGCAAGTCGCAGCTCGGGTGGATCGTGCCCACAACGGTGGGCTCGGTGTCGCAGGCCTATTCGATCCGGAATTCCGAAGTGACCCCGCAGGCCTACCGGCTCAACATCATGGAAGAGAAGTTCCGGCGGACGAACGTGAACCCGATCGCGGGGACATATTCGATGCGCTGCTTCCTGACCGCCGCCGAGGCCACGGCCCGCGTCTGGCCGGGGGGAGTCGGGTACGGGAACGGATGGGACGAAGCGGTGGTTCGCGATTTCTCCTATAACGGCACGAACCCGGTGAACCTGCAGTACGACTACGCGTATCACACCGAGGCGAGTTACGACTACGGTCTCGTCAAGATCGACGTGAACGGGACGGTGACGACGCTCGCATCGTATGACGGGACGGGAACCGGTCACGGCAACATCGATCTTACCCCGTACCTCAACGGGAGCGGCGCGACGAGCTATACGCTGATGTTCCAGTTCACCTCGGACTACGCGGCCTCCGACGAGGACAACCAAGGCTTCAATTCCGGAACTAATGGCGCCTTCAAGTTCGATAACGTTTCGGTCACGGGCGGTGGGGTCACCTACTCCACGGGATTCGAGACCTACGAGGACGGGTGGCACTACGACCGGACGCGGAATCCGTCAACGGAATATTTCCTCGTCGAGAACCGCAATAGCACCGGAGCGCAGTTCGACCAGGCGCTCCACGGCCAGGGGCTCGTGATCTACCACGTCGAACAAGACGTCGCAACCACGCTGCAAGGGAATACCGGCGGCTCGAGCAACAACGTGGCCCGCGGCATGATGCTCGAGGAAGCGGACAATCTGAACCATCTCCGCAACAGCACCAACCGCGGCGATGCGGGCGACATCTTCCCGGGGTCGACCAACAACACGACGTTCAACGCGGGTTCCGCCCCGAACAGCAACAGCCTCAATGCCCAGGCGACAAACGCGGCCGCCACGCTCATCGGCGCCCCCGGAGAGACGATGACGGCGAATCTGCGCGGCGGGCATCTCCAGCCGACCCTCGCCTCGATCGCGCCGAATTCGGGCGACAATAACGGCCCCGTCACGATCACGGGTCTTCTCGGCGGCGGGTTCATCTACGGCGCGACGTTCCTGCTTCGCGACGGAGCGCTGAACGAGTACGTGGCGACTTCGGTCCAGTGGACCGGCCACGCGAAGCTCGCCGGGACGCTCAATCTCTACGGCCTTCCGGGCGGCGTCTATGACGTCGTGGTCCGCAACCCCGACGGCCAGGAGCGGGTTCTCCCCGCGTCGTTCACGGTGAACGACGTCGGAACGGGGATCGAGGCCCCGGGCGCGTTGACAAACGCTCTTTACCAGAATCACCCGAACCCGTTCAACCCGACGACCACGATCCGGTACTCGATCAAGGAACGAGGTCGGGTAACGCTCATGATCTACAACGCCGCGGGCCAGCGGGTGAAAACCCTGGCCGACGAGATTCTGACACCCACCGCCGGTGGTTATACCAGTGTGTGGAACGGGACGAACGACGCCGGCGAGAGCGTCGCGTCGGGTGTCTATCTCTACAAGCTCACCACGGCTGACGGTTATCAAGCCGTGAAAAAACTCGTTTTGTTGAAATAGCGGCAGTACGACAAAGAGCACGCTACAAGTAACCGGCGGCCGGTCCTAGTGATCGGCCGCCGGGTTTTTTTGCCGTCTGCTCAGCCCCTCGTTTCCAAACTTCTCCGAAAGTGCTCAGCTTGAACGACACGACTCGGACCTTCTCCGCTTGACAGACGGTCCCTCGGGATGGTACTGTAAACGGGCGGTCACATTCGTAAGCCTAATTCAATAAAGTCTTTCCAGAAACTTCTCGCCGAGGAATCCCGGATCGTGGGGTCAACCAGGGGGCAGGCATGTCAGCGTTTTTCGATCTATCCGAAGAAGAGCGAATGATTCAACAGACGGCGCGCGAGTTCGCCGAAACCGAGATCGCTCCGGTCGCCGCGGAGAACGATGCGAAGGGCCGTTTCCCAAGGGACATCATCAAGAAGCTCGGGGAGCTGGGGTTCATGGGGATGCTCGTCCCCGAACAATACGGGGGCTCGGGAATGAGCAACTTCTGCCTCGTGCTCGCGCTCGAAGAGATCAACCGGGTGTGCGCCTCCACGGGAGTGACGATGTCGGTGCAGAATTCGCTCGTTATCTCTCCCGTCTTGAAATACGCGTCGGATGAGATCAAGAACAAGTATCTTCCCAAGCTCGCCACCGGGGAATGGCTCGGCGCCTACGCCCTGAGCGAAGCCGAGGCGGGGACGGACGCGGGTTCGATCCAGGCCCGCGGCGTGAAGGACGGAGATTATTACGTCTTGAACGGCACCAAGAGTTGGATTACGACCGGAGCGGACGCGGACGTCTTCGTCGTCATGGTGAAGACGAATCCCGAGCAGCGCGCGAAAGGGATCAGCGCCTTCGTGCTCGACAAGGGGACCAAGGGTTTCAGCGTCGGCAAGAAAGAGGACAAGCTCGGGCTTCGAGCGTCGAGCACGACCGAGCTGGTGTTCGAAGACTGCCGGGTGAGCGCGAAGAACATCCTGGGGAGCGAAGGCGACGGGTTCAAGATCGCGCTCGCCACGCTCGACGGGGGGCGGATCGGTATTGGGACGCAAGCCGTGGGGATCGCGCGGGCGTGTCTCGAGGCGTCCGTTGCCTACGCGTCCGAGCGCGAGCAGTTTGGCAAGAAAATCGGAGAGTTCCAGGCGATCCAGTGGAAGATCGCCGACATGGCCACCCAGATCGACGCCGCTCGTTTGCTGGTGTACAGGGCGTCGAGGATGAGGGACTTGAACCTCCCTCATACGAAAGAGGCTGCGATGGCGAAGCTCTTTGCCTCCGAGGTGGCCAACCGAGTCGCCAGAGACGCCGTGCAAATCCACGGCGGCGCCGGATACCTCAAGGATTTCCCCGTGGAACGATACTACCGCGACGCGCGGATCACGGAGATCTACGAAGGAACCAGCGAAGTCCTGCGGATCGTAATCTCCCGGGCCTGTCTCCAAGGATAGCGGCCGCGCTCTTCGGATTCGGTGGGGGGAAATTGGCGCGAAAGCGCCGCAGCCGGGGGATGATCGTGCCGCTACGAAGCGGGACTGACATTCGAGCACTCTAGGAGCAACAGGAGGTCGGATTTTGAAGATCGTCGTTTTGGTCAAGAACGTTCCCGATACCGAGGCGAAAATCAAACCCACGCCCGACCGGACGAAAATCGACACACAGGGTATCAAATGGGTGATGAATACGTTCGACGAGTACGCGGTAGAAGCGGCCCTCCAGCTCAAGGAAAAATTCAAGGACAACAGCACGGTCACCGTGATCTCGCTCGGGCCCGATCGCGTCTTGGAAACGCTCCGGACGGCCCTCGCGATGGGCGCGGATGAAGCGGTCCACGTGTGGGACAGCGCGTTCGAGGGCGCCGACATGCTCACTAACGCCAAGATCCTCTCGAAGGTCGTCGCATCAGTGGGCTTCGATCTCATCTTCGGGGGAAAGCAGGGGATCGACTACGACGCGGCGCAGACCTGCGCCGCGGTCGCCGAACACCTCGGGATCCCGCAGGTCCAGATCGTCACGAAGTTCGAGCTGAGCGACGACCGGACGACGATCGTGGCCCGGCGACGAGTCGAAGGCGGCGACGAGGTCGTGGAGGTCAAACTCCCCGCCGTGGTCACCTGCGAAAAAGGGCTCAACGAGCCGAGGTACGCGTCTCTTCCCGGGATCATGAAAGCCAAGAAGAAAGAGATCAAAAAGGTCGGGCTCGCCGACCTTGGCGGTCTCACCGCACAGGATGTGGGCGCCGCGGGTTCGGCGACGATGGTCGTCGGATACGAAACGCTTCCCGAACGCCCGGCGTGCCGGATGATCGGCGGCGACCCGGCCCAACAAGTCGCCGATCTCGTCCGCGCCTTGCACGATGAGGCAAAGGTGATATAGACGAATCCGTATCGAATACGACTCAAAGAGACCAACCGTCTGGAGGAAGGAAAATGACCAACGACGTGCTCGTGTTCGCGGAGATCCGGAGCAATCAGTTCAAGAAGATCAATCGCGAGCTAGTTTCCGCCGCAACGAAACTTGGCGGAAAAACCGGGGGTAGCGTGGACATCGCCCTCCTGGGACACGGTATTGACGGGGCGGTGGCGGAGGCGATGTCGCTTCCCGTGCGGAAGGTCTTTGTGGTAGAGAGCCCGATCCTCGAAAAATACTCGACGGAGGGGTACGCAGGGGGTCTCGAGGTGGCGGTCAGGCAGGCGGACCCCGGTATCGTTCTCTTCGGCGCCACCAACATGGGGAAGGATCTCTCGGCCCGTCTCGCCGCGCGCCTCGGCGCGGCCCTCATGACGGATTGCGTCGACATCGATTTCGAGAACGGCGTTCTCAAAGGAAAACGGCCCGTCTTCTCCGGAAAAGTCTACGCGAACGTGGTTTCGACCAAAGACGGGATCAAGATGGCGTCGATTCGCCCCAACATCTATCCGCCGGCGCCGAAGGGTCCCGGCGGCGCCGCTCGGGTGGACGTGGCGCTTTCCCTTACGGCGGACAGGATTCACGGGGTGGTGAAGGACATCGAGGGAGCGGCGGCGGGGCGGAAAGACGTCACCGAGGCCGACATCATCGTCGCCGGCGGGCGGTCCCTCAAAAGCGAAGAGAATTTCAAGATTCTGGAGGAGCTCGCCGATGTCCTCGGCGCGTCCGTCGGGGCATCGCGAGCGGCGGTGGACGCCGGTTACGCGCCGCATTCGAGACAGATCGGTCAAACCGGGAAGGTCGTGAATCCCAAGCTCTACATCGCGTGCGGGGTGTCTGGGGCCATCCAGCACCTCGTGGGGATGCGGACGTCGAAAGTGATCGTCGCGATCAACAAGGATCCCAACGCTTCGATTTTCCAGAGCGCGGACTACGGAATCGTCGGGGACATTTTCGAGATCGTCCCTCTGCTGACCCAGGAATTCAAGAAGCTCTCGAGCGCCTAGGCGATCGGCGGCGTGCGCCGCGTTCGAGCGGCGCGTGGGAGAGGGTAACAAGCAAAACGCCCCGGCGGGGTGAATCACCCGCCGGGGCGTCGATGCGTACGATAAGAGTTCCGGGTCTACCGGATCACGACGAACTTGCCGATGAACCGGTCGAAGTTCTCGTCGTCGCACTCGACCGTGTAGAGGAAGATCCCGCTGGCCACGTCCTGGAGGTTGCGGCTCACCAAGTCCCACACCACGGTCCCCACTCCCGTCGTCCCGTTGAAGGGGAGTTCCTGGACAAGATCGCCCGAGAGCGTGTATATCCGGACCGTCCCCCTGGCCGCGGGGAGGTTGCGGAACTCGACTTTGATCCCCGTCGGATCGTCGTTGTTCGGCGCAAGCTGCGGCCAAGCCGCCATCGACTCCGTCGTCGCCGGGTTGGGCACCACGTAAATCTGGTTCTCATCGTATGAGTACGCCGGCTGCGAAGGACTCGAAGGCTGGACATACATGAAGTTGGACGACGGATCTCCCGCCTTGCCTTCGAACAAACTGCCGTCGTCATTGAATCCGTGGTCCAGGGCGGTCACAGAGTAGAAGTAATGCCGGCCGAGGTGCATCGAGCGGTCGATGTACCGGTAGTACTGACGCCCGCCCTCGGCGCCGACTTGCCACTTGGCGAGCGCGCTGAGCGTGTCGCACACCTCCTGCGTCACTCCCTGCGGGCACGGGGCATCTTCACCCGGGTACTCGAGGATGTACTGTTTAATCTGCTCGATAAAGTCCAATTTCTGAGCCGGCGAGAGAATCTTGGTCAGGGGCTCGTAACGGTACCGATCGAGCCCCGTGTCGTCCCCGAGGGTGTTGATCACGTCCGCCTGGAAAAGGAGCTTCCACAGTTCCGCTGACGGGCCGTTGTCGATCGAGCTCCCCAACGGACGGTTCCAGTTGTCCGCTCGCCATATCCGGTAGCCCTCGAAATCGAATAGCTGCGTCTTGACGTCAGGAACCGACTCGCTGAAGTTGTTCCAGTAGATCGTCAGCCCCTCCTTCGCGTGATCGTCGATCCTCATCCCAGGCGGCGGCGGCGCCGTTCCCACGATCCAGTTGATCTGCCTCTCCTTGCCGTCTACCCCGGTGCGGTACTTGAGACTGTCATCGATGCTGTACCCGCAGGAGAGCTCGAAGTTCTGCTCCTTCGCGCAGTCGTTGTTGATCCACAGCGTCGTCCCGCGGGGGACTACGGGAATGGGGTTGCGCAGTTCCGTGCGGCACGTATCGATCGCCACGTTTTCCGCCGGTCCGAACACGGGCGTTTCCCGGCTGTCGATTCCCGTGAGCCGGTTGCCGTCGAGGTTGAACCACGCTCCGTCGAAGGTCAGCTGGGCGCTGGCGGCGTTGGCCAGCATTCCCTCGAGCCCCTCGCCGACCACGAACGCCGTCTGGAAGATGAGCGTACTATCGGGGAGAAGTTCCTTGAACGGCCCTGCGCTCATCAACATGCGGTAGTCGCGTGGCACCGTGACGTTGCGCTCGATCGTCTCCTGGGAGAGAAGCTCGTAGCGCTCGAAGTCGTTCGTCGGGTCGCCACCCTCTTCGAATGTCTGTTGTCCGGAGAAGTTCGCGTAGGTGCTGATCCCCACCCGCTGAGGCGCCATCTCGCCGGTCGGGTCGGTCGTGTGACCGAGAAACATCGCGCCGAAGTAACCCAGTGTCGTTCCATTGTCGCCGTCGGCGTCGTAGGTGTAGGCGATGTCGACGAGAACCGGCCCGAGGTCCGTGCACAGCGGGGGAGGGGCGGTGTGACCGGTGGCGTCGTCTTCGTAGTAGTTGTCCGCCGTCCGCAGACCGGCGTCGCAGTCGGCGAAGAAACCGATGTAGAGATCCTCGAGAACGGCACTGCCGATGTTGGTGATTTTAAACTCGATCCCGACGAAATCGTCAAAGCGGTCCTCTTCCCACTGGTAGCTCTCCTGTCGCACATAGAGGTTGAGCGGGTTGTGTTCGGGGAAGATCTGTTGGGAGATCGGCTGGTTATCCGTGTACCAACAGCTGAACATCTGCTTCGAGATCGCCGCGAAGTCCTCGTCGATCTCGCCATCGCCGTCGTCGTCGTGGCCGTTGAGCCAGTCTTCATCGACCCGGCCGTCGCTGTCGTCGTCGGCGCTGGGGGAAGGTTCCCGATTACCGCCCCGGGCTCCTTCGGCGGTCCGATAAATTACGTCGATCGGGTCCTGTGTCGGGCGGAACTCCGTCTGGTACGCCGCCGTGGAAACGGCCGGGATTCCCCCTTTCAGCGCGCCGACCCACAGACCGGCCACAAAAAGGTATTCCACACCGCTTCCCGCCGGCCACTGGGCCGATGGAGCTTCGGAAAACGCGTTGGCGCTTCCCGGCCAGGATCCGAAGTTCCCCCAGTTTCCGACGTGCATCTGCAGCTCGCCGACGTTATGGACGTTCGATCCATCCAAAACCATAACGCGCTGCAAACCGGGCAACGGGTCTTTCTTGTCTTTCGTCTCGGGATACCATCGAGCCGAGCTCCAATTGGGCATCAAGACGAATGCCGCGACGAAGACAAGGAACAGTGGCGACTTGCGTCTCATGGGACCATCCTTCTGCAAGGGAGGGACAACATGATTGAACTGGTAACTTCTGGAGTTACTCGAGTAAGGTGGGGCTCAAGTAAAAGAAAACACGGGCGGGCAAGAAAAGTCAAGCCTTTTTCGGCCGCGGTGCCGCACCGCATTCCCATGACAGAAAAAGCGTTAGCACCCGCCAAACCGGCCGCCCGGCTCTTGACGTCGATTCACCCCGCGAGCCCCCGAGAGCCCGCCCGGGGGATCTCGCGACGCGCCGAACTCCCGGATTTTTCGGAGGTTGACACGGTCGAAACGGTAGTGGTAACTTCCGGTACCGCTGAATGTTCCGTTTCCATCCCCGGGTCGAATCGTCGCTCCACGGGCGACCGAGAACCAACGGGACCCCGTTACGGCTGGAATGTAAGGAGCGTGCGTCATATGGCAAAGCGAGTCTTCCGGAACCTGGTGACCGCCGCCGCCGTCCTCTCCATGCTCTCCGCCTGCGGCAACACGAAGCAAGGTGATCTCTACCCCACGGTGACCTTGCGACGGATCACCCGGGGGAAACCCGTTGCGAGCATGGGCTTCAAGTACAAGCTCGTGAACCCGAAGATCGAAGTTTTGAACCGGAATCTCGGGCTCGTCCGTGAGGGAAATCTCGTTGAGTTCATCACCGGCCGCAATCTCGAAGAGAGGCTGGGAGAAAGGATCGGCGAGAACTTCGCCCTCGCCGTGGTCAAGGAGTTTTCGCCGTTCGTACATTTCAGGGTGGAGAAAATCTACACGGCGAACGATACGACGTTCCTCACCCCGGGCCCTGTGATCCTGCCGAGGGTCGCGGACGCCGCCAGGTTCGCCGTCGATGCGTACGAACGGATAAACGTCGACGAGATCCTCTACAACCGAACCGATGCTCTCCGGGGTCTCGAAAAAAGGAAGTTGAGGTTCGTGGCGTCGATCACCGAGGAGCAGGGAAGCGAAGGGCGTTACTTCTTTCTGAGCGGGACGAACGCGAAGTTCCGCGTGGCGGTGGCGGCCGAAGGGATCGGGCTCATTCTGAGGTTTCTCGCCGACAAGGGATACCCGTTCGAAGGCGGTGTCGTGATGACGGAGACGGAAGAACAAGGGTCGAGGATGAACTCGAAGATCGCGGGGACGGTCGAGGTCGAGTACGTCATGTACGGACGCCGCATCGTGTCGGGTTAAAAGGGGCCCGCGCAGCATGGATCGAGGGCGCGCTCCGGTGCGCCCTTTTTTTGTTTGACGGTTCCCGACGGGCTGCGATAGCGTGAACCCCGACAAAAAGTGCGGGCACGGAATATGCTCGCGCGTATCGGGCGCAGTCTCGCAAAAGGACGGTGTATGCAGAAGCTTCCGACATGGGTCGACGTCGACCTCGACGCGTTCGTCGAGAACCTCCGGGCGATCCGGAAGTCGCTCGCGAAGGACGTCGCGATTCTGCTGACGGTGAAAGCCGATGCCTACGGTCACGGTGCCGTTCAGGTCGCGCAGGCCGCCGACGAGTGGGTAGAATGGTACGGTGTGGCGACCCTGGATGAAGCACGCGAACTGCGAAAAGCGGAGGTCCGGAAGAAAATCCTGATTCTGAGCCCCGTCCTGGAGAAAGAGATCCCCGGCGTGGTCGACAACGGATTCGCGACCACCGTTTCTTCTCTCGACTTCGCCGTTGCGCTCGCCGGCTACGCGGCCAAGATCCACACGAAAGTGGAGGCCCACGTCGAGATCGACACGGGAATGGGGCGAACGGGATTCTTTCCGGAGGAGGCGGAAGCCCTTGTTTCGCGGATCGTCCGTTTGGACGGTCTTCGTCTCGGCGGTTTGTTCACCCACTACCCCGCGTCGGATACCGATCCGGATTTCACGCGGGAGCAGG
>Ga0315284_10017231_pt1 | contig 10243 bp, 10 predicted proteins | sample YL17G09_16_MG_FD_203696 | JGI IMG/M metagenome (GOLD analysis project Ga0315284, IMG submission 203696) | Sediment microbial communities from Yellowstone Lake, YNP, Wyoming, USA - YL17G09_16 | ecosystem: Environmental > Aquatic > Freshwater > Lake > Sediment | place: USA: Wyoming | collected...
CGACACATTCAACCCGGACCTCGGCTGGAATATCCCCTTCCTGCAGCTTCCCAATAAGCTGGTGGATGAACAGTCCATCGCAAATCTCCAAAGCAATTTTAGCAATGTACTCGTGGGATCGGTGCATAGGGTTCCGAAGCTGAAGTGCAGCAACCGTTCTCCATCCTCTTTCTTCAAAGAGTTTTCGGGTTTCCTCCGGGGTGGCATAGAGACCTTTGAATTTTTCCGGATAGTCACTTTCGCTAAAAACTTTGACAGAACCGCCAATATTAACATCTCCTTGGGCCATGACTTTGGCTACACCAGGATGCCTGATGTCATCGGTCTTGAAGACCTGCCTGCACTCATAGACCTTGTCAATGGTGTATTTTTCCTGCACCACCATTGTGCCCATGAGTTCATTGTTTTCATTATCCATCAGAGCTACTTCCTGGCCTTCTTTTAAACTCTTAGCAACTTCTTTGGTCCCCGACAGAGTGATGGGAATGGGCCAGAAGGTCCCATCCACCATTTTCATATCTTCGCATACTCCCTTCCAATCGGCTTTTCCCATAAATCCCTCAAGGGGGCTGAACGCTCCGATCCCCATCATGATCAAGTCATCCCTCTCCCGGGTGGTTATCCGGAGGCGGGGAAAGAATCTTGCCTTCCCCACCTCTTCTTTTAAGGCTTCTCCCTTGAGGAGTAAAGGGTTGAGTTTCCCGCCATGAGGCGAGATCAGGTTGGACATGTCTGTTCAAGCCTTTCTATGTCCGAAGTTAAGCGATTCTCTTTTATGGTCATTAAATCCTTTGCTCCATTCAGGATGACACTTCATGTCAGATTCTTCGCTATCGCTCAGAATGACAAGAAGGAAATTGGCTCTCACATATACCCCAATTGACGTATCCGTTCCATTGCCTTCTCTTTATCCTGCCGCCTTCCAGTCCGTTCCTCTGTATTCTCTAAATCCTGTTCCCATGCTGGAACTCCTTCTATGGAGATTTGACTTGTGGTCTTGGCTCCCAGAGAACGATACCCCCGCTCATAAAGCTCACAATACAGAATCTCAAAGGCCGCATACGTATCCCACAAATCCTTCTCCGTAAAATGTAAAATCGGACGAATGCGGGTATGCTCCGGCACCAAATGACCCTCCTCTTTAAACTCAAAATAATCATCATGAAACCGTGCCGGGTGCTCATCCCACCTGAGCCCCTGAAAGATCCCCTTGATCCTGTTCCGTTCCAGAAATTGATTGAACACCACTGTCTTCATCAGATGATTGCCCACATACGACTCGGCCTCAAAGGGAAACTCCTCCCCGTCAAAACCGATGCGCTTGAGTTCTGCACAGTTACGCTCACTCAAATCCTTCACCTTCACGGGGGCATTCAAGGTATAATTGGCTATTTTAAGCACATCCTCATTCCGACAGACTTCAAGGGGGACATGCCACTCCTTCTTAATCTTCTCGACGAACTGCTCGATCTCCTCAAACTCATCCCCTTCGCCGATAATCATGGTCTTGGGAATAGGAATCCCTTTTTCCTGACAGACCTGCCGGATGATCCAGAGTCCTAATCCGCTGTCCTTTCCACCCGTCCAGGTGATCCCCAGCTCCTCAGGCTTAAACTTATCAAAGGCCTGCCTCACAATATCTTTGGAGATCTCAACCAGTTTTGAACATTGTCTATTTCTTTTTTCGCTGATTTCTTTGTCGATTGGCATGCTTTTAGCCTCCTATTTTTTCATTATGATTTTCTTATCCCTGATACCTTCTTATTCTTGGTCTCACGACCTGCTTCATCCTCTCTGCATAGGGTGATGTTTCGATGATATTATGCAATTCTTTCGGATCGGCCTTGAGATCGTATAGCTCCCAGGAATCGCCTCTCTCGTGATAGATGATCTTCAAATCACCCTCCCGGTAGTAATGGACCTCCTTTTCTTCTCCCTTCTCCTGACTCCCATGCTTATCCACGGCTTCCCCCGCAACCCCTTTTTCCAGATAATCCTCAGGTGGGAATAGGGAGTGCCCTTGAAAGGCATTCACTTGAGAAAGTCCAAAGAGGTAGACAATAGTAGGGGGTATATCGATAGTGCTCACCAACGTATCAACTACTTCACCGTTTTCCCGGGCGGGTTCGTAGATGATCAGAGGCACATGAACTAGCTCTGCATACATCTTCCCGTCATGAGAAAGCCCTCCATGCTCTCCAAATTCATCTCCATGATCTGTGGTGATGATCACCCAAGAGTCCTTCAATACGTCCCTTTTTTCTAAGATTTCAAAAAACTCCTTCACCCTCTCATCCACTTCTCGGACATGAGCACAGTAGAGCTTTCTCAGAACTTCTACATTTCCCTTATTTGAAACATCCCGCTTGAGTAAGACATTCTTAAAGAGCCCCAACATCTCCTCCTCCGTCAGACGAATGGAGGAATCCACCAGATCGATGTACTTCCGCCCCGGAATATAAGGCTCATGAACATCCATATAGTGAAGCCAGAGAAAGAAAGGCTTGTCTCTACTTCCCGTTACATGGGAAGATAACCAGGTCTCCACCTTCTTGTTGATTTTCTCCGCTTTGATATAAGGAACCTTCTCATCTACTTCATCTTCCATCGAATCATAGAAGACATTCCATCCCCTGTTCCAGCCAGAGTAGCCACTGAGATAAGGGTTTGAATGGAACCCTGTCGTCACAATTCCTGACTTCTTTAAAACCTCGGAGATTAAAACTCTCTTCCCAGAGAGTATTTTCTGTCTTCCGTATTCAAGATAGTAGGAGGAGGTGAGAATTCCCGGGAAAGCTGCCTGCGTGTAAGGCCCCGAAGAATGGGATTTGTTAAACCGGATACAATGATCCTGAATCGAATCAATAAAAGGCGTTAGGCTTCCTCCCCCATAACATCCCAAGACATCTCTCCGTAAGGTATCAATCGTTAATAGGATAACGTTTTTCACATACTACTCCATTTTAAAAATTTGGTTTCTTGATCGGCCACAAAATTCAAAAACCTAATCTTGAGATATAAAAATAATGCAAAAACAACAGTTCCCGATGATAATATTGATAAAGAAACTGGCTAATCTCTCCGAAAGACGGGATTTTATTAATCGGATTAATAGCCCAGATATTTAAGGCGAGATTTAATCTTCTCCTCCTCTGGACTCTCCTCTCCAGGACTGGGCATCTTTCCACTCACATCTGCAACAGATGGTGCCTGTACCCCGGGAATCTTTAGGTTTTTCAATCCCTGAAGAGCATTGACATCATCCAAACCGGTACCTTTTAATCCAGGAAAGTCAGGGCTATACCGATATGCTCGAAATACCATATTATTTCTTCCATAGACATGATGGTCATAGTACAGAGGATTCACATACTCCCAGACCAATTCTTTATCCGGGGTAATTTCAAAAATCCTCCCCATGGTCGCTTCACAGATTAAGGTATTTCCACTCGGTAATCGTTGTGCCCCTGAACAGACAAAGCTGTATAGATCGAAAGGGGGATTCTCTTTAAACTCCCACTCGATCTTACCAGTAACCGGATTGACCTCTATAACCCTTGAGTAATTGACGCCTGTCACAGTCCGGTGGGCTCCATTGTCAAATAAGAGAATGTTCCCATTATCAAGGAGGGTGGGATTGTGTTGGTGTGCCACGATCCCTTGTCCCCATCGCCATTTAAAATCTCCTGTTTTTTTATCAATGATTGCGATCGTGTTGGTTAAACGAAAGCTCGTCAGGATATTCCCATCTGGCAATACATAGAGGGCATTGGCATTGGTCCATCGATCTCTGGGACAGAGGGGGCATAAAATATCAATTTCTGGATCAAGATGTTCATACCCTAACCATTCCCAAACGACCTCACCTGTAGGAATGATCTCCTGAAAGGCATCAGTCCACATCACACCTTTAAGCTCAGTACCTGGAAGTCCCCCTTTCACCTTCACCGCAATGTCCTTAGGTACGGCCAACCAATTGCTAATCAATGTATTGCTATTCTCCATACGATAGAAACAATGGCTGTGAAGAGGTTCCTTATACTCCCAAACTACATTGCCTTCCCAATCCACCTCCAGCAATGTTCCTCCAGAACCTCCAAATTCTAATAGAGGCCCTGGGATCACCTTTCCGGCAAATAAAAGATGACCATTCGGTAGAAGTTCTCCATAGCATCCTGGAGAATAAGGCATTTTCCAACGATGGACAAACCGACCATGCATATCCATCAACCAAACATCCTTTCCATACATGGGAGCAAAGAGCGTATAACCTTCGAAGGTCTTTGAAGGGATGTAATGAGTGACCGAGTGAAGATGTCTTCTTGCAATATTCATATTCAACCCCCTCCAGTCAAAACTTCTCTCGAGATCTCTTTCAGTCTTCTTGGTTGATCATTGAAATCTTTTTCTTTAGTAGAATGGATGACCCAAGTAATAAAATAGTAATGATCAAAAACATAAGGGAAATAGGTCGAATTAGAAAGATGGCTAAATTTCCTTTAGAGAGTGTCAAAGATTGACGAAAGGCCACCTCTAATAAAGGCCCAAGGACAAATGCCAGGATTAAAGGGGCTGGCTCAAATTTCAATTTCCTTAAAAGATAACCTATGAATCCGAAAACGATCATCACAATGAGATCACCACTATTGTTGCGAATGGAGTAAGAACCCACAGCAGAAAATATCAAGATGAGTGGAAAGAGAACTGAATAAGGGACCCTCAAGATCTGAACCCAGATGGGGATAAGGGGTAGGTTTAAAATCAGGAGCATCACATTTCCAATGTACATGCTTGAGACGACGCCCCAAAAGAAGTCTGGATTTTTCTGAATCATCAGAGGGCTCGGCTGAAGACCATGAATCATTAAAGCACCCATTAAAACGGCCATGACGGCACTGCTGGGAATTCCCAAGCTGAATAACGGGATAAAACTTGCTTGAGCCGCTGCGTTGTTGGCTGCTTCTGGCGCTGCCACACCTTGGATGGCTCCTTTCCCAAATTGGTCGGGATCTTTGGAGATCTTCTTTTCAATGCCATAGGCCACAAAACTGGGGATGATCGCCCCTACTCCTGGGATCGCTCCCAGAAAAAAGCCGATAAAACTTCCTCGAAAGATCGACCCGATAGAATCTTTCCAATCCCGTTTATTGGGAAAGAGCCCCTCTATCCTTTTATCGAAGATTTCCCTTTTGATATAGATCTCCATGTTAGAAAGGACCTCCGAGATTCCGAACAGTCCCATGACCAGCGGGATGAGGTGGATGCCGTCAAGAAAGAATGGAATGCCAAAAACGAAACGATCTTTTCCGGTGATTAGATCTTTTCCCACTGAACCTAAGATCAGTCCCCAGGAAGCCATGATCAGGGCTTTGATCATGGAGGCTCTGGAGAGGTAGGAAACCATGGTCAGGGCAAGGATCATCAGGGAGACATATTCGGGTGGACCAAACTTCAATGCAAGGTTGGCTAAAGTTGAAGAAAAGATGACTAAGCCGAAGACACTCAGTGTACCTGCGATGAAGGAACCAAAGGCAGAGATTCCCAGTGCTGGCCCAGCTCTCCCCTTCCGACACATCGCATAACCGTCAAAACATGTGACCACAGATGAGGCTTCACCTGGGATATTGACCAAAATCGATGTCGTCGACCCACCATATTGGGTTCCATAAAAAATTCCTGCCAGCATAATAATCGATGTGACAGGACTGAGGGAATGAGTAGTAGGTAATAAGAGGGAAAGGGCAGCCACTGGCCCAATCCCTGGAAGGACTCCGACAAGAGTTCCAAGGAAGACACCGATGAAACAGAACAAGAGGTTTGCAGGTTGAAGGGCGATAGAAAAACCGAAAAGGATGTTATGAAGGGTATCCAACCTCTTTTTCTCCTCTAAAGGATGACTTTCAGAAGGCCTGCTGGCAGGTTCGATTTTAATAGATATTGAAAGGTAAAATAAAAGGCTCCAGTGATGATGATAGACCAGAAAATCGCCCTTTTCAAGGAATAGAGGTTGAGCACCTTGAACAGAAAAAAGACCAGCAAGAAGGTGGAGAATATAAAACCTAATGGTTCAAAGAGCAAGACATAAAAAAGTAAAAAAATCAAAACAAGTGTAGCTCTACTGTATGCATGTTTCCCTTCCGCTTCTTCACTCTTTTGTCTTCGAAAGGATAAAGTTTCCCAAAGGAGCAGGAGAGAGAGAACAACTAAAAATGATCCAGCCACAAATGGGAATAGGCCACTTCCTGGGTTGGAAATGGTCCCCAATCCAAAACGGGTGTAAGAAAAAGTACAGACGAAGAGACCCGCTCCAAAACAGACAAGACCACTCCACATATCTGAAGGAATTCGCATGGAGTTTATTTCTTCTATCTTTTTATAATCCCTGCCTTGGTGGCAACGTCTCGGACGGTTCGCTGCTGATCAATGATTTCCTTTCGAAGATCTTCAGGCGTCCCATAATCTGGGAAGAAAAGAAGTTTCTTTAGTTTTTCAATGGTCTCTGGATGTGTTATCGCTTCTTTCAATGCCGGGATTAAAGTATTTTTTACTTCCTGAGGGATGCCTGTTGGAGCGAAGAAGCCCGTCCAGAATACAAGGGTAGCCTGGGGATATCCCTTCTCAGCCAGTGTGGGAATATTAGGGAAATCTGGGAACCTCTTCTCAAGAACGATGGCTAAGGCTCTGAATTTGCCGTCACGGATGTGACCAGTATTTGCTGCTAAGCTATCAATCGTCACATCCACATGTCCACCCATTAGAAAAGATATATTTTCAGGAACCCCTTTGGTCACGAGCATTGTCATATTCAGGCCAGAAGATTTCAGAACTTCATAGACAAGGTGGGGAACAAGTCCAAGCCCAGGAATTCCACAATTCAGTTTTCCCGGATTCTTCTTCACGAAGTCTGCAAGCTCTTCAAAGCTCCGATAAGGGGAATCGCTTCTAACTAAAACCACGACAGTGATATAGGCATATCTTCCAAGAGGTTCCAAATCTTTTATGGCATCATAGTCCACATTTTGCGGTTCGATCACAGGCATACTGATGATCGTTGGGGCAGATGTGCTCAGTAGTGTATATCCGTCCTTCTTGGCCCTGGCCACAAAAGATGTTCCCAAAATCCCCCCCGCCCCTGCTTTGTTCACCACTATAACAGGAACTTCAAATATTTTAGAGAGCCTCTCAGTAATGGCTCTCGCCCCAATATCTGTAGGTCCTCCAGGAGCGAAGGGCACGATAACTTCGATTGTCTTATTGGGGTATTTCTCAGCCGCCATCGTTATACCGAGTATGGAAAGAGTGAAGAACATAACAATGGTAAAGACAAGGATAAATAAACCTTTAACCTGTCGAGTAGACATCTTTTATAACCTCCTTTCTTGGTTATTTAATGTTTGGAAGATCGCAGAAAAATTGAATTAACCCCGATTTATGCCCATCATTGCCAGTCTTTCTAAAATCATCCAATCTCTTTTTAGTAACCCCTTATATCTTGAGTAAGTCCTTCTATTGCGATTGGGTAGGGAGTTAAATTTCCCGAAGCCGTCTCGATGAGGTATTCATAAGCCGATCGAATCATATCTTTGCGGATTTTTTCTGCCAACTCTTCGTCTCTTTTCTCAAGTACATCTATAAATTCCCTATGGACTTTTAAGGAATGGCTAACCCTTTCGGGATTGCTGAAATAAAGCAACCTAAACATATTAGTAAGATCATACATACTCTTAATAATTTGGATTAATCTTTGGTTTTTTGCCGTATCATAAATTAATGTGTAAAACTTCAGCATTGTCTCTGGATATCGTGTTAAATCCTTATCCAGATATTTTGTCTCAAAATCATCAAGAATGGCCTTCAGCCTTTTGATGATTTTATCGGTAATATTTGCTATAGTCAATCGAATACATAATCCTTCCAATGCTTCTCTAATGACCATGATTTCTAAAATATCTTCTTTAGATAACTTAATTTTGTAAGACCCCCGGTTCGGGATAATCTTTACAATACCATCATGAGCCAATTTTGAGAGAGCTTCTCTAACTGGCGTCTTACTCACTCCCAATTTTATGGCCAGTTCATCTTCATTAATTTTTTCTCCAGGGATAACTTCATTAACAACAAAATTTCTTACCTCTTCATATACATTTTGTCTTAAATTTCGATTAGTTAGTATTTTTTTGATCATAATTATAATTATAATATAAAAATATTTAAATTTTGTCAATAAAAAAATTTGGGTCTTTCTCGCTTGATGGGCAATGAGTGGGAGATGGACGATCTCACAATTTATGAAGAGGAGAAGACGGAGGCCTATGATACAGTATCCAATAAGGTTTATTTAAGGTTTTCGGAAAAGAGCCTCTCCCGGTTCTGGCCATTGGAATTCAGACCGACACCGACCAGAGCAATGAGATGGTGATTGCTTACTACTCCGAACCCATTTTAAAGAAATGAAGTTTATAAGATTAGAAGGAGGGCTGAAACTTTTTTCGCGTAGAGGTTACTTTGCAGGAATGTAAGCCTGTGGCACTGTGCCACCCCATTGCCACTGAAGGGAACCATCGCCATTTGGCACGGGGATGAGGGCTAACGTTCGACCGTCCACTTCCCCTCCAATATTAAACAACAAAGTTGTTTCAATCACTCCGGTTGTGTTGCTACATCGATACTGGCAGCGCTAATCCTAAGGCTTCCCAGGCCAACCCCCAGGCTCGTCTGAATGGCAGCCATATCCGGACAATCGGGCCAGACTGTAGCGCCTGCCTCTTGTTGATAAAGACCCACAGACTTTGCAATATGCCCGACTGCATTGACCACTTCAGACATTCTTGCCTTTGTGGCGTGTGATTTATACATTGGAATGGCGATAGCGGCAAGGATTCCGATAATGGCCACCACAATTAACAATTCAATGAGTGTAAATCCTCTTTTCCCTCTCATCATGATTAACATCTAATAGGTCCTCTCACTCCAGAAATGTTGTTTTTAGATAATTCAGCATAATTTGTCCCAAACATTTTGAAAGAATGAGCGGCATTTATTTAATTGATATCATTAGTTAATTTCAAAATCAGTCTTTGGGCAATCCTTCGGAGAAATTTGACAAAAAGTCAAAAAAAGACATTTTCAAGCATTATTAAAGAAGAGGGAGGTGATCTGTTGAGAAAATTTTAGGAAGGGTAATTTTAGACAATAAGCAATGGCGTATCAGGAGATTTGGTCTTTTATGGCATAGGCTAAAGCCATTTTTCCAAACATGAAGAACAGTCCGAACATTCCCAATCCTAAAACAAATGTTATGGAGATCGATGCCGTTAATAATAATTTCATTTTTCCCTCGATTACACGAAGTCTGGATTTATCACCTTTTTTAATTATTTCAGCAATATTAGTGCCAAACGTGTCTTGATTAAATAACCCTTTGATTTTAAAAAGCTTTCCAATAATACTAAAGTTTAAAAAAGAGAAAAGCGCCATTTTTTGAGCTTTTTTCTGAAAATTTTACAATAAGCGATCGGAGAAAAGGGCTGAGTAATGGTATTAAAATGATACGTGGTCATAACGATCCTGGACCCAGGAGAAAATAGCTTCATTGTGCACCCAATCATCGATTCCATTTTCTTGACAAAGAAGAGATGGAATGGTTAAAATAAAGTTATACCATAGGAGGGTATAGTATGGAGACCGGCCGACAGAAAAAGGATGTTTTGCTGAGATTGAAGAGGATCGAAGGCCAACTCCGTGGGCTTCAAAGGATGGTGGAAAATGAGGTACCCTGTGAAGATATCCTGACGCAGGTATCAGCTGCTGCCGCTGCCATCAAAAAGGTTGGAGGGGTCATCGTTCGGACCTATATGCAGGAATGTATGGATAAGACCCAGAAGGAACCTCTCACAAAAAGGGAGGAGACATTAAAAGGTCTTCAAACAGCGATCTCACGATATATTGATTGGGCCTGATCTGGGTGCGGAATGTGGATTGCGGAATAATCCCCCCAACCCCCCTTTAATAAAGGGGGAAGAGGTGGGATCCAGAAGAGATCTAGGGATGAGCAAAGAGGAGGAAGAAAAAATGGCTTCCGTTATGAAAGTCAAAGGAATGAGTTGCCAGGATTGCGTGATGTCGGTAACCGAGGCGTTAAATCAATTAGATGGGATTCAAAATATTCAAGTGGATCTTCAGAAGGGAGAAGTCCGTTTCGACAACACAAGGGGAGTGGCCTCAGACCGAATTTCGAAGGCCA
>Ga0315284_10017232_pt1 | contig 10243 bp, 8 predicted proteins | sample YL17G09_16_MG_FD_203696 | JGI IMG/M metagenome (GOLD analysis project Ga0315284, IMG submission 203696) | Sediment microbial communities from Yellowstone Lake, YNP, Wyoming, USA - YL17G09_16 | ecosystem: Environmental > Aquatic > Freshwater > Lake > Sediment | place: USA: Wyoming | collected...
CCGATTGAAAAAGAAGGAGTTAATATACTACTATATTAACAACTGGATGAACACCAATTTTGAAAAATTTAATGATATACTCACGTACAACGAAATGAAGGTTATTTGCAACTTCATCCATGCGAATTATTTATTCAAAAATTATGATCAAGATGTATCCGTTCAAAGCGACTATTTTTATGACAAAGTCTGCCTAATGCTCGACATTGATTTGAAAGAATTGAACGCCAGATTTGAGCAATTGATACAATTTTATGAAGATTTGGACGATTATTTGACAAATGACGAAATAATAGAGAAATTAAACTTTTTCAGGGATAATATTGAGCACGTAGAAGAGGATAATTTGGAAATATTTTTTAGTCTTCATCTTTGATATATTTCAGGGTTACATCACACACAATTCCTCTTTTATTTGTTAGGAATCCATACAACATTCTATGGGTACCTTTCAAAGGGATATGACCTTGCCAGAACAGACCATTATCAACAAATAATTTTGATTGTTTAAGAAAATCAATCATACCAGGTGTTTTCATTGTAATTTCCAGATCACTCAGCTTTTGTAGTAGATTTTTAATTTCAGTAGATCGCTCCTCTTTGCTCTTATACATTTCTTCATATGTCTTTTTTTTTCGATCATTTTGTCCCATTGTTGTATATAATATATAGTATTATTTTTTTAATATAAAATTATAAAAAAATGATTTATTTTTTTATAAATTCTTATCATATACTCAAAGAATCAGCTAAAATATGTCTGCCACTAACAACTCCGACGACGACGAGTATATTGCGCCTGCACCAGCCTTTTGCAAAAGAGTAAGGACAGAAGACCTCCATTCAGAAGTTGCAAAATCTACCAGAGAAGGTATTGAACAATTATATGAAGATGTCGTTGATAAGTTAGGCTCAAATAAAAAAGAGAAACAAGACGCCAAAGAACAAGCGACTTACTTGAAAATGATCCATCAAGCAAAATTGGTGGAAGCCATTGATGATTTCTTCCATTGTGACGAAGAAAGACAGAAAGCAAAATTCATGAATATGTTGATTGAAACCAACCGTAATGTTGATAAACTTTCGAAATATGAAGAGAAAATTTCCGTAATAGAGAAAACTATTGAGGATTTGCGCGAGAATGAAGAACACCTCAATGAAATTATTGATGGATACAAGGAAGGTGAAGAAGACTACAAAAATCGAATTAAAAAATTTAAGGACCGTGTTATCACACAAGAAAGCCTAATATCGACTATGAAGAAGAAAATTAATACAAAGAATATGTATATCACTCAATTTGTAATTGTTATTGGTGCATACGTCTTGTTCCGTTTTTACTCGTAATCAATATCCCATGCATTTGCACGAAATAATCCGTTATTTCGCTGCTCGTTATAATGACCAATAAATCCAATCGTTCGCGCCAATACGAAAAAACCATTCAGTATGTCACCCTGACAAATGGACGTTTCCTTCCCATAATGCATCAAAATATCTGCAAAAGCGGCACCAATTGCGCCATCTACATTCAAAATTAGATTAGCTTTTTTTGCCAATGTTTCTTTTTCAACTTCAAGTGCAAATGAAAACACGTTCTTCGCCGGGAAGCCCCCATCTACTAATTTCCGGATAACTTCCACCCTTTTATCAGGATTATACTTGGATTTAATGCGATGACCAATGCCCATTATGAGTTTTCCTTCTTTCTTCTTCCGGACGACAAAATCAGCGGCGTTTTCGTTCGCCTTCCATGCCCCATAGAAATCCCTGGCAGCATCTGCAATGGCACCTCCAAATCGGGGTCCAATAGTCAATAATCCGGACACCAATGATTCCACTAAACCTTTTCCTGCTCTGGCGGTTATAATTGTATTTTGTGCACCACTTACGGCGGGACCATGGTCCGCCATAATTACCAGGCACTTCTCAATAAATTCGGCTGCCCAATCATCTATCCGGCAATTCAGCCATAAATTTGCCACGGTATAGCCAAGGCTAAATTTTCGCCCAACAACTTCATCAATAAGTTCGCCCCGATATTTCAAATCTGTCCTTTCATCCGTCATCCGAGTAATAATGCTGGGATTCACGCGAACAATTCCATTTTTTATGGCGTCTCCTATATCCATTGGAACAGTCCGCCCATGACCGTACCGACTAACAAATTTATGAAGTAAGGGCTGCAGAACCACTCCCAATTCTTCGAATGTCTCCGGCACAATGACGCCCAATTCTCGCATCAGATTATTTTTATAATTCGCTTCTTCTTGGGATGATCCAGCGGATGCCCCAGCATGCCCAAATTCGATTTGTTCACCAAAACTCTTTTCACTTGTCCCAGAGCACCATCCCACAAGCATCTTTTTGCTATTTTTATTCCACCAGCCAGCAGCATCTATTTCCGCAGTTCCACCAGTTTCGCCTAACATAATAACTAATTTAATTCCATCCACAGACTCGTAGTATTTCACCAAATCGGCGAATCTGATTCCACAATATGCGTCACCTCCAATGGAAACGGCTTCTCCAATAACTAGCCCAATATTATTGCAAAAATGTATCATTTCGTTGAGTAGCCCACCCGATTTCGTGATAATGGCTACATTTCCATATTGCGCCAAATTGACTTTCGAAATATGCTCTATGAGACCCCCAACATTTCCAATTCGTTGCCCTCCAATCCCCGCTTTAATGGCGCCTACTGAGGAAGGACCCAGTAATGATTTCCCCCATTGTTTCAAAAATTCACGCATAGCAATCGTTTTCCTCTCGGGGATTCCTTCGGCGATAACATAGAATGTCCGAATATTTTTTATTCCTACTAATTTCAGGATAACTGATTCATAGCTTCTAACAGAAGCATAATTATAAACTGTCGCAGTTTTATCCCCTAACAACTCGGATATCTTGGAAATACTATTCGTTATTGGAACTCCAATTCTCTTCGTTCCCCAGAAGAATGTTTGTGTTTTCGATTCAACAAATTCGTCATATATGCATAAAATATCTGGCTCATTTTTGCCTACATAATAATCGTAATCAATTATTCGCTGAATAATTACTGCGTGATTCCCCGCGAAAATAATTTTGTCGTTCCATATGGTAATATTATCCGGCTCTTCTCCATCATTCTGTTCATTCTGTTCATTCTGTTCTATTCTAACATCGTTCTTAATAGATTCACAACCCTTTTTCTGGAAAATATCCAGTACAATTTGTGTAATTGGATATTCGGTCCCTTTCACAACAATTGGGATTCCCCAAAGCTTCAATTTTTCACGAATCATTTTTAATCCAGCAGCTTCATTGACACCACCTCGTCGCACAAATACGCGAACTCCCATTTTCACAAATAATTCCCGGGATTCCTCGATTGCCCGAATAATTCCTTTGAAAGTTTGTGCGACATCCGTGAAATTGGAGATACCGCCACCAATAATTAATATACGGTCGCTCGCATTATTCCGCAGCCAATCCTCAAAAATAAGCGAACAGTAAGCGTAAGTTTCGTCAAAACTGGGGTTTCCACTGTATTCACCATAATTGTAGATTTTGTCCGCCATCCCCCTATTCACAATTGCATCTGTGAAAAGAACACTTGCACCACCACCGGCTATCAAAGTCAAAATATTGCCATCTGGGTTCAGTTTTTTGAACTTCAGACTAGCGCCACTGGATTCATCCAATTTTCTAATTTTGGATTCTGTTGGGTCACTTCCCACGCCTTCTTCTCTCCTCCAATCCCTGTCATCCATATAGCTCAAATATTTGCGATCCCAAAAAGGCAGTCCACAGCTATCCACTTTTACGGCAAAATCAACTGGTATCCAATTCCCAAAAGAATCCAGAACTAATGGGTTAACTTCTAAATAATTAGCGTCAATTGAGTCAAACATTTCATCTAATTTTTCCAATACGGGTTCGATTCCAGGCAGAATAATTTCTAATCCGCTAATACTATCCGCGGTTATCCCACCAATATTGGGGTCACAATCAATACCACCTTGATGATGAAAAATATATTGCTTCTTCCCTTTTTTCATAAAAATGCAAAAATATTTTTCACAAACAACTCCAATTTGTTTTTCGAGGACAAAATTGGAGTAATCCTTTTTTTCTTCTAAAAACTGGTCAATCGCCTCATTTGTTTCAATATCTTTCCGAATAAGCCCCTTTTTCCCTCTTCTTTTCACAAATTCGTCGACTTTCAGTATATATTTCTCGCGATTTCCACCTAGATGGTCACTTCCAATATCATCCCGGCTAATTCTTCGGATATCCCAATCCGATGAATAAATTTTTTTTGCTGTGTATTCTGATAATTTTAAGAAAGGCATATTATAATTCCCTAAAATTTTTTTGTGTTTCCATCGAATAATAGATATTTTGTTTTATCTATTTTTCTAAATTCCGCCGTTGATATTTTGTAAGTTTCGAATCGATCCAATAATTTATGATATTCACTCAAAGGTATATTTGGAATTTTTCGTTTAATTCCAATTTTTTGCAAAAAAAGATTATATCCTTTGATATCCAATTCCCATTTTTTTTCTGGAGTGGATTTATACATTTCAATAAATGGTATTTTATTATGGATATGAATATTTTTATAATTAAAATCACTAAATCCATAATCAAATAATACTATAACAGGTAATTCGCATCTTATTATTGGAAATCGCCAAATATTTCTTTTATATCGAATAATTAAGCTATTTTTTCCAGGAAGTCGATAGGTATAACACAATAAATTATAATTATATCCATTTAAAATATCGCCATGTATAAATTTAAATAATTGGTAAGATATAAATAAGCCCCATTGTAATTGGAATATAATGATATCTGTATTTTTAGGATCAGCAATCAAACATTCATTTAATTTTGGTTGGATAATAAAATAATATTTTTGATTCGGAATTTTATCTAATTGTGGGATAATTGTCTGGATATCTTTTGGAAGAATTGTTACAATATTGGTAGAAATAATAGGTAATAAAGAATAGGATATATTGTATTCTGATAATTTTGCCAAATATTTTGTGATAATATATTCATTATATGCATTTTTCATTCCATAGGTAATATGTGATTCAGAAATTCCAATATCATGCAATTTTTCTTGGGAATCTTTCCAATATTTATTCCATATTGGCAAAATTTTGATAATATATTTACAATTTAAATAATTAAATTCATATATTAATTTTTTATAATTATCTAAAAGATAATAGCTTATTTGATTCATATTTTTTGGTAATTTAAAACAATCATTTTGCTTAAATAATTCAATAGAAATTGGAAAATGATCTGATCCTGAAATAGTATGCGTATGATATTGCAAGATATCCATTTTAAAGTCATTATTAACAAAGAAAAAATCGACTCTCTGTTTGGTCCAAACAGTTGGAATTATTTTTTCTTTAAAATATTCAGATGCAACATCTTTAAATCCTTTTTTTATTATATATGCAATTTCTTTGAATGGATTTTTTGTATATTTATCATAAAATTTTTTGAGAGCATTTATCTCATCATTTGAATAATCTGATTTTTTAATGGAATTGAAGTCACCTGTGAGAATAATATTGGAACAGGTGTCCATTTCTACTTTTTTTAGTAATTTGTCAATTTGTTCTAATCTGCATTTTCCAGTTCTATCCCAGACATCTAAATGAATATTATAAATGGAAATCATCATATTTTGATATTCTACTACAACATTGACAATACATTTTTTACGTTCTTTGTATCCAGAAATATATAATTCTTTGGAGAATTTTTTAATGGTAATATTATCTTTTATAAGAATCATATTTCCAAAATAATATTTATCGATTTTATATGTATTACAAACAGAAGGAATATACCGGGCTTTTTTAAAAATAGAGATAATTTCAGAATCAAAAAGAGCTTCTTGTATAATAATAATATCAGAATTTGTATCAGAACAGAATTTTAATAATTTCTGGATTCCCCGAGCAACTGTTTCTTCTAATGTTATTTCTATTATTGCTGGTGAAAACAAATGTACATTATAAGACGTTATCATTAAATTATTGATATTTGATTTTTTATATATAGTATGTTGTATTGATGTCTCAAAATCGGCAATAAGTTCATTTTTTGATTTATATATATCTGCTTCTTTATAAAAAGATAACATATTATATAAAATAAAAAAATGATTTAAAAGTATTCCAATTAGTATCTAATAAAAAATGGGTGTTCCACAACTTTTTGGATGGCTATTTCGAAAATACAAGAATATTGTTTCTGTATCATTGGATAAATCAATTGACATTTTATATTTTGATTTTAATGGATTAATTTATCATTGTTATGCAGATATTATGAGAGAAAAATACGAAGCATTAAAAGATACTTCATTACGGCGAAGACAGGAAGTATTGATTGAAGAAATATTAAAATACGCTAAATTGATTATTTGTACAATGGTAAAACCTAAGATGGCATATTTAAGCATTGATGGAGTTGTTCCAATGGCGAAGATGCATCAACAGAGGCTTCGGCGGTATAAAAGCCCTTATTTGAAAGAATGGGAGAATGATATAAAGAAACGCTATGGAATCTATAAAGAAGAATTATTGGATACAAACCAAATTACACCGGGAACTGAATTTATGCGTTTATTGAATGAATCTCTACAAGGAGCAATTGATGCAAAATATTTTGGTGAAATTTCGATGTTTTTGAGTGATTCCGAAAAAATCGGTGAAGGAGAACATAAAATTGTCGCTGATATTAGAGAAAAACAGTTAAAAGACAAGAATATTTGTATTTATGGATTAGATGCGGATTTAATATTATTAAGTCTAACAATTCCGAACAATAATCTTTATCTTTTGCGAGAAAATGTGCATATTGATGCATCATTTTCAAATCCTCTATTATATGTAAGTATTCCAATATTATCGGAAAGTATTTATCAAGAAATATTGAAAGAAATGAGTATAAAATCTGTAGAAAAACATAGAATTATTAAAGACTATGTTTTCTTATCTTTTTTGTTAGGAAATGATTTTTTGCATTGTTTGCCATCATTGAGTATTATGAATAATGGCATTGATTTTGTTCTTAAATTATATTCGAATTGTTATACAAAATGTAAGAATTATTTACTATCAACTGTGAATCAGAATGTTAGAATTAATAATGGATTTTTGAAGAGTATATTTGAGTATCTGTCGAGGAGTGAGGAATCAAATTTAAAGTTCTTGGCACAACGAAAGAAAGCTCCAAATCCACCAAATTTTGATGATCATTATTCAGAAGAAAAATGGAAATGGGATAGGATTCCATATAATTCCCGGTTTGAGAAATGTTTTTCCGTTATTGATTACAAAAATTCAAATTGGAAGAAGCAATATTATGGTGTTTTTTTCGATTTTGATTATAGCAAATTAGCAGTGAATCAAGTATGTTTAGATGAAATTTGTAAAAATTATTTTGATGGTATCTTATTTACTGCAAAGTATTATTTTGATGGACATATCAATTGGTATTGGTATAATCCATATACAGTTGCTCCTTTTGTCTCTGATTTATATAATTATTTGCAACGCATGGAAACAAAAGATATCAATATGTTACAAATACCAACAGGACTTCCTTTTTCATCAATTGAACAATTAATGATGGTTTTGCCAAAGAGATCGGCGAATCTATTGCCTAAAAAATTTGCAGATGAAATGGATGGTAGATTAGCAGTATTTTATCCGGATGAATTTGAGTGGATTGCAGAAGAGAAGATGATGTTATATTCAATTGAGCCAAAATTGCCATTATTGGATATTGATAGAATTAGAACGGTAATAAGAGAAATTTTTGTCTAATTTACATAGTATAGAATGATGGGAATTTCGTGTATTTTTATAATTTTCATATTACTTATATTCACAATTGTTATTTATTATGCAAAAACGAATAAAACAAAAATTGAGTCATTTACAACACCAACCGCAGTAAATGTTCCTGCAGGAGGTGATAATCAATTGGAAGGTAAATCTTTTTTAGTGGGAAATCGTTTTCCAGTAAAGCCGGAGGAGCCAATTGTAGAAACCAATGGAAAATATCAATTTAAGAAGATGCAATTATTGTATGATGGAGTTTGGGGGGAAAAATGTTATTTAGATGGACAGGGATTAGAAAGGTGTGATTGGAGTGATAAGAATAGGCAATTTGGGAAATATGGGACGGATCATTTTTTTAATTTACCTGAGAAAAAATTGGAAGAAGGTGAGGTAGTAATAAGTCCACCAGAGTGTGGTTATTCAAAATCAGATGGTGGAGAATGTCAAGATTATTATTATTTGGAGAAGCCAGGATTTGAGGATGTTTTTGGATTTGTCCCACAAAACAATCGAGATGAAATGAGTTTACCTTTGCCAAAATTGGCGTCATTCTAAAAAAATCTAAAATTTTCTATGATTATAATATAATGATAGATTGGATTTATGTTTTAATAATATGCATGGCTTTAGTATTATTTATAATAGAGAGAAATGGATATCAAAAAGTAGAGAAATTTGGGATGAAACCACCGTCTTGTAATCCAGATGTAAAGACTTCCCCTGAAATTTGGGATAAAAATGGTCCATCTAAGTATGGATTTCTTCCACCGAATCCAAGATGCAATATTACATTATTAGGTGAGAATTGTACGAATATACCAGAGGATATTTCTGATAAACAACAATCTGTATGTCAAAAATCAATAAATATGTATCCAGGTGGAAATGGATTCACAGATATTAATGTTCCTTTATATGTGATGGGACGTTCAACAAGTCGTGTTCGCCAATGTAGAAATATATATAATCCTCAAAAATCTTAAAAATAATAATTCTCAGTTATATAATGCAAATAATCAAAATATTTATTATATTTGCATTTTTTAATATAATGATAGCCATCTATCGATTTTACTTTTAATTCATCTGGTTCTTTCCAAAATTCTTTTGGTAAGTTGAGAAAAATAGGGTTCATTACTGGAAATTCAATATTCAAACATATATTTTCTTTAATTTCGGGGATTGTATCCATAATTTGTTGAGTAATATTTGCTTTAATTAAATCTGGAATATATTTGAAATCAATTAGTTTTTGATTATTATTAAATATTGCTTCTTTATTATTTTGAATGAGCCATTCTTGTAATTTTTTGTTATCTTTCACTAATTCATTTAATTTATTGTCTGACATATTACCGACAATCGATGGTATATTATCGCATTCATCGCCTTTTAATATTTTTTTTAATAAAATTTCTTCAGCAGTCATTTCAACTTTTGTGTTCAAAAGTTTATTTTGCAAAGACCAGATCAATGTTTTTTCATTTACTAATTGTAAATAATCATTATCATTGCTAATAATAACAACGAGCCTATTTTTATCCATTTCTCTTATTTTATTAGCTAATATGGCAATAATATCATCTGCTTCTGCATTATCCACTTTTAATAATTTGAATCCATGAATTTTTTCTAATTTGGGATATAAATTTCCATAAATATGGCGAAAAATATTTCCAATATTATATTTTTTGTTTTTGTAGGTGCAAACATTTTTTCTGGTGCCTTTGTATTCTGGATAAATATTCATTCGCCAAATTGTTTCTCTGGGACAATCTCGAATAATAATCATATTCTCGTTCGGAATATTATACATATTTTTGAATTTTACTAAATTCTTCATATATGTATCATCAAAATGTTTCATAAATACTTCATTTAATGACCAATCATAATCGTCATTTACTTCATTATTTGGATATACATTTGAATACCAGATTAATGTGGAGAAAAAACGATGAAATGATACATAACTACTATCAACTAATAAATATGGTTTTTTATTATTTTGCATTTTTTATATTATATTAGATTATTATAACTTTTTTAAATCAATTTTTTAAGTATTTTTTGTATTAATTCATCTATTTCTTTCTCTTTCTTAGATTTTAAACTATTAATATTAGTCGGATTTATTTGTTTATATAATTCCATAAAAGAATCATAGCCACCTATAAATTGTTCATTAATAAATATTATCGGGACTGTCTTATGATTATAGATAAATGGTTCCATTTTTTCTTGAAATTCATGGTAGTTTTTAATAATTTTCTTTTGTATGAGTTCATCTATATCGTAATATTTTACAACAACTGTTTTGGATTTTTTAAATTTCTTTTTGAAGAATTCTTTTATTTTGGTACAAT
>Ga0315284_10017235_pt1 | contig 10241 bp, 5 predicted proteins | sample YL17G09_16_MG_FD_203696 | JGI IMG/M metagenome (GOLD analysis project Ga0315284, IMG submission 203696) | Sediment microbial communities from Yellowstone Lake, YNP, Wyoming, USA - YL17G09_16 | ecosystem: Environmental > Aquatic > Freshwater > Lake > Sediment | place: USA: Wyoming | collected...
CATGGTCGCGCTGGGGTGGGTGGTCAACCTGATCCAGCGCGGCAGCGCCTCGCTGAGCCGCATCAACCAGATTCTGCGGGAGACTCCCTCCATTGCCGAGCCCCCCTCCCCGAGGGCGCTACCCCAGCCGTTGCGGGGCGAGATCACTTTCCGCGGGGTAGGGGTCGAGTTTCCCACCGGCCGGGCCCTCCATCACATCGACCTCCGGATCCAGGCCGGGGAGACGGTGGCCATCGTGGGGCACACCGGCTGCGGCAAGAGCACCCTGGTGCGGCTGATTCCCCGCCTGACGGATCCCACCGCGGGCAGCGTGCTGCTGGACGGAATCGACCTCCGCGAACTGTCTCCTGAAGAGTTGCGCCGCCAGATCGGATTCGTCCCCCAGGAGACTTTTCTGTTCAGCGCCACCCTGGCCGAGAACATTGCCTTCGGGGTCAAGCAGGCCAGCCAGGAACAGATTCGCTGGGCGGCTGAGCTGGCCGGCCTGGCCCCGGACATGGCCGGTTTTCCGGAGGGCTATCAGACCCTGGTGGGCGAGCGCGGCATCACGCTGTCCGGAGGCCAGAAGCAGCGCACCGCCATTGCCCGCGCCATTCTCCGCGATCCCAGGATCCTCATTCTCGACGACGCGCTCTCCAGCGTCGATACCCTGACCGAAGAGCGCATCCTGAGCGGCCTGGCGGAAGTGATGCGGGGCCGCACCTCGATCTTGATCTCGCACCGCGTCTCGACCGTGCGGCAGGCCGGCCGGATCATCGTGCTGGATGGCGGGCGCATCGTCGAGCAGGGCGCCCACGCGGAACTGATCGAGGCGGGCGGCTATTACGCCGGCCTGTACCAGAAGCAGTTGCTGGAGGAAGAGCTGGAAGCTATCTGAAGCCGGCTGCCGGCTGGTCCTCACAGCCGCGCGTAGCCATAGTGGCTGCTGCGGACACGGTCGATCGCCTGCAGGGCGGCCGCGGCGGCTTCCGGTTCCCAACCCGCGGTCAGTTGGTCCTCCAGGATCAGTAGCCCGCTGGACCCCATTTCCGCCAGCGCGCAAGCGGCTGCCAGCGCCAGATCGGCGTCGGGATCCCGGAGGCACGACACCAGCAAGGGAACAGCCGATTCAATCCTGAGACGCGCCGCCGCCAGGCAGGCGGCGGCCTTCACCCTTTCGTCTTCCTGCTGGAGCGCCCGGAGAAGCTCCGGCTCCAGCGAGCGCACGGTGGCCACATAGGGGAGCACCCGGAAGGCGCGGGCTCGAAGGTCCGGATCGGGATGGCCGAGCAGCGGGAGCAGGTCCGGAAGGGGCAGGGCTTTCCCCCATCCTTCCAGCAGTTCCAGCGCAGCTTTCACCCGTTCCGGATGGTTCGACCTCAGGATTTCCGGGATGGCGCTTTCGCACAGCATGAGGGCGTGGGGCCGCAGGTCCTCGGCCAGAGTGGAGCGGACCTCCGGGGTCTGCGCAGTCACCGAGGCAAATACCTCTTCGACGTCGCGGCGCCCGCCGGCACGGAGCAGCGCGCGGCTGGCTTCCACGCGCACCGATTCCTGGGAGTCCACCAGGGCGGCCAGCAAGATGGCATCTGCCACGCCGCCCGAAAGCAGGACCAGGCGGGCCAAAGCCTGTTTCCGCACCTGGGGCTTTTGAGAGAGGGTCTGTTGCTGCCAACGGGCCACCAGGCCCAGCTCGACAGCCAGGCGCGACAGGCGCTCTCGCGCCGTCCCCCTCACGCAAGGCAGCATCTCAACCAGAAGCCGTTCCAGGGCGACCCCGCGCTTGCGGTGCAGGCACTCGAGTTCGCCCAGGCGGTCGGTCCCCACGGCGTGCGAGGCCAGCTTGTCGCGAATCCCAGCGTCGCGGCGTCCCAGGTGGCCGAGCTGGATGGGGCGAGGGACCCAGACCCCAGCTCCCTCCAACAGAGCGCGAATCATTTTGACCGGACTGTGCATACCAGCTTCCGAGCGGTCTCGCTGTTCAGACAACTGGCGCCGGGAGCGGGCGCGGCATGAGCCGCTTGAGGCGCGCCACCAGTTCCATCAGGTTGAACGGCTTCACCACGTAATCCTCGGCCCCCAGCGCAAACCCGCGAACGATATCGGCCTCCTGTTGACGGGCCGTAAGCAGCAGGACCGGAATGGGGCGAGTGGCTGGATCGCTCTTGAGCGAGGCCAGCACCTCGAATCCATCCAGGTGCGGCATCATAATGTCCAGAACCAGGGCATCGGGCCGGAGACTCCTGGCCATTTCAAGGGCCTGCACCCCATGGCGTGCAATCTGGCATTGGATCCCACAATTCTGCAAGGTGGCTGTTAGCAGGGCTCCTATGGTCAGGTCATCATCCGCCACCAAGACCAGGACATCCAGGGCGGGGCCGGCTGCCGAACGCGCCGCCACCCTGGGTGCGGAGAGGATGCGGGAAGCCCGCAAGAGAACCTCTCCGGTGTGCCAGGGCGACAGCAGGAAATCGGCCGCGTGTTCCTGGAGGGCGGCTGTCTTTTCGTGTAACAGGTCCAGCGGGCCGATCAGCAAAAGAGGTTTGCCGTTCCGGAGCAGGGCCTGGGGGTCGGACCAGTGGGAGTCCTCGGTCTGCCGGCAGAGAAACAGGATGAGCAGGTCGAACGGGCCCAGCGCGGGCGATCCCGGCGGCGCCAGCGGCGGAGTCAGGATGCGCGAGGACGCCTGGGCCTGGTCCAGAGCACGCGACAATCTGGCGGCGTCTGCCGGTTGAAACCCCAGCAGCGCGATGCGCCTCCCGGAAAGACCCGCCGCGGTTTCCCGCGCCGGCAGCGCAGTCTGCTGCTCGCCCCGCGCGGCGTCGCAAAACAGGCTCGCGATTCCCTCCAACTCAGCCCGCAACTGGCCATCAGCCGTGAGCCGGGGCCTTTCCAGCAGTTTCTCGATTTCAAAAGCCCGCTGGCTGATTTGCGGGAACCCCAAAGTGCCGCCCATACCAGCCCAGCGATGGGCCAGTTGCCTGGCGCCGGCTGGGTCTAAGTCTGCATCCAGGGCGGCCACCAGGGCCTGGCTCTGTTGCCTGCCGGTTTCCAGGAACTGGCGGCGCAAATTGGCCACCAGCGCATCGTTGGCGGGCGTGTGCCGGAGCGCCCCCTCAGCCAGGCTTTTCTGAATGGCATCCAGAATGTGCTGGCAGTCCGGGGTGCGCTGGACGAAGGCGTTGGCCCCCAAGGAGTGAGCCAGCAGGCGGTCGGCCGCCTCGATGCTGGCCGAGGTGGTGAGCACCAGCGGAATGGAAGCCAGCTCGGCATCCCGCTTCACCGCCTGGCACAGCCGGAAACCGTCCAGGCGCGGCATCAACACATCCGTCACAATGACCGCGGGAGAGCACTCCCGCGCCTTCTCCAGAGCCTCGACCCCGTCCTGCGCCGTGGCGACCTGGAATCCCATCTGGATCAGCCGGATGCGCAGCAGCTTGCGCTCCAGCGGGTTGTCATCTGCGACCAAGATCGTGCGTGGACTCATGATGTGGTGTTGGTTCTCATGGCTTGGGCCCCGCAGCGCGGCTCTTGCCATCTTCATGTTCCAGGTATTCCCGGACAACCGCCGGCAGGCTGCGGGTGTCGATGGGCTTGGCAATATATCCATTGCAGCCGGCTTCCCGGGCTCGGTGCTCATCCCCCTTCATAGCGTAGGCGGTGAGCGCCAGCACCACAATGTCACGGGTGGACGGGTCCGCTTTCAGCCGCCTGGTCAGTTCCAGTCCATTCATACCGGGCATTTGGATGTCCATCAGAATCAGACGCGGCTGAAAGGTGTCCAGGACTGCCAGAGCTGCCTTGCTGTCCATGGCTGTTCGCACCTCATAACCGTGCGCGGCCAGGAGAATGCGGGTGAGCTTCAGGTTCAGAGGATTGTCATCAACCACCAGGATGGAGTTCTGCGCCATGACGCCTCCATCAACTCATCGGCATTCGAGGAGCTTCTATGAGGACTGGCACTCCGTCCGGCTTGGCGGCTGCCCAGAGCAGTCACCGGATCCAGGGTTGACACCGGGACGAATTCCGGCCCGTTCCAGGGAGCCAAGCAGTTCTTCGGGCGCTACGGGCTTGGTGAGGAAGTCATGAATCGAAAAGACACTGCACGCCTCTTTCTCTTGAACCATGGAGACCACGATGACCGGTGTTTGGGAATTGCGAGTGAGGCTCCGGATGTTGTGCAGCGCCTCCCACCCGCTGCCATCCGGGAGGAACAGATCCAGGGTGATGGCGGCGAAGCTTCTGGCCTGGCAGCGGGCCAGGGCTTCCGCGCCAGTGGCGGCGGTTTCTACGGCGTAGCCGGCCCGGCGGAGAATGTGGGAGAGGGCAGCGCGCTGGACGCGGTCGTCGTCTATGACCAGGATCGCGGGAGTGGCCTTGCCGGCCTGGAGGAGGCGGGGGAGGACGGCATGGAAGACGCTGCCCTCGCCAGGTCTGCTCTCGACCCCCACCCGGCCACCCTGGGCTTCCACCAGCCGTCTGGTGAGCGCCAGCCCCAGGCCAGCGCCCTGGTCCTTCTGGGCGGCGCTGGACTCGGGCCGCTGGAATTCCACAAACAGCCGCCCGATGTCTTCAGGGCCGATGCCGATGCCGGTATCTTCCACTTCCAACCGGAAGCGGTCGGCGCCTTCCGGCTTGACCCGCACGATGACCCGGCCTTCTTCCGGCGTAAATTTCAGGGCATTCGAGAGGTAGTTGTAGAGCACCTGTTTAAGCTTGGAGGGGTCCGCCACCACCTCTCCCAAATTCGCCACCTGGGTTTCCAGGTGGATCCGCTTCCCAACCGCCACCGCGCCCAGGACCTCGGTCACCTCGTGGACCAGCCTCTCAAGGTCTACGGGTTCGGGCCGAAACTCGAGACGCCCAGCTTCCACCTTGGCCAGGTCCAGCACCTCGTTGATGAGTTGCAGCAGGTGCCTCCCGCTGTTGAGGATATCCCCCAGGAATTCTTTATGTTCGGGCGCCACCGGACCGAGCTTCCCGTCGAAGAGCAACTCGGCGAATCCGATGATGCCGTTGAGGGGAGAGCGGAGTTCATGGGACATGTTGGCCAGGAACTCGCTTTTCATCCGGTCGGCCTCGCGCACTCGGCGGTTCTGGGCTTTCAGTTCCCGGTTCTTCCGCCGGAGCTGCTCTTCCAGTCGCATGTTTTCCATGGCGAAGGAGACGCCCGCGATCAGTTCGTCCAGCAGCCTTACGGTCTCCGCGTCGAAAACGCCGGGCTGCGAGGCGTACAGCGTCAGAACGCCGATGGTGCGGTCCTGGACCCGGATGGGAAAGGCGCCCACGCAGCGGTAGCCCCGCTGGAGGGCCTCGGCCCGCCAGGGCAGCGTGCTCGCATCGGCGGAGATGTCCTCGCAGATGAAGGGCCTGCCCTCGCGCAGCGCGGTCCCCGTAGGGCCGCACCCTTCCGGCTCATCGGCCACCGAGATCCGGATGTTCTCCAGGTAGCCATCCTCGACACCGCCACGAGCGACCGGCTTCACCCACCGGGCGCCGCTTTCCACCACTCCCACCCAGGCCATCCGAAAGAGGCCCTGTTCGACCGCGATGCGGCACATCTCCTGGAAGAGGGCCTCCGGCTGGCGGATACGAACGGTGGCCTGGTTGACGTAACTGGAGAAGGCGTACAGGCGATTGAGCTGGACGATGCGTTGCTCGGCGCGCTTGCGCTCGGTGATGTTCTCGGCGATCCCCTCGAAGCAGGCCCCGGCGTCGGACCCGTCGCACACCTTGCGCCCCCTGAGCCGGACCGTAATGGGCGTACCGTCCTTGCGCTTCCACTGGACCTCGGCGTCGGTGATCCCGTTCTCGCTCTGGCAGGGTTCCAGCGGGGCACTCTGCTCGCCGCCCTTCAGGTACACATCCCGGGACAGGTTCAAGGCCAGCAATTCAGCCTCGAAGTCATAGCCCAACATCTCGACCAAGGCCGGATTGGCCTCCAGCAATTCAGCCTCGAAGTCATAGCCCAACATCTCGACCAAGGCCGGATTGGCCTCCAGCAAGCGATTCTCGTATAGGCTGGATCGGAAGATGGCATAAGCAGCGCCTTGGATCAGGGCGCGATGGTGGGCTTCCGAACGCCGCAGCGCCTCCTCCGCCTGCCTGTGCGCCAGGCGCAAGTCCCTTTCTTGCATGGCCCGGCGAACGGCCGCCGGGAGGCGGGCCAGCCGGTCTTTCAGGACGTAGTCGGCCATGCCCTGCTTGAGGCACTCCACCGCGGATTCCTCTCCCAGGGACCCGGTCACCAGGATGATAGGAATGTCTGCCCCTTCCCGGCGCAGGATCTCGACCGCATCCAGGCCGGTCCAGCCGGGCAGCCGGTAATCGGCCAGGACCACGTCGTAGCCGTCCGCGCGCACCCGCTCTGCCAGTTCCTCGGGGGTTTCCACAATGTCCCCGCAGACCTCGAATCCGGCCTTGCGGAGCTCGTGCAGGAAAAGGGCCGCGTCGGCCGGGTTGTCCTCAATGCACAGGGCGCGCAACGGAACCCGCGGCACGCCGGATTCTCCAACCGGCGCCTGAGACATGTCCCCGTGCTCCTAGGAGGTCTTGAGAGCTGGGACCGGCGGCGGCTGGTTGACCAGCAGCCAGTAGAATCCCAGGTGCTTGATGGTGGCGCGGAACTGGTCAAAATCCACGGGCTTCTGGATGTAGCTGTTGACTCCCAGTTGATAGCTTGCGACCACATCCTGTTCCTGCTTGGAGGAAGTCAGGACGACCACCGGGATGACCCTGGTCCGGGGGTCCTGTTTGACTTGCCGCAAGACCTCCAGGCCATCCACTTTGGGCAGCTTCAAATCCAGCAAGATCAGCCTGGGATGGCAGCTCCGGTCCTGGTTGTTGTAAGGGCCCCGGCGAAAGAGAAAATCCAGGGCCTCTTCGCCATCCCGCACCACCTGGACGCGATTGACCAGCTTTTCGCTGTGCAGCGCGTGCAGCGTCAGTTGCACATCCTCCGGGTCGTCCTCGACCAGCAGGATTTCCACTTCTTCTCTCGGCATCGTCAACCTCGTGCTATCGCTATGATTTTGTCTTGCGCGGGCTGGCTTTCTTTGGCATCCAGAGTGAAAAAGAAGGTGGCGCCCCGGTCCAGCTCCGCTTCCGCCCACACCCGCCCGCCGTGCTTGTGGATGATGCGCTGGACGGTGGCCAGTCCGATTCCCGTGCCTTCGAAATCCTCCCGCCGGTGCAGGCGCTGGAACACGCCAAACAGCTTGTCGGCGTACTTCATGCTAAAACCCACGCCGTTGTCGCGGACGAACACCACGGCCTGGCCGGCCTGCCTGATCTGACCGGCCTGGATGACCGCGCGCGGCCTCGGGCGGGTGAACTTGAGGGCGTTCGAGAACAGGTTCGCGAACACCTGCTTCATCAGAACCGGGTCACAGTCCACAAACGGCAATTCGCCAATCTCGAGTTTGATTTCCCGGCCTTCCATCTCGGGCTGGAGATCCGAGAGGACCTCTTCCACCAGCGCGCCCAGACCGGTGAGTTCCCGTCTGGCTTCCGGCCGCACGATGCGGGCCAGGTTAAGCAGTTCGTCCACCATGCGCCCCATCTGTTTGGAACCCTTGCGGATGTGCTCGAGGCACTCTTTGGCCGAAGGATCCAGGCCGGCTCCGGCCTCCTCGGCCAGGATTTTGGCGAACCCGTCGATGTGGCGCAGCGGCGCGCGCAAATCGTGGGACACCGAGTAGGTGAAGGCTTCCAGTTCCTGGTTCACGGCGGTGAGTTCACTGACGCGCTGCTCGAGTTCGGCGTTGAGCTGGCGGATCTGTTCCCCGCGTTGCTTGCGCTCCTGGAGGTTCTCGACCATGTTCACGCCATAAAGCGGTCTCCCGTCGTCAGCCCGGATGATCGTGGCGGTCAGGCTAACCCACAAGACTCCGCCGCCCTTCTTGAGGTAACGCTTCGCCAGGCGGTAGCCGGGGATCCTTCCTGCGAAGAGTCGATCGGCGAGGTCCACATCCTTGGCCAGGTCCTCGGGATGAGTGATGTCCCCAATAGTGAGTCCGATGAGCTCCTGCTCCGCATAGCCCAGCATGTCGGCCAGGGCCTTGTTCACTTTTGCGAACCGATGGTCCGCCCCGACGATGGATATGCCGATGGGGGCGTCCTCGAAGAGCTTGCGGAACCGTTCCTCGCGCTCGCGCAGCCCTTCCTCAGCTTGCTTCAGCTCGGTGATATCACGGGCCGCAGCGTAGATCTGCTTCTGTTCCGCGTGCGGGATGGCGCTCCACAAGAACCAGCGGTAGGAGCCGTCCTTGGCGCGATAGCGGTTTTGGAAGCCCGTCTGTCCGGCGCCGGAAGCCAGCGTCTGGAGTTCCCGGAGAATCCCCTCCAGGTCCTCCGGATGCACGAAATCAACGATAGGCTGTCCCTTCAACTCGGTCTCCGTGAATCCGAGGGTGCGCTCCCAGGCCGGATTCACGCTCTGGAGCCTGCCTTCGTAGTCGCAAATGCACAGCATGTCACGGGGAAGGGTAAAAAACCGGTCCCGTTCCTCCTGCACGCGCTGGCGCGCGCTGATCTCGGCCTGCAACTGCCGGTTGGCCTGCTCGAGTTCCGCGGTGCGTTCCCGGACCCGCTGTTCGAGTTGGTCGCGGGCCTGGCGGAGGGCTTCCTCGGCCTGCTTTTGGCCGTCGATGTCGGTGTTGGTCCCCAACCACTTCACCACGGCGCCATCCCGGCCCCTGAGCGGCAGGGCGCGGGTCTTGAACCAGCGGTAGGCCCCGTCGGCGCGCTGGATGCGGAACTCGACGTCAAACATCTCATTGCTCTCGACCGCGGCCGCCCAGCCCGCCAGCACACGCTGGCGATCTTCCGGATGCACCCGCTGGGCCCACTCATAGCCCAGTTGCTCAGCTTCCGGGATGCCCGTGTACTCGACCCAGCGGGCGTTGAGGTAGTCCCAGCGCCCGTCGGGCAGGCAGGTCCATACCAGTTGCGGCGCCCCTTCGGTCACGGTGCGGTAGCGTTCTTCGCTGTCTCTCAGGGCCGCCTCGGTGTTCTTGCAGCGGGCGATGTCCATGACGACTCCCAGCAGGCGCACGGCCCTGCCGGCGGAATCGTACTGGCCGCGCCCTTTGGCGGCCAGCCAGTGGAGGGTGCCGTCCGGCCAGACGCTGCGGTATTCGTGGTCGTAGTCCAGCTTGTCTTCCAGCGAGCGGGCCATCTCCCGGCGAGTCCGCTCCCGGTCCTCGGGGTCGAGACAGTTCAGGAAGACCTCGTAGGTAACCGTGGCATCGGGCGCCAGCCCGAAGTGGGCCTTGCACCTCTCCGAGAAGACCAACTCGTCTTTGGACAGGTCCCAACTCCAGGCGCCCATGTCGGCCGCCTCCACCGCCAGCCGGTGGCGCTCTTCGCTCAGACCAAGCTGCTCCTCTGCCCGCTGGCGTTGCGCGACCTCTCGTTCCAGGTGGCTGCGGGCCGCTTCCGCGGCCTGCGCGCGACGCCGGGCGGCTTGAGCCGAATACACCGCCAGGGCCAACAGCGCGCTCATGACCAACCCCGTCCCCAAGGCCACTCCAGACAGGACGGTCATCTCGTCCTTGAGCAGTTCCGGGGTCACTTTCACCCGGTCCGCACCGGGGGCCAGTTGGGCGGCCAGCGCGCCGGTACGCGTCAGGTGAGCGCCTTCCGCCGCTTTCAGAGCCTGCCAGGGGCACAGCGTGACCGTTACGGCGCAGATGCCCACCCTCAGCGGGAGCCAACGCCGAGGATCACCGCGGCCCTGCTGACCGCGCTGCCACCCTAGAGCCTTGAAGCTGGAAACTTGGTGTAAATGAGTCAAGTTTTGATTCACCGCAGAGGCGCAGAGACGCAGAGAGAGATCAATTCGTGCTCTGCGCCTCGGCGTCTCTGCGGTGAATACTCTGGCCGGTCTGAGGTGGAACCTCGTTAGAGCCGTAATGGCCAAACCGAGCACTGCGAAGCCCGCCGAACCATGAGCGGCCATGCGGGTCACAGGCCACCAGGCGTAGGCGGGCAGTCCGGCCAGATCGCTGGCCAGCGCGGTCACAGCCAGGGCGCAAACAACCGAGCCCAGCAGACCCAGGCCCATCGAGCTGTGCCGCAACCGCTCCCCTGCGCCGGCCAGCAACAGGGCGGCCCCAGCCAGCACAAAGCACAGTGCCGCGTTTGGGGCCATCCGGCCAGCAGGCGAAGTCCCGGAACTGATGTAGAGCTGGAGTAGGAGCTGGTCAAGGCCGAGGCTCCAATCGAAGGTGTATTCGGCTAAGGTCGCCAGGCCCAGGGCC
>Ga0315284_10017236_pt1 | contig 10241 bp, 7 predicted proteins | sample YL17G09_16_MG_FD_203696 | JGI IMG/M metagenome (GOLD analysis project Ga0315284, IMG submission 203696) | Sediment microbial communities from Yellowstone Lake, YNP, Wyoming, USA - YL17G09_16 | ecosystem: Environmental > Aquatic > Freshwater > Lake > Sediment | place: USA: Wyoming | collected...
TGTTGTTGAATCATATACTTGATCTGCACGGCGACCCGCTCTATAACTGCCTTGTTAAGAGGGGATTAGGAAAGACCCAACGGGATTTTGCGCTAATAGTGGATTTTGGTTATTGGATATCCGCTTTCTCTATTATAATCCGGCGCACCGCTCCCTGGGAGAGTCCCGGCTGGTCGCTCCTGCAGAGGCATGCCGGGTTTTGGGAGTTTCGCGACAGAAAGTGGGTCAGTCGCGCTTTCGGAGGGCGTGAAGGAAATGATTTTGATGCCAGGTTATTCTGCCATCAACCAGGACGAACGAGGCGCTCCCCGGCGCAGCGCGTCAAGAGTTCCGCAGGGGCCGCAGGCCGGGCGCAGGGGAACGGAACCGGCCGGAACGGATACGCGTTTGCTGGTGGAGCGGCTATCGGGGCAGATTCCCGCCGGCCAGATCATCCGCGACATCCTGCGGCGGATTGCGTACGCTAGCAATGCCAGCTTTTACCGTTTGACGCCCAAGGTTGTGGTCCGCGTCGAATCGGAGCAGCAGGTTGTCGCTGTTCTCCGGGAATGCCGCAAGCTTCGCTTGCCGGTCACGTTTCGCGGCGCGGGCACCAGCCTCTCCGGCCAGGCCATCAGCGATTCTGTGCTTTTGCAGCTGGGCGCTAACTGGAGAAGGATTCGTGTGCTCGACGGCGGCGCGCGCGTGCGGCTGCAGTCGGGCGTGATCGGATCGCAAGCGAACTCCGTCCTTTTGCCGTACGGCCGCAAGATCGGGCCCGACCCGGCGTCCATCAACGCCTGCACGATAGGCGGAATTGCCGCGAACAACGCCAGCGGGATGTGCTGCGGCGTCGCCTCGAACAGCTACCGGACCCTGGCGTCGTCCCGGATCATTTTTGTGGACGGGTCGCTGCTGGATACGGCATCGGCGGAAAGCCGGGCGCAGTTCGCGGCGGCGCACCCGGAGATGACCGGGGGCATCGCCCAGCTGGCGCGGCGCACCAGGAACAACAGCGCGCTCCGCGAACGCATCCGTCGCAAGTACGAGACCAAGAACACCGTCGGCTACGGCCTCAATTCCCTGGTGGATTTTGACGACCCCATCGACATCATCGAGCACCTGATGATCGGGTCGGAGGGAACGCTTGGCTTCCTCAGCGAGATCACTTTCCACACCGTGCCGGAGTTGCCCTGCAAAGCCACGGCGCTGATGCTGTTCACCGACATCCGCACGGCCTGCGATGCCACGGTCCGGCTGAAGCGCTGCCGCGTGTCGGCGGTCGAGATCATGGACCGCAGCAGCCTCCGTTCGGTCGAGAACAAGGCCGGAATGCCCGCCTACCTCAAGATGCAGGACGCCGGAGTTGCGGGGCTGTTGGTGGAAACGCGCGCGGATACCTCCCTCCAGCTTGGCGAACGCGTCGCCGAGGCGCTGGAGGCGATTCGAGGATTGCCTGCCGCTCTGCCTGTCTCGTTTACCGACAGGGAGGAGGAATACACGGCACTGTGGAATATCCGGAAAGGCCTGCTCCCCTCGGTCGGCGCCGTCCGTCCTGACGGCACGGCGGTGATCATTGAAGACGTGGTCTTCCCGATGGAATTCCTTGCCGAGGCCACGCTGGACTTGCAGGCCCTGTTCGGCAAGCACGGCTACCCGGATGCCATCATCTTCGGCCACGCGCTGGAAGGCAACCTCCACTTTGTCATTGCCCAGAGCTTCAGCACCGAGCGCGAGGTTTCGCGTTACGGCGCATTCATGGAGGAGCTGGCGCATCTGGTTGTGGACAAGCATCACGGTTCGCTGAAGGGTGAACACAGCACCGGCCGCAACATGGCGCCATTCGTCGAACTGGAGTGGGGCGCCGAAGCCTACGGCCTGATGATGGAGATCAAGCACATCTTCGATCCCGACAACCTGCTGAACCCCGGCGTAATCCTCAACGCCGATCCCGAGGCCCATCTGCACGATACGCAGGCGCTGCCGGAGTCCAATCCGCTGGTGGACAAGTGCATGGAGTGCGGTTTCTGCGAGCCGCACTGCCCGTCTCAGCACCTCACGCTGACGCCGCGTCAGCGCATTGCCGTCTGGCGCGAGATATCCCGGTTGTCGGCCACCGGGGAAAGCCCGGCGCTGCTGGATGAGCTGAAGCGCGATTACGCCTACCAAGGAGAGCAGACGTGCGCGACCGATGGCCTGTGCGCAACGGCCTGCCCCGTGGAGATCGACACGGGCAAGCTTATCAAGGAGCTGAGATCGCTGCAGGTTTCGCGATTCAGCAACCGGTTGGCCGACTGGGTAGCCGACAACTTCGGCGTGACCGTGTCGCTGATGCGTGCGGGGCTGAATACGGTCGACGCGCTGCATCGGGCGCTGGGCACGCCAGTGATGACATTGCTGGCCGACTTTATGCGAAAGCTGAGCGGCGGACGCCTGCCGGCATGGAACCGGTGCATGCCGCGGGGCGGCCAACGGATCCGGCAGACGCCCGTCTGCCGGGATAACCCGCTGAAAGCCGTCTACTTCCCTTCGTGCGTGAGCCGCCTCATGGGCACGGCCACACGCTCAAAGGAACGGGAAGCGCAAACCGCCGTGATAGACCGGCTGCTGCGCAAGGCGGGATACGAGGTCATCTACCCGGCCAGGATGCCGGAGTTGTGTTGCGGCATGGCGTTCAACAGCAAGGGCTTTACCCGCCAGGCGGAGCGCAAGCTCAGGGAACTGCACGAAGCTCTGCTTGCCGCTTCGGAAAGCGGACGCTACCCTGTGCTGATCGACACCAGCCCCTGCAACTACCGCATCCAGGAAGCACTCGGCCGCGGGAGCGGACTGGCGCTGTACGAACCGGCAGAGTTCATTTGCAGATTTCTGAAAGACAGGCTCGTTTTCCGCCGGAAAGCGGGGACTGTGGCGCTGCACGTTCCTTGCAGTTCCCGCAAAATGGGCCTGGAACCGGCGTTGAAGGAGGTAGCTCTGCTGTGCGCCGAGCGCGTCGTCATACCGCCGCTGGTCGAATGCTGCGGATGGGCAGGCGATCGCGGTTTCCACTACCCCGAGCTGACCGCGTCGGCGCTGGCGACGCTTGAATCTTCCCTGTCCGCGGACTGCGAGGAGGGCTACTCGACCAGCCGCGCGTGCGAAATCGGCCTCTCGTTGCACGCTGCCATCCCGTACCGCTCGCTTGCCTATCTTGTGCATGAATGCACGGAATCCCCGGCAGCAAGCCCACCCCCGCCGCCGGGCGGGGCGGGAAGGATGCCGGAAGCGTTGGGAAGGCTGCAGAAAAAGGAGGTGTTTGAGCGTAGGCAGCGAGATCCAGCTCTCTAACGTCTTTTTTATCGCCGGTCACCGCCGGCGCCACGAGGAGGTTCAATGTTAAACAGACGCGAATTTTTGGAAACTGCATTGGCGGGCACGGTAGCAACGAGAATGGGCCGGGCCCAGGGTGCCGCCGTTCCGGCGGTCAAGGCACCGGGCGGTGTCGTCAAGTATGTGCGCTATGAGTTGGGGGGCCGCATTTCATACGGACTGCTGACAGGAGAAACGATCGAGGAACTGCGCGGCAGCATCCTCAGCGGGGCGCAGCCGACCGGAAACAGGCACAAGCTTGCCGACGTCCGCCTGCTGGTGCCTTGTGAGCCCTCGAAGATCGTAGCGGCCGGGTTGAACTACAAGAGCCACGTGGGCGGACAGCCGGCCCCGACGAAACCGGAATTCTTCCTGAAGACCCTTTCATCTCTGCTGGAGAACAATGGAAAGATCGTTTTTCCCGAAGGCGCCAGCAACGTTCACTACGAAGGTGAGATGGTGCTGGTTATCGGCAAGAGGGCAAAAAATGTCTCCATTGCCGATGCCCCCAACTACGTCTTCGGTGTCACCTGCGGCAATGACGTCAGCGAACGAGATTGGCAGAAGAGCGACCTACAGTGGTGGCGCGCGAAGTCGTCAGACACCTTTGGCTGCGCGGGACCGTGCATTGCCGTTGGGCTGAATTACGGCGATCTGCTGCTGCAGACGCGGCTCAACGGCGAGGTAAGGCAATCGGCGCGAACGTCTGACCTGCTCTATGACGTTCCGACCATGATCAGTTTTATCAGCCGGGTGATGACGTTGCTGCCCGGAGACTTGGTCTACACAGGAACACCTGGCCAGACCAAGCCCATGAAATCCGGCGATGTGGTTGAGGTGGAACTCGAAGGGGTCGGCATCCTGCGCAACATGATCGCCTGACCGATCAGGGGACAGGCTTGCATCATTGATCGCGAAGTGAAGCGGAGGCACGCTCTGCGGGTAAGCAGTCCGGCTACAGCATGGCCGGCTGATCTAATCATGGGAGTGGGAACGCAATCCGGCGCATGAAAAGATCTGTCCCTTAGAGATTCTTTGAGCTCTTGGAGTCTTTGAGGTTAGGCAGCATAACCTCTAAGGTTTTCACAAAGCCCTCCAAGAACCTCCAAGCACCACGGCCTGTTTCCGGAACAGACGAATGTCCATATATTTATGAACTGATTATTATTTCCCCGACGGATCGGGAGAAGAGGGAGTCCTTCCCGCACCTCCATCGTCGCGTGATTGATTTCCTGATCTTTGTCCGTTCTTGCAGGTGACCTGGTCTCGCCGTATTGGCGCCAACACAAACTTGAAGGGGCGCTGCAATACGGTGGTGAGATGGGCGCCCTCAGAGGAGCAGCCATGCTTAGACCTATGGTTATCGTTATCGGTGTTTGCGTCTCTCTGGGCGGTGGCCGCGTGCCGGTTCGGCGTGAAGCCAATCAAGGGGAAGGACAAGCCCCCGGCGCTCTTTGCGGAAAGCTGTCGCGCGCCGGTGGGAAGGCCATTGAGAAAGCTACGGTTTTTGCCTGGCCGGTCGGCCAAGGTTCCGGCAGCCGGGAGCCCTCAATTACGGATGCCCAATCCGACGGCACCTATCGCTTTGACAAGCTGACGCCCGGCAGATACGCCGTGACAGCAACGGACGGAACACTTGGCGACCGGGAGCGCTGGGTGGCTGTACTCGGCGGCGGTTTCAAACGTGAAGAGGGCAGGCGGATCAGCCTGACACCCGGTGGGGAGGTGTGCGGCCTGGATCTTGAATCGACCATCCAAGCACTGCGGATCGTTCGCGGCACGCTTAAGTGCGCCTCCGATGATAAGCTGGGCCCGAAGATCAAAGTGATCTTTTTGAAGAGTTGCGAGGATGATCCGTTCCCGACCGGCGCGATCGCTGAGCTGCAGGCAGGCGGGATGTTCGAGTTCGCCTCTGTCCCTCCCGGCTGTTACCAATTGCAGGGTTTCGTCCCCATGAGGGGCCTCTCGAATTGGGCAACATTTTCCGAAGACAACCCGGTATTCACGCCGAAGTGGTCGCCCGAGAGTCTGCGGCAGTTTCTCGGCGACCCACCGCCGCCCGGGCAAAAGTAGCGGCTCTCCAGACTTCCAGGCCTGTACAATCTCGGGCTTGCAGCTCCGATCCGGCAGCCCTCCCGCACAGGGGCAAAAGCCGCGCTGCGGGTGCAATGCTGCTGGGAAAAACGAACACGCCGGAGTTTACCTTCGGAGGCGGCCTATCGGGCATCACAAACATGGTGTTTATGGCGTGACCAGAAATCCTCATAACCAGCCGGCCAGCAGCAGCGGGGGTGCCGCAGCGATAATCGCGGCCGGCGGGCTTGACATCGGCAGCGACTACGGTGGCAGTATGCCGTGTCGGGCCCGGCAAGGGCGCTGGCGCGAAGACGGAGGAGGCACGGGACGCGCCTATTTCCTCTCCCGAACGGTCGGGTAGTGAATACCGAGCTGCTCCAGATAAGTCTTGTAGCGCGCCGGGTCGTAGTAGTACTTCTTCATCTCCGGCAGATATCTTTCCATCTTGTCACGGTTCAGTTCGATGGCCGGCTGATCGTCTGGCGCAATCAGTGGCTGGTATTTGGTTTCCTTCGTCTGCACGTCCCGGAAATAGTCCCAGGCTTGCTTCACCGCCTCCGGAGATAGCAGGAAGTCGAGCGCGGTCAATGCCTGCACTTTGGCGCCGGCCGCCGAGCCCTTGTGCGCAATGGGAGTGGCCATCGCCACGGCCGCAGCCCAGTTATGCACCGGCGCCGCAGGAATGTTCGCCGGGTAGCGGAGATAGACCGTGGGCACGTTCCAGGAGATGTCGCCGATTTCGTCCGTTCCGCCTCCCTGGGGTTCGGCGGGGGGCGGCGCCAACGGGGTTACTTTCCGCTTCAGGCCATCCGGCTTGGCTCCAAGCTCCTTTTGCAGTGCCTTGGCCAGGGTGTCGTCGGCGTCAGTCCATTCCGGCATGCCAACAGCCTCGATGTTCTTCTGCTGAAGTTCAGCGACCACCTTGTTGAAGAACATGGGCCAGGCGGAGCCGAGCAGCCGCCGCGTCACCGTGGTTCCGGTCATCGCCGCCGCCGCATCCGCCATGATATTCCCCAGCTTGTACAGCTCCGCTATATGGGATAATCCAGCTCTCGAAAGAAGTACCAGACGGTAGCTTCGGACGGAACGATGTTGGGCTGATCGCCACCGTCGGTAATCACGTAGTGCGAGCGCTGCTGCAGGCGGAGGTGCTCGCGGCGGTAGTTCCAGCCGGTGTCCATCAATTCCACCGCATCGAGTGCGCTGTGCCCGGCCCAGGGCGCGGTGGCGGCGTGCGCCGCAGTGCCGTGGAAGGTGTACAGCACGGAAACCAGTCCGCTGTTATTGCGGGGCGGTCCGTAGGCAGTGGAGAATTCGCTGTCCACGCGGGCGCCCAGCATAATGTCCGAGTCCTTGAACAGGCCGGCGCGAACGTAATACGCCTTCACCCCCAGCAGTTCCTCGGCGACACCGGGAAACAGCTTGATGGTGCCCGCCAAGTGGTACTTGTCCATCAGCTTTTTCAACGCCAGCGCTGCCGTGATGTTCACCGCCTGGCCCGAGTTGTGGCCTTCCCCGTGGCCCGGCGCACCCTCGATGAGCGGCCCGTGCCAAGCGACACCCGGCTTCTGCGATGTCCGCGGAAGGCCGTCAATATCGCTGATGAAACCGATCACCGGCTTGCCCGTTCCATAGCTGGCAATCCACGATGAGGGGATACCAGCCACGCCGCATTCCACCCGGAAGCTGTTTTTTTCCAGCAGCGACGTCAAGTAGCGCGACGTTTCGATCTCCTGGAAGCCGAGTTCGCCGTAGCTGAATACCTGATCTACGATCTGCTGGGTCACAGTCTGCAGCCGGTCAATCTCGGCGACTGCTTCGCGTTTCAGCCCGGCCGCCGAGGGTGTTTGGCCGACAGCCGGCACACAGGCAGCCAACAGCAAAGCGCACACGCAAGCCATTCCTCTTAGCCGCATCGTCATCCTCCATGTCCCGAGGCGCAACGCCTAACCGCTTCACTTTCCACCATGCGCGCCAGTTCCGTCACCTTTCACCCGGAGCTACCGAAAACCGCAGCGGCTTGATCTGGCCGGCCAGCAAGCTGAACGCGATAAAACCAACCATGGGAAGAAGGCCCGCAATCACGAACGGCACGGTGAAAGAGCCGTGCATATCCACGAGCTTTCCGGTCACGTACATGAATATGACTGCACCCGAACCGCCCCCGAAGGCGGTTATGCCGTACACCGTTCCCACCCAGCGCGGCGCGACGACGTCCCCTGGAATAGTCTGCGTGGTTGTTGCCCAGCAACCATGCCCGAACGTTGCGACACTGACCAGAAGCACGAAGCCCAACGGGCTGTGCGCCATCACGGCAGGAATCGCGGCGAGCATGCAAACCGCGCTCATCAGCATCACCGCCTTGCGTGACCAGTCCAGCGACCACCCGCATTTCATGAGCCGCGATGACCCCCAACCACCTCCGATCTTGCCTACATCGAACCCAGCCATGGGGATCGTCAGCAGGAGGCCGGTATGGATAAGGGAAACATCACGAAAGTTCTTGAGGTAGATGGCGAGCCAGGTGAAATAGAACCAGCCCGCGGGTTCCTCGAAGAACCTGGCAAGCGCCACTCCCAGAACCACCCGCTGTCTTGCCAGGCGCCACCACGTTATTTTGCCCTGGTCATGTTCGCTTCGGCTCCGCGCATTCCTTTCCTCCAGGTTGTAACAACGCTCCGCTTCACCGACCCTTCGGCTGGTTTGGAGGGGTTCATAGAAAATGCGCCACAAAGGGATCCAGGCAAAACCGGGGAGCGCAATTAGAACGAACGCCGCTTTCCAGCCAAAATGGACGATCAGGTAGGCGGCTATCGGCGGGACGATCATCATACCGATACTTGATCCGCTTTGAATAAGGCCGACCGCTGTCGCCAACTCCTTCGGCGGAAACCACTCGGCTGCCACCTTCACACCGCCCGGTTGATTGACCCCCTCCGAGAGCCTGAGGGCGAAACGGAAGATGCTGAATGAAATCACCCCGCGTCCGAGGCTGGTAAGGGCGGAAACGGCAGACCAGCAGGCGACTGCCAGCGTGAACCCGGCCTTCGGGCCAAGCCAATCAACAAACAGGCCGGCCAAAAACTGGCCGAAGCTGTAAGCGATAAGGAAAGCGTTGGCAATGGTTGCGATGTCGGAATTGCTCAGCTTGTACCCGGAGGCGATGACCGGCGCGGCGATCGAGAACGTTTGCCTGTCCATGAAATTGTTTGCTGTGACCAGGAACAGAAGCAGGCAGATCACCCACCGATACCGGCCGCGCCTAGCCAACGGAGCGGATGCGGCAGCGCTCGTCACTTCAACAGCAGAAGCCCCAGTGTCGGAAGTCACATGTCTACCCTCAACCTTTGCCCGATGTACAAGAAATCATCATGACGGCGCAGAGCATTGGAATGCCATCTATGTCTTGGCGCTGACGAAGAATGACCCATTGTGTTCGGATAGGCCGGCGGGCCGCTCGGAACATCGTATTGGGGCCAAGGGTTCGCGCAGAAATAAGTTCACATTTTGGCGCGAGCGCCGGGCGGGGAGATGCAAGGCGCCGCGACGCAGGCGATGTTTTTCATCGTCGAGGAGTGGCAACGCAGCAGATGCCCGCCCGCCGCCGCGCCCCGAAGGGCTGCCGGCTTCCAGAATTCTAATTTCCTATGCGTATTTTTCCATGTTCCGAGTGCCTGGAAGTCGGCAGCAAAATGTGAAGTTGTGTTTGCGCGAGCCCTAAGCAGCCGCATTTGCGCTCATCTGGCGCAGTTGGTCGGCCACCCAGTTCATCGCAATCGCAATCATGGCCTCCCCCTTCGCGGTGGAAGCCAGTTTTGCCTCACGTGCGAACTTTTCCTCTTCCTTGGCCGATGCCGGATCCTTGATGTGCAAGAGCGGCTTGGCCTTCTCGTAATCCACACCTTCCCAGTGAACACGCTCGGGGAAGGCGGCCATGGCAAAGGATGTTTCGAACTCCGCCGCGTGTCCCGGCACCACGCCACTTTCCATGTATTTCTTGATGATCTCGGCACTATATGCGCGCCAGTAGGAATGCGCCTGAATGTTGATCCCGAGTTTGCTGCGGAATTCCTCCACGCTTTGGGCCAGCGGCGCCTGATTGCCGCCGTGCCCGTTGAGGATGAGGATGTTCCTGACCCCGTGTGTCTTCAGGCTGTCGCAGATGTCGAAGACCACGGCCAGGAACGTCTCGCGGCGCAGCGAAAGCGTGCCCTTGCGATCCATCCAGTGCGGGGAGATGCCTACCGAAACCGGCGGAGTCAGCATGACCTGCGGATAAAGCTGGAGCGCGGCCTGGTGCGCCACCAGCGTCACACTGGCCGTGTCGTGGATCATCGCCAGGTGCTCGTTGTGCTGCTCGCAGCTTCCGCAGGGAACGATCACGGCTTTCAGGACGCCCCCTTCGATCGCCTCGCGGAATTCCTTGCGTGTGTTTTCCCACAGGAGCACCTTGCGCGAGTTCACATAGGAGTTGCCGCCGCGCGCGATGGTGGAAGCCGTCGGCGCCCCGACAAAGTCAGCGGCTTCGATCGCCGGTAACGCCAAGGCCGCCCCGAGCCCTTCAAACAATGCACGACGTGAAACCGAAGATGACATGATGATAGTCCTCAGACTGCCTGTCCGGCTGACCGCTTCAAGCCGGGAAACTGTAGCATTCACCAATTTGGCATCCCTGTAACACAAGGAACGCCCGCTCGTCAATTGCTTCGCCTATGGCCACACGGTAAATTTGTTCTAATTCCGACTGGGGCAGACGCATGAGTTTTCTGTCATCCGCAAGTAATCAAAAACCAAGCGTGAGTTGCGCGTGAGTTGCCGCATTTTCTGCGCAACGCTGC
>Ga0315284_10017237_pt1 | contig 10241 bp, 16 predicted proteins | sample YL17G09_16_MG_FD_203696 | JGI IMG/M metagenome (GOLD analysis project Ga0315284, IMG submission 203696) | Sediment microbial communities from Yellowstone Lake, YNP, Wyoming, USA - YL17G09_16 | ecosystem: Environmental > Aquatic > Freshwater > Lake > Sediment | place: USA: Wyoming | collected...
GTTGCATATGAATCTCCGCTATATAGATCTGTTATGCTTACGCAAATTATTACAATAAAAAAGAAACAAGAACTTAGAAGTACTAAAATTATAGATTCTTTAAATCCAAACATAACAACTGGATTTAATTCCAATTTATTTGTAGCAAATACTGCTATTTCTGTATTTAGAGATGAATTATATACAAGTACATATGGAAGGGGAACTGACTATATAATATCATATTCAGCAGGAAAATTTTGGATAGAATTTATAGGAGCATTATCAGATTCGTCTAGTGTTGCATATATAATATGGTTTGAAAGTGATTTTGATTTATTAACTATTTCAGACGTTGGAACAAAAGAAAAATCAAATAATATATTAACAAAATTTTCTGAATTTGGAGATGATACAACATATTATAGAATTATAATAGATGGGAAAAAATTATTACCATCTCCCGCAAACGTAGTAATATATCAAGATTATGAATTACATCCAGGAATATTATCTACACTTGAAGCTTCTACTGAACAAACAAAAATGGTAGAAACTTCTTCTGTGTATCAATGGAATGATTCAAATGGAAAATATGAACCTGTAGAGTTAATTTCTTCTGATAGTATGAAATTTACTTTAGAATTTAAAGATCCATTTATAATAGGAACAACAGAATATATAGTTAGATATGGAAAAGGACACTCAAACGGAGCCAATCCAAACGATCCAATAGAAGATGGAACAATAAGTATGAGTAGTGGAGATGATACTCCAAGATTTTATGAGGTATTAGTAACGTCATTCTTAGATGCAAATTATCATGTATTAATTAAAAATCAAGAAGCATACAAGGAATGGAGATTAGCTGTAGTAAATGATTTTTCAGATATGGATTCTGATACTGTTGAAGGTACAGTACCGTCTGGTCCATCTGAAATATTCACAAAAGATCATTTTTATATAAAACACATGAATAGAGGATTTGGTTTTACGTCAGTTGATTGGCTTGCGTATACATCAGAAGAAAGAAAATTTTTCATAGATAGAAATGGAACATTAGTTAGAGATGATATATTTTCATCTTCAAGCACATTAAATCCAATACCAACAGCATATCCAAGTAAAAAAATATATGTATTAATAGAGCCTATGGATTTTGGAAGAAATCCATTATTTGAAAAACACGCAGAAGTTGGATATACTGGTTATGATATAGATATGCTTGGTGAAGTCAATAGGAATCTGGCGGTAGATATAGAAAGAGTAACAATACAATCAAGAGGATTGTCTATTTTGTTTAGTAATTATGGTACATATAAGAAATTTCTAAAAGTTACAATAATAGGATACCCAATAAATTTCTTAACTACAATAAAGTCAGAAAAAAGGAAAACTGGATATGATCACGCAGATGCAAAATATATACAGATAACAAACGATTTAATTCAATCAAGTGCAATTGCAAATAGAATGTCTTCGTTTATGATGCTTTTCTGGGGGAATGAAAGAGTAAACTTCAGAAAAGAAGTTGTTTATGATCCAAGATTTAGACCTGGATCAGTAGTTAAAGTAACATCAGAAGAACACGAACTAGATAATAATTTGTTTTATATAACATCCACGAATTGTTCAATATCTGCAACAAAAGGACTTACTATTACTCTTGATAAATTACTACAAATTTAATCCAAATATTTTAGAAACATTGGCGAATCTTGGTTGATATGCAATTCCAACTATTGCGTTATATTCATAAGATCCTTCTTCTATTGATTTTTGATTTTTACAATATACTATATAATATCTTCCTATATGACACAAAGCAAGTGCATCATATTGATGATCATCGTCAAGCATTTCATGATAAATAATACTACCAAATCTAATTACTTCTGATTTTCCACTTGTACCATCACCAGTTATAAAACACTTTAATTGAGTTGGCGATACTTTTATCATTGGTATATTTAACTCTCTAAGAGCGATATATACCGCACCATGCGCTTCTCCAACTTCCAGAGACATTTTGTCCATTTTTCTAAATTCTTCTATTGATATTTTATTTTTTCCATATGCGTAATCTTCTACTATTGCGAGAGATTGCCCAATTTTTAAATCTTCTATGGTTAATACTTTTTTAAGTATTCTTCCTACTTCGTTATATATAAACAACAATCTTCCAGAAGATGGATTGAAGAAAAATTCTCTCCTTGCTTTTGCAATTGGTATTTCTATGGTAATATTTTCTATCACTTTTTTCAAATCTGCGTCATAAATCACAATTCCTGTGTTTGCTCTACCAACGTCTATTCCAATCAATTTCATAGGCTCAAATTCCCCTCTTATAAGCACTCCTAAGCACGCTTAGGGTTTGGGTTGGATGTATGACTAGGACGTTGATTTTACCGTGCTTATATGACATTTTCATGTAAGTGGTTGTCATACAACGAGTTACAAAACTTGATATTTGTTTTTGGCTTGATATAATATGATTAGCTCCTCTACTCTGTATAAATAATCTGGATGTACAATTACAATTCCTTCATATTCCATCATAATTATACGATTGGATGGTACTGTTTTTATAAAAGGTTTTCGTGTCCATGTTTTTGGTTTATACCATATACGCTTTGTCGTTACTATAATTTTCATAGTAAGATATTTATTTGTGATTATTCTAAATCCATCAACAATCATTTTTAACCTCTGACGTAGATTTAGATTTTTCGTGTCTTTCCGAGATAGTCATTTCAATCAGCTTTTTCATACAAAAATGGCAATTGTCCTGCACATTACTTTTTGTTGGAGATAATTCTTCTATGGTAACTTTGTCCCATCTTCCGCATAACGATTTCCAAGCATTTCTTTTCTTCATTACAAAATAATGCCATGTTTTAGATATGTTTCCATCTGCATCAATTACAAATCCCCATCCACTACTTAACTCTTTTTCTTTCTTTTTCTTTGCCATTTTTCTCCTTTGTTTTTTTTATTTCATCACTAAGTATATCAATAAGAGATTTCATTTCTTCTATAATAATATTTAAATCATTGATATATTTTGTTGTTGTCGCAATACTAGAAATAAGAACTTTAACACTTTGTGTGTTTGAATTAATTGCTTCAAGTTGTTTTTGTTTTTCCATTTTTCCTACTTTTTATTTCACAAGTAAAAATACACACCCTTACAACCCTAGCCTTTGGATATTTTCCAAGTGGAATAGATCCTTTTACTTTATTTAAATATGTTCTTGCTAACGATCTTGTTTCAAAAATAGCAAGTTTATATCCATCTCTAAATTCATTCTTTTCGTTTACATCGAACCAATAAATACCAATAAAACCTTCGTCAAATATTTTGTTGCGTTCTCCTGTTGCTATTGCCCATCCAAATTTTTCATCTCTTATCATTTAATGTTTCCAATCTTTGAGATGTTGCTCAACTATCGATGAAAGTTTTTCTCTAGGAGCAGATCCACCAACATCACCACCCATCATAATATATACTAGAAGCCATCTATCATATTCTTTCCAGATCTCATTCCAGTTAAGTGCTGTCATCTTTCTTTCACCTACTACTAACTAAACAAACTAAGTTGAGATAGATTTTCAGCTGATTTAATAGCAAATTCTGGATTTTTCTCTATACCAATAGCATATCTTCCCAATTGTCTAGCAGCTACTAATGTTTGGGAAGATCCAGCAAATGGATCTATTACCAAATCTCCTGGACTAGAACTTATGTCAATAAATTTTTTCAATATTCCAATTGGTTTTTGATTTGGGTGTAATACATTTTCTCTTTCAGTTGGAATATATTCAAATACTTTTGAATACACTCCACCCCACATTAAAGAAGAAGAATTAAATGTAGCATTTGGAGATTTTATAAATACTATATATTCTATGTCTGGATCGTAGTGATTGTTATGAGCAGGAACATATCTTGTTTTTTTCATTACTAACACATCAGATGTATGATGTCTATTGTCTGATAATTGTAAATATCTTTTTAGTAAACTCTTGTTGCAAAAGAAATACGCATTTGCATATTTTGTACCATCTTTATTACGTTCAAACCAAAACGATTGCCATTCCAATATTCTCATTACATATAAATCAAACTCAAAAGAATCTGTTTCTGCATCAGATATTTTTCTCATATTTTCACTATTCTTATACAATCCACCACCAACAGATTCAAATTCATACGGAGGATCTGTTACTATTAGCGATGGTTTTAACATCATGTCTAATTTTGGAAGAACATCTTTACAATCACCATTTATCAATACACAGAATTCATCTATATAATAGATAGAATCATGATCTATGTTTCTTGCAATCTGTTTTATATACATATATCACCAATCATCTTCCTTTTTTATGACTATGAACCATTTCAAACATCAAGTCATCTGATTTTTCTCTTTTAATATATCCTCTTGTTTCGAGACCTTCTAATGCCCCTATTACACAAGAAAATAATTTATCTTGCTTTTCCTTGTTTTGTATTGATATTATTAATCTCTTTCCTCTACATTCAACACTATGAAACATTAAGAAGTCTCTTATTACTTCAAGATATTCCTCTTTTTCTTCTACTAAATCCTCTATTGTTTTTATCATCCATTCATTATTAGATTCTGTTGGAATTCTTCGAGACATTTTTTTAGCTTCAGTTAGTCTTGTGTCCATCTTAATCTATATCCTTTCCAATATCAAATCCAAGTTTAAATCCAGCTATAAATACTTTCTTTGCAAATTTATACCAATTTGGCCAACGTTTTTCATCTATATTTAATGTTTTCCAATATTTTTCAAATTCATCTATAATAAATATTTTTTCACTCATTTTAATTCTTTCTTGGTCTTTTGAGTAAATCTTCAATACTTTCAATTTTAGGATATTGTGGTGTAATTATTTTTCCTGCTGATAGTTGATTGAATTTTTGTATCATTTTAACTAGAACATTATTTATAGCGAAGGCAATATCTTCGTTTAACATAGAAGCTTCTATTGTAGATATTGTTATATTAAACACACACTCAAAACACAAATGAGATCTTTTTATTGGATTACCAAGTTTATCTGAAATTTCAATTTCAATTTGCTTTGGAATATTAGATTTAGATTTATCAGATAATTCTCTTGATATTTTTCTATCACAAACACAACAATCAAAATCTACAATTTTCTCTTCTTTTTTCTCTTCTTTTTTTTCTTCGTCCATCTCAACTCTCCTTTGTTTTTGCTTTTATACTTCTATAATAAACTATAAATTCTTCCTCTGTCATGGAATTGAATTTTTCAATTATTAAATCAAATTGATCTTTATTTTCATCATAAAAATTTAACAATACATTCCCAAGTGATACCATATTCTCAAAAAGCTCGATAGACTTCTTATACATTTCTTTTATTGGACCTATATCTATTTTACTATCATCTATAAATTCCACAATTTGATAATGGGCGCTCTGGGGGGTAGAAGAAGCATATTTTATTCCAGTAGCTACAAATAGCGATATCATTCTTTCTACTTGGATTGTATCCAATATATACTCCTTAACGACCACGCTATAATAACCAGAACAACACAACATATTATTCTAAGATATGAATTTTTATTTGGATTTGTATTGTTGTGATAATATGTTCCAAGTATTTCTATAATTGCAATACAAGAAGAAAATAATATCAGAAACAAAGCAATCCACTTACTAGTCTGCATCTGGGATGTCATCTACTTTCCCAAATATTTTGATATTATAAATATTTGCAATTTCAATTTCTTTTAATACATTATTACTTTCTGTCCCTATTAACATAGCATCGCACATTGGTATAAATCTAAATGAAAGTTCTGCTATTCTAGATTCTATTAATATTCTTTCATGACCATAATCATCACACAACAATAGAAAATTATTATACGCAGGACAGTATGGAAAATGTCCTTTTTTTAAAACAAGAAAACAAAGTCTGTTCATATAATTCATATTCCTAATACTATTAACAATATTTATATCATTTAATTTACTAGCAACATATACGACCATCCTACTTTTTTTGTTTTTTTCTATATTTTCTTTTTCTAATAGTGCATTTTTCATTGTTTCAAATCCGGTAGATATGTTCATTCTGCACCCTTTCTCGTTTCGTTAAAATAAACCGTTCAAAACCGTTCAGCGAGCCTGAACGGTTTATGGACGTTGATTTTAAACAAGTTAGCCAACGACGTAAACCGTTCAGGAAAGATCAAGAGGCCATTAGTAACTCGTTGAAAATAAACAGAATAGCCTAAAAACTTGTCACTATTATAGTTAGTCTGTTTATGCCTTGATTTTTTCACTTAACTTGTTAATTTGTATATGTTTATATATCTATATATGCCACATGGTTTTAGACTATCGCTATTGTTTTTAATGAGTTATCTCGATATTTCGCACTTTTTTTGCTCTTTTTTGCTTAACTTGTTATTCGGTCCATGTTTATACCTATCTATATATGCCACATTGTTTTAGGCTATCTTATTTGTTTCCAGTAGTTTACTAATTGATAGCCCTCTCCCGTGCGAACGGTTTACGGGGTTAGCTAAGTCTTTTAAAATCAACGTCCATAAACCGTTCAGGCCGTGTGAACGGTTTATGGGGGTTTAGTCGGTCCATACCATGCCCAACTTGAGATACCCCGCTTAGGATCGCTTATAAAGAGCATACTGCGTACCGACACCACCACGCCGACAGATCAAACTGGACTACCACCATTTTGATGTTTTGCTATCTCAAGAACAAGACCATCAGGAATTATACCATCTGAAACAGAATCAAAAACTTGTGGAGATACAAAGATTAAAACCTTATCAGTTCTAAAATCCTTTGTTGTTCTCCAAGTTACTCCATCTAGATCTTCATCTAGGATAATTGATATTTCTCCAAATTCATGTTCGGACAAGATAGTTCCTCCAACTCTACAAATCAACATCGATCATGGAAATTTCTCTTTCTTCTCCTGTTATTGGATGATATATCTTTTCTCCTGACATACCAAAAACATTCGCAATTTCTTCTGGGGATGGAAGAAAACCTTGATAAAAGTCCTTGTCTATTGGGAACAGCTTCGTTTCTTTTCCTCTACCACCACCAGAACGATCTTCTTCTGATCTATCAAAGTATCCAGAATCCCATAGTGGCTTAGCCCATCTTCTAATTTCTTCTGATTTTAATTTCATTCTTTCTCCTATTTTTTTATATGTAGTATGGAATAACATTTTTTTCTTATCATCATCTATAAAACTAGACCCAGATTCTTCAACAAACTCACTTCTCATTTTTAATGTCATCTCATATATCTCTTTTGATTTTTTGGGTAATTCAAATATTGTCTCAACTAAAATATCATCCATTAATGTTAGTGCTATATTATAATCACATAAGTTAGCTATTACCCATTTATTCCCATCTGAGTCCTCTTCTATTTTTCTTTGTCTCTGATGTAGAATTGCTATCGTTTCTATTAGAACACAAAATCTAACTCTATCGCGCATAACCCTTATTGGTGATGTTGGAAATTTATTCAAAACATATCTTATATATGGTATTTTAACATTGAGTTTTATTTGTAACAATCTTTGTGCATTGTGTAATTTTAAAAGTTCTTCTTTTGTTAACAATCTAGAGTTTCCAGTATATCTATTTGCGATTGGGTTTATTGTCTCTATAACTTTCTTCTCGTCTATTCTTACATATACAGAAAAGTTTCTAGTTTCGTTTTCTGGATTTATCTCAACATCCGTAGTAGAAGATACAAAACCACACGGACCCAAAACTTCTCTGAAAACAGTTTTCATTTGATTTGTTTCGGAATCTTTTTCTACAGTAGCTATTGTTAGTTTCCCATCTCCTATTCCTTCTTGTGCTTCTCTAATAGAATATTGCGAATCTTCTGCTCCGTGCATTTCTCCGATTACTATCATTTTATGACTAAGATCATTTTCACCCATATAATAAAATGATTTTGCGGTAGCTTGTTGAATTGTTATGTACCCTTCTGGTGGAATAAGAGACAATACTTTGCTCATTAAGTACGTTTTTCCAGAACTTGATGGACCTTTAATTATACAGGATATTGGCCTTCTCATAAGTCTAGACGTATATATGAGATACAATAATATCTTGTTGTTTTCTTCTCCTACACATTCTTGTCTTTCCAGTGCATCTTTTATTATAAATAATATCTTGTCTGATTTAAGAAATTTCTCTGCATCTTCTTTTTCCTCATCACTCATTATATATGATTTTCCCCTTATTGGTTCATCTTTTATTTCTGCTAAATTTTGTTGTATTGCTTGTAGAAGATTTAATAATAATGTTTTTGATTCTATTAATGTTATGTCTTTTGTTGTTTGTGTTATATCTCTTGCAAATGACGATCTGGTTCTTATTGACATCAAATCAACATATGATGAAGATATCAATTTAGAAGAATTCATTATAGATACATTTGCTCTTAAACATCCCCTTCTTGGTAAAACATCTTTTACAAAAATCTGATAATGTCCATAAGAGAAAACTAATAAATTTGGTTCTGATCTAGAAAATACAAGATCATTTTCTTTACTATCTATATTTGATATTTCTATTATATTTAATGATTTGTTTCCTTCTGCAAAATAGTCAGCAAGATCATATTCATCTGGAATGTTTATTCCTTTTATGGACCTTGCTTTTCCTTCTAGGATGCGTTTTACTCTCGATGTATTTATTCTTCCAGATTCATCGTTGTCATAACATATGATTACATCTTTTCCGACAAGCGCAGATATATATTCTTCTTTAAATACTCCAGCCCCAAGTATTCCAACTGCATTTTCTATTCCTCTAGATATAGCAGATATTGTGTCTGGTATTCCTTCACATAAATATATTTCTTGATTGTTTTGTATAACATCTGCATTAAATATTCTCTTTGGCAAAGAAACATCTAGGAATTTTATATCACTAGACATTCCAACAGATCTTCCAGTAAGATATACATATTTTCCATTGTTTTTTACTGGAAAAATTATTCTATTTCTAAATCTATCCCTTCCCTCTTCATTTATCAATCCTATTCTTTTTGCAATAGGAACATCATCATATGGTATCGGATCTCTGTGATACCCAACCTCAAATTTTTCTGCAAATTCTATTGGTATTCTTTTCTTTAAAAAATATGATCTAACGTATTCATTAACTTTACAAGATTTAACTAATTTATCAATATATATATGTACTATTTCATAATCTATCGTCTCCTCTTTCTGCTTCTGTTTTCTATCTTTTGTCTTTGTGCCAACCGAAGATCCATGAACATCTGCTTTCCCAGATAGTTCGCAAGTTTTGCAATTATAAACTCCAGAATTTGTATTTATATATAATTTTAATCTTCCACAACTAGGGCAAGTACACAAAGACTCATTTCCATCAGAAGCTTGTTTTTCTTCTACAACCTCAATCCCATCAATGATATACGTCCGCACACAACTGCCTCCGATTATGGCTTAGATGTAGCAATCTTGCCCGCGACAAAAGACTTAATCTCTTTATCTTCTGTAATTAAGATAGCCCAAAAAGTCATAGCTCTTGATTGTTGAATTATTCCTGTACTTATATTTGTTATATTTACCTTATCTGAATTTAACAATCCCTCTATTGCTACTTCAAATGAAACTTTCTCTCTATGAGTTATTATAAATACTTTCTTCATCGTTTCTCCTTATCACCACGTAACCCCATCATTTGGAAATTTTTTCCAATCTCTATAAGATACCTTAGCCCAAACATCTGAAATTGCAGTTTGCATACATATTCCAGATAGATTGCAATAGTGTGCCAGATAAATAATTATGTCTGATACTGCGTCTATTTTTTTTTCCAGCGTATCCATTTCGTTTTGTCTTATGTTTTGTACTGATTTTAGATGAGCATGACAAAGTTCGCCAACTTCTTCTACAACTCCAAGTAAAACATCTCCTGCTGTGGTATCTGGAAAATTATGTTTTACCCATTGTTCATGCTCCATCTGTAGTTTTTCCAGCGTTAATGTCATTTCTACCTTTCTTTGGCATATTATTCCATTTACATTTCATTTCTAATGGAACGTCAATCCCAACTAAAGTATTTATACATCTTATATATTCTTCCATGTAAAACAACATTCCTTTTAGTCTGTCTGTTATTAATTTTGTACTTACCGATCTTTCTGCATATGCAAT
>Ga0315284_10017238_pt1 | contig 10241 bp, 6 predicted proteins | sample YL17G09_16_MG_FD_203696 | JGI IMG/M metagenome (GOLD analysis project Ga0315284, IMG submission 203696) | Sediment microbial communities from Yellowstone Lake, YNP, Wyoming, USA - YL17G09_16 | ecosystem: Environmental > Aquatic > Freshwater > Lake > Sediment | place: USA: Wyoming | collected...
CCCCATCATCTGAACACTACGGATGGTAGCCTGAGCCGCCGAATGCGTTCGAGGATGGTCCGGAAGAGCCACCGTGGCACGGCGACCTCGGCCATCTGAAAGATCACGTACCGAGCGTGCGTGACCCCTTGGCTCCGATCTTGATGAGCTTCTCCCGCAACGTCGTGAGCGACCAGTGCTTCACGTAGCTGGGCAGGGCCAGCCGCCGCAGGAAGTTGCCCAGGTTGTACGCCAGGGCGAATAGCTGGAGCCGGGACTTGATTGTCCACGAAGTCGTGGCAGGACAGGCGTGTCCACTTCACAGCGTTCTTGCCCTCCTTGATCCACTGCTCCGCCGTGCCTCGCCCGTTGTAGAACTTCACCACCTGCCAGGATGGTCGGCGGAGGTTCGTCACGATGAAGCCGACCCTCGGAAACAGCTCTCCCTTGTGATGCTCGATCTTCGCCACCACCCTACGCGGCCGGTCCCAACTGCCAGCCTGATACGAGAAGTCGTGATACCATACGACCGGCTGGTTCGATGGGCGGCCCACCGGACGGGTCAGCAGCGGCTCTATCTCCCGATGCAGCACCGCGTTAGCGGGCAGCCGAATCGCATACAGGTATCGCTCCACTTCGAGGCATTGGTACACCCTCGGATCAGCAAACGCCGCATCGCCCCGAAAGAACCGGCGGATATCCAGGCCCCGATACCGCTCGAGGATCGGCTCCAGGACCAATGGCCAGTCTTCTGCGCTGGCGACGTTGCCGTTGCGGAGCATCGCCCGCTCCAGATCGCCGAACTGGTTGAAGCAGAACAGCGGATGATAGCACTCACAGCCGAAGTAGCCGTTGTACGCCGATCCTTCCTGCCGGCCGTATGTCTCACTGACCGAACTGTCCATGTCCAGGATGATCTCTCGGATGCCCTTGCGCTTATGGACCCCCACGACAGCTAACAGTTCTCAACCGGATTTGACATCTGATCAAGTACGCGGATATTCTTTATGAGTCCTTTTTGCACCAGGCTACGAAACTGAAAGTGCAGGTATCATGCTGAAGCACGAGCCGTTGCTAACACGTCAGGGAACGTTTGTTGTTGGAGCAAACTACTGGGCATCGCACGCCGGCACGCTCATGTGGGACGACTGGCGGCCTGATGTCATCGAAAAGGATCTAAAGCTTCTGGCGGAACACGGCATGGAAATCCTGCGAGTGTTTCCCCTCTGGCCTGCGTTTCAGCCGATCCGTCGAATGCTCAAGACAGGTAGAATCCACCTGGAAAATCAGCAATTGCCCGACTCCCCCTCCAGCCAGGCTGGAGTGAGTGAAATGATGATGGCCAGGTTCGCCAAGTTCTTGGACCTGGCGCAAAGCTGTAACATTAAGCTTATAGTCGCTCTGCTAACAGGCTGGATGAGCGGGCGGTTGCACGTCCCACCGGCGCTGGAGGGCATGAATGTCTTGACTGATCCAGCCGCCGTCGTGTGGGAGGTGCGATTCGTCAAGTTCTTTGTTGGGGCGATGAAGATCCACCGCTCCATAATTGCCTGGGATTTGGGCAACGAATGTAATTGTATGGCCAGGTGCAGCCGCGATGCGGCATGGGCCTGGACGGCAACTATCACACACGCCATACGTAGCGAGGATCCGGATCGTCCCGTAGTTTCAGGCATGCACAGTCTTAGCCCCAATGGTGAATGGACTATACAGGATCAGGGCGAATTAACCGACTTGCTCACCACGCATCCATACCCCATTTTCACGCCCTACTGCGACCTTGATCCGATTAACACGATGCGAAGCTGTCTGCATTCAACGGCTGAGTCGCGATATTACGCTGACATCGGCGCAAAACCCTGCCTGGTGGAGGAACTCGGTACATTGGGAGCGATGATATCCAGTCGGCAGGCAGCGGCGGATTATGTCCGTACAGTCCTTTGGTCTCTATGGGCGCACGACTGTCATGGCCTGCTCTGGTGGTGCGCCTTCGACCAGGCGCACCTCGCACACGCACCCTACGACTGGAACGCCGTTGAACGCGAACTTGGCTTGTTCGAACCGGACTGTAAGCCAAAACCGGTAGTCGATGAAATGCTGAATTTTTCCCGTTTTCTCAAGGGCCTGCCAATCGGCGATCTTCCTGCCCGACGTGCGGAGGCAGTGTGCATTCTAAGCCCGCAGCAGGATACCTGGGCGGCAGGGCTGGCAAGCTTCATTCTTGCCAAGCAGGCCGGCTTCGACCTGACGTTCCAGTATTCTGATCAGCCGCTGCGCGATGCGAAGCTTTATCTGCTTCCATCCATAAAGGGCGATCCGATCACACGCAGGAGCTGGCTTGAATTGCTGGAAAGGATACGTGCGGGCGCCAGCTTGTATGTTTCTCTCGATGAGGGTTTTCTAAGCCCATTCAATGAATGCTTCGGCCTGGAGGTTCAAACCCGCCAACGCCGGGGGAAACCGCAACTGGTGACGATGGAAGGCATTGCAGGTCGGCCTGGTATTACCCTCCTTGCACCTTTGCGGCTCAACCTTCGAGCCTGTGGCGCGCAGGTGCTTGGGCGGGAATGCGACGGCAACCCGGCGCTGACGTGCTTCGAATTTGGCAAGGGGAAAACTTACTTCTTGACTTTCCCGATGGAAAAAAACCTCTCAGCCGCACCGGGCGTTTTTTACACCGATGACGCAGAGCCGGCTTGGCGGATTTATCAGCATTTCGCCGCAGATGCATCCGCCAGCAGGGCCGTCTGTAAAAATGCACCCCAACTTGGAGTCACCGAGCACGATCTGGACGACCATAGAAGACTTATCATTGCCATCAACTATTCCCCGGCGTCTTTACAGACTGCATTGGATCTTAAAGAATCCTGGACCCTGGAATCATGCTGGCGTGGTATGGTCCAGCCGCACAAGGACCGTCAAATTTGGCTGTCGATGGGCCAAAATGACGGGGCGGCGTTCGTTCTGTCGCGATAATCCCGTAATTACCGGACTCAAGCCACCTGAATATATATGATCTTTCCATTATGTCCTAAGGCTGCCCCGTGAGATTCACCTTGGCATGACGATGACAAATCCGCTGCTTTTTTCACCAAGCTGCCGATCATCGATCGTCAGATTAAACAGCGGAATTTTGATGGGGGAGGACGATGTTTCGACAGCCAGGCTGAGAAAACCGTCCATGCGAAACTGGTTGATATGCTCGTCGATTTGCAGCAGCGACAGGGGGATCAGTCCCATCAATTCGTATCCGCCGTTAAACAGCGGACGAACCATGAATCTGACGCCGGGAGGATTTACCTGATCGACTTTACCGTCGACCGTCAGGAAGCTCTCTCCGGTCGTCCATCCCGTTGGATGAAACTTTACTCCCCGCACCTTATTGCCGCCCATTGGCAGGACCATAATATCCAGCCCGCGATTCTCCCATCCGGGCATGCCGATCAGGATGTCCCGGTCCATAATTTTTGCATGAACAGCCAGCTCGTTGCCCGCGATGGCGATCCTGAGCAATCCCGCATGGTTTTTGTTAAGGGCATATCGCGGACTAACCGAGGCCAGCGCAGGTGGAATGTTTTCCAACGATGCGATTGGATCGGTTTTGATCACCTTCCACCTAATGGCCTCGATGTTCATTGAGGTTCGCTGAACGTCTGGATTTGACGAGGTGATCTCAACAGTTGTATCAGCAGCTTTGTCTGCTATTATCGAAAAGATTTTCTTTGCTGACTGGCCCGGCTTTAGGTCGTACTGCATCATGTTTCCACCGTCGGCTGTCGTGCCCGGACCTTTGTCCGTGTGCACGCCGATTCGGCCGGCGCATCGCACCTTGCCGATGTTCTCCATATACAGGAGGATCCGACAACCGTTGCCCGCTTCATCAGGCGGATTGACCAGTTCCATGCGAGTGAGCACGAAACAAAGAGGCGGATTGTCCTTGGCCGATGGTGCGTCAAGGCGATCGGCGGGGTAATCATCCTTCAGGCCGATCTTTGATGTGTCTATGTCGACGAAGCCCAGCTTAATCGCAGGCGAATCGGGATTGAGCCTGTAATTATGGTTGGCTGGGTCAACGAACTTCGGATCGGCTACAAGACTATTTGTGTCGTAACCATTATCAGGCAGCGTTCGCCAGGCCTCAAAGGTTTTGGCGGGGCAATCCCCCCCGATATTAATGGGCTGATCCCCCTTCCAGATCAGGTTGTAATCGGATGATTTTATAAGTTCTTTATTAAAGTAGAGGAAAAAGTGATACAGGGAGCCGAGACCCGGCTGGATGGAGACGATGTTGTGCGTATAGGTATGATCGCAGATGTTTTCTGAGTCCTTCCGCGTCATCAGCGTGAAGGCGGCTTGGTTGGCGGCGTTTACAATCAATATATTGTTTCTTATGACGTTCCCCCTGCCCTTGGCGAATATGCACTGATTCATGTCGGTGCCCATAACGTTGTAGATGATGTTGTTGGTGACGGTGAAGAAGTTGGTCGCGTCATCAAGATAGATGCCGCTTTGCAGGTTGAACCGTTCATTGCCGGTATCGTGAATTATGTTGTGGTCGATGACGTTGTCGCGTCCAGGCCCCCACGACTCGATCCCGCCGGTATCCTGGCTGTCCTGGTTTACATGGTGAATATTGTTGTAGGCGATCAGGTTGTTGTTGGCGTGGTTGTACTGGAACTGGTTTTCGAAAGTAACGCCGGGAACCCTCATCGCCAGATATCCCAATACAATTCCCTTGATCGATGCGCCCCATCGGGGCATGTGATGAATGTCGTTATGGATGACGCAGTTGGAACCGCTCTGGAACATCATTACGCCACAGCCGTGCCCGACCAGCCTGCCGCAATAGCGAATATGGTTGTTTTCGACGACGTTGTGATGGTTCCAATCCGGCTGGGTCAGATTTTTCAGCCCTTTTTCATCGGGTGCAAACACGATAGTTTCAAGCCAATCGTGATGGTCTAATAACGGTTGATCTGTTCCGTTGATCTCGACTCCGTTATCGCCGTTTTGCTCAATCAAATTGCCGTAGATGGTTATCCTCTGTGCGTGCTCATTGATATACAGGCCGGTCAGCGCGGCGTTGGCTACTCGGCAAAACTTAACGGAGCAGTCTTCGGCGTTGGACAAGAAGATGGTGTGCGCATTGCTGATATCGACATCAAGGTCTTTGAAGTGGATATTCCGCACGATGCGATCTTTCGTGCCGACAATGCCTAAGACATAAGGTGAGGTGGAGATAATCATCTTCTGCTTGTCGGCTGGGCCTCCCTCAGTCCAGGCGTAGAGCAGGCCCTTGGACTGATCGATCCGGCACTCTCTTGCCTGGGTGAGCAAGGCCAGGATGTTTTTGACGATGTAACGGTTGCCGGCTTTGATCTTGTAATGCTTGTAATTTATTGGCCCTGAAAGTGTTATGGTTCTATCGGCGGCATTAAGATCTTCGATGAGACGGTCCTGACTGTGCCAGTTTTCCCCGGCCCAGATAAAGACACTTCCACCCGACCAATCCCAAGAGGCAGGATTAATGTCCTCCGACTTATATCTAAATGCCGTTCCATTGGGGCCAATTCCTTCCTGCACGGTGAAATAATCATTCTTGGGGATCCGCGCCATCGTCAGGCGCTGACCGTTTGCAAAAAGTTGCGAAGGCTTGGTGTCATCTGGAATCCGTGCGACCTGGATATCCCCCTTATAAACTTTCCAGCCGGTGATGGGCAGGCCTCCAATCAGATGAGCTTTTTCACCGGGGTAAGCTGTGTAGGTAATTGAATGCTCGACGGTTCCGGAATCCTCCGGGCCAAACGTTATACCCTCAGGCAGGTAGTAAGTTCCGCCGCGAATAACCGCGCAAATATCGCGATTCAATCCGGCGGCAATCTGCGAGCGGATGGCAACGCGAGCCCGCTGGATCGTCGCAAAGGGCCGATCCAGCGTGCCAGGTCCGTCATCTCGGCCGTCGGGACTAACCGCAAAAACCACCTTTGACGACGATGGCATGGCACAGCCGAAAGTGAAGATAAACGAAAGCATGCAAAGAAATATGAGATTTAAAATCATGATCTTGCTCTCCATTGGAATCGGAATCGTCATTATTTAGCGACCGCCGTGTGCCTGTGTATTACTCGCCGCTCCCTCTGCCGGAACCAGCAGGCAGGATGCCTCGGCCATGGCTGGATCATAACCACATTATAAGGAGCAGGATACGGTAATATACACGCGATATTTGCACAGAGATATTTGTTTTACTTGGATATTGTGTGCGGTTAATATTCCCCGGCGAAGCAACCTATAGGCATACATTATTCCCAGGTAGCAAGGAGACATTTGATGAACACGATACTTGTTCGTGTCAATCAGGCCAAGCACGCCATCAGCCGGCATATCTACGGGCATTTTTCCGAGCATCTCGGACGGTGCATATATGACGGTTTCTGGGTAGGCGAGGATTCGCCGATTCCCAACACCCGCGGAATTCGCAAAGACATCGTCGAAGCGTTGAGACAGATCCGGATTCCCAACCTCCGCTGGCCGGGCGGATGCTTTGCCGACAGCTATCATTGGAAGGACGGCATCGGACCGCGCGAACGGCGGGGGGGCATGGTCAACATCCATTGGGGTGGTGTGGTCGAGAACAACCATTTCGGCACTCACGAATTCATGGACCTCTGCGAGCAGCTCGGATGCGAGCCGTACATCTGCGGCAACGTCGGCAGCGGTACGGTGCAGGAGATGGCTCAGTGGGTGGAGTATCTCACTTTTGACAGCGGTGGCCTGATGGCTGAACTCCGCCGCTCCAATGGGCGGGATAAGCCGTGGAAGCTTCACTTTTGGGGTGTCGGCAATGAGAACTGGGGTTGCGGCGGGTCGATGAGGCCGGAGTATTATGCGGATCTTTACCGCCAATATCAGATGTATTGCAGGAATTTCTCGGACAATTTCCTGTGCAAGATCGCCTGCGGCCCAAATAAAGACGACTATAACTGGACGAAGGTCATGATGGAGCGGGCAGGATCGAGTATGGGCGGCCTGGGGATGCATTATTACTTCACCCAGGGGCCGTGGAACAAGAAGGGTTCCGCCACCGATTTCACCGTGAATGAATATCTTACATCTCTTACCCAGGCCCTCCACATGGATACGCTGATCCGTAAACACTCCGCGATCATGGATGAGCGGGACCCGGACAAGAGAATCATGCTGGCGGTGGATGAATGGGGTATCTGGCTGGACAACGAGCCGGGCACAAATCCGGTCTTTCTCTATCAGCAGAATTCCATGCGGGATGCCCTGGCAGCGGCAATCACGCTGAATATTTTCAACAACCATGCCGATCGCGTGCGCCTTGCCAGCCTCGCCCAGACGGTAAACGTGTTGCAATCGATGGTCCTGACCGACGGGCCTCGCATGCTTCGGACGCCTACGTGGCACGTCTTTGAGATGTACACTCCTCACCATGATGCAGTGATGATTCCGACCGACGTCGCTTGTGAATATTGCGACACCGGCTCGGAGCCCATTGCGTCCATCAACGCGTCGGCTTCACGCATCGCCGGGGGAGATATACACATCAGCGTGTGCAATCTTCTCCCGGATCACGAAACTACGGTAAGGATCGTCATGCCGGGCGCCGACGTGTCAGCCGTGAGCGGCAGGGTGTTGGCCTCGGAGACATTTACGAACCACAACACCTTCGACGAACCAAACCGTATCTCCGCCGAGGTGCTTGAGGAAATCGACTATAACGCCGATGAGGTGACCGTGCGGTTGCCACGGTCTAGCGTCTCGGTACTGACCATTTCACTGAGCTGACCTTTACTACTCCAAAAAAGCATGCGATGGCGGTGATCCCATCCCCATGAATTAGTCCAGGTGATATGAGAGAATCCAGACAGCCTTGAGGCCGGGAAGGATTCTCGGATGAAGGCGACACAATAAAAACACCCGCCGACGTGTCCTGTCAACGGGTGCCAAAAGCGGGCGATGAGACTTGAACTCACGACATTCACGTTGGCAACGTGCTGGCGTGGTGTCGTAAGAAACTCAAACACAAACGGTTACGACTTGGCCAGCAGCCCACGGTGCCCGAATCGGTGACAGGCTGGTCGGGCACTTCCTGGTGGCTAAGCACGCCCCCGCTAGTGAAGCAAACGGGTTCGAAGGAACCCGTTCCGCAGGTTAACAGGAAACGCCGAGGAACCGACGCCTCGGCGTTTTGCGTTTTACGCAAGGTTCCGCAAGAGGTTACGACATGTGGCGACCTGCCGGCGTCTCTCGCCCACCGCCGCAGAGACACGCCTGCCGGCCGCCTCCAGCCGCCCCGATCGCGCCTCCAGCCGGAAAGTCTCTGAGTCTCTCACCGCCCCCGGCCGTCGGGTTATGAGGGGGTTGGTTCCGGTCGAGAGAACCGAACCGTTACGGTTCGGTTCGCATGGGTGAGCACAACCTATTTCTTACGAGCACCACGAGAGTCAGGCGTCCGAGCCCATGTCGGCTGGTGCCCGCCTTCGCAGAACTCGCACGTGAGCCGATTACGGGTTCGCCATGGCAATCAGTCGAGCGCGAATCTCGATTGCGGACGCCGCGAGGCCGACCAGTGGCGAAAGCGTCACGCACGAGGCGACGTGATTATTGTGCGGTACGCGGACGACTTTGTGGTCGGGTTCCAGTACAAATGGGAGGCCGAGCGATTCCGGGCGGATCTGCGGGCGCGACTGGCCCAATTCCACCTGGAACTGCACGCCGAGAAGACCCGGCTGATCGAGTTCGGGCGCTACCGTCCTCAACCTCTTCTGGAACCTTCGGAACGGTCTGGGATGCGTCGTCGAACTGCTGGGCTACCTGCTGCGATTCGTCAGCGTGTTCTTCCAGAGCCGTGCATCCCTGGCTGCCCGGGTGCTTGCCGCCGAGAGCCAGTTGGCTGTCTGCAAGCGGAGGATCGAGCAGAAGCAGCATCCCAAGCCCAGATTCACCTCAGGTTTTCGCGTCCTTTGGGTCGTCCTGTCGAAGCTTTGGACGCCATGGCAGGCTGCCGCCCAGTTGATGCAGCCGGCAACGGTGAAGGCATGGCACACCCGCGCGTTCAAGATCTACTGGCGTTGGAAGTCCAGGAAGAAGCCCGGCCGGCCGCTCATCTCCCAGGAGACGCAGGACCTGATCCGCAAGCTCAGTCGCGAGAACCGGCTCTGGGGAGCGGGGCAGATCCGCGACCACCTGCTGCTTCTGCACTACGATCCGCCCTGCGAGGACACGATCCGCAAGTACATGGTCACGCCCAAGAACCCGCACAAGAAGTCCACGACATGGCTGCCGTTCCTGCGGAATCACATGGACGTCTCATGGGCGATCGACTTCTTCACCGTCAACACGATCCGCTTTGCCACGCTGTATGTTTTCATCATCTTGGCCCACGGCCGCCGGAAGGTCATTCATTTTGCGATTACGTCCCATCCGTCTATGCGTTGGGTGGTACAGCAGCTTCGGGAGGCAATGCCCTTCGGCCGGCAGCCTCGGTTCGCGTTCCGGGACAACGACGGGATCTACGGGGATGGGGTGCGAGAGTTCCTCGACTCCTGCGGTATCGAGGAAGTGCGTACTGCCTACCGTTGTCCCTGGCAGAATCCGTTCATCGAGAGGTTTGTGGGCACCTTACGTCGCGAGCTCCTGGACCACCTGATCGTCCTGGGCGAAGGCCACCTGGAGCGGCTGTTGCGGGAATTCATCGAAGAGTATTACCATTCTGCGCGGCCGCATCAGGGACTCGACGGCGACACTCCGGTTCCGCAGCCGAAGGCCGATGCTCCGATCACCGGTCCTACCAAGCTGATCTCGACGCCGATCCTCGGCGGTCTGCATCATCGGTACGAGCGGATGGCGGCGTAGCAGCGGGGGGCTGACCGCTGTGCCCGTCGGCCGACTCGACCAGTCTGCGCTGCCGCCGACAGTTCTTCACTTTACGGGCACACCTGGCTGAAAACGATCAAACATCAGCATCCGACCTTGCCAACTTCGCTCGCCAACGATCCTCTCCAACACGCTGTCAACTGCTCCAAGGGCGCATATGGAGTTTTTCGGGGGGACAGGGAGAGAAACTGGAAGGCCACCGCGCCAAGACCCGCTACGACACCGACCAAGCCAGCTAGGAGGACAATCCGGCCGACAGAACGAAAATGCCCGCGATCAGCGGGCCATAACCCAAGACGCCTCAATGAATCTATCATCATTCCTTCTCAATAAGATGCCGCCAGAGCGTACAGACTTAA
>Ga0315284_10017239_pt1 | contig 10240 bp, 10 predicted proteins | sample YL17G09_16_MG_FD_203696 | JGI IMG/M metagenome (GOLD analysis project Ga0315284, IMG submission 203696) | Sediment microbial communities from Yellowstone Lake, YNP, Wyoming, USA - YL17G09_16 | ecosystem: Environmental > Aquatic > Freshwater > Lake > Sediment | place: USA: Wyoming | collected...
GGAAATAAACCTGTTCAGCGACGTATACTTTTCTCAATGCATGAAATGAAACTTTATCCAGGTTCTGAACCTGCCAAGGTGCAGCGGATAGCTGGTGACACATCGGGACGCCTACATCCCCATGGGGATACTTCCGTGGCGGATGCTATTTTTCGTTTGGGCCAAGATTGGATTATGAGATACCCCCTAATTATCGGCCAGGGGAATTTTGGGTCTCCAGATGACCCACCCGCTGCAGCAAGGTATCCAGAGGCTTCCTTGACCCCTTACGGGGCTCTTATGATGGGTTCTGACTTAGACAAAGAGATTATTCCGTTCCGCCTAACCTATGATGGCCGACAAGAAGAACCAGTTTATTTACCCAGTCTATTCCCCCATTTGCTTTGTAATGGACAAAATGGCATTGCCGTTGCCATGACAAGTGAAACTGTTAGCCATAATTTAACAGAAGTTTGCCAAGCCATAAAGTTAGTTGCCCGAAATCAAATGGTCACCATAGATAAAATCATGAAAGTTTTACCCGGTCCTGATTTACCTACTGGTGGTTATATTTTAGGGCAACAAGGCATTAAAGATTACTTTGAAAATGGGACTGGTCAAATTCATGTTCAAGGTAAGGCTGAAATAAAATTAGAGAATGGTGCTAAAGCTAAAATATTGGTCACAGAATTACCTTATGGAGTTTCTCCTGGCAATTTCATTGATGATATTGAAAAATTAAAAGAAACTAAGAAAAATGATGACATTGATGGTGTTGAGAACTTAAGTGATAAAGATGGGATGGAAATTGAGATTACTCTTAAGAGAGGAACAGTCCCTCAGGTAGTTCTTAATAACTTATATAAACATACTAAACTTAGAACTTCCATTTCTATCATTAACAATTTCATTGATGAGAATGGCACTCCTGTAACCTTAAATATCAAACAAATGATTGAGAGTTATATTAAGAATAGGGTTACAGTTATTTTAGCCCGTAGTAAGGCCGAATTGGGCAAATGTGAAAGAAGAATCCATATTGTTGAGGGTTTAATTAATGCCTTAGGTAGAATTGAAGAAGTCATTGCTATCATTAGAAAGGCTACTAATCGAGAAGAAGCCCGAACTAAGTTAATGAAGACTGTTAAATTGAGTGAAATCCAGGCCAATAGCATTTTAGATATGCAATTATCAAGATTAACTAATACTGGGGTTAGAGAATTGACAGAAGAGAAGGCTACTTTAACCAATAGAATTAAAGAACTAAAAGAAATTCTTCATAGTAGAGATAAGCAAATCGATATTCTTTGTAGTGAAGTTGATAAGATGTCAAAAGATTTGGGAGATGAGAGAAGAACCATCATCATTGACAAACAACCAGATGAAATTAAGATAGAAGAGTTAATTCAAAATGAAAAGATGGTCATTGTTATTAGTAAGGATGGATATGCTAAAAGAGTCAATTATAATGCATATCGCACCCAAATCAGAGGCGGCAAGGGCGTTTTAACCAGCGAAGAAGAGGATGAAACAGCCAATTTCTTTGTGGCTAACACTCATGATGAGTTGTTATTATTCACTGATTTAGGTAATTATTTTAGGATCAATGTTTTAGAGATACAACAATCTAATAGAAATGGTAAAGGGGTTAATATTAGGAAGTTAATTCAAATTGACAAGAATGAAGAGATCACAGTGGCTTTGATTGACCATACTAATGATAGTAAAAAGAAGAGGTTCATTACTACTTGTACTCAGAAGGGATACATTAAGAGGAGTAACATTGAGGAATATCAAACGAAACGAATTAGTGGAGTTGCGGGGTTAAGGCTTGAAGATGGCGATTCTTTGATGTGGGCAGCAATTACGAGTGCTAATTTTGAATTTTTATTATCAACTCGCAAAGGTTATTCTGTCAGATTTAAAGAAGAGTTAATTAGAGAAAGTGGCCGTGTGGTTCGTGGTGTGGCTGGGATTAAACTGGAAGAAAAAGACGAATTGATTTCTTTCATTGCTTTTGATCCACAGGTTAATCTTGAGATAATTACCATTAGTGAGAGTGGATATGGCAAGAGGACAGATTTCAATGAGTATCGTTTGACTGCCAGAAATGCCAAAGGTGTCAAATCCATGAATTTGAATGCCCAAACTGGGGATTTAGTTGCCACTTTGCCAATCATGGCTGATGATAAGTTAATGTTCTTGACTTCTAAGGGGAAAACCATTAAGATAGAGGCGAAGACCGTGAGAAGGTCTTCCAGAGTGACTAAGGGGGTTAAGATTATTTCATTAGAAGACAGTGGTGATAAAGTTGTCAATATGACTCATGTAGTTTCTGGAGAAATTGATTAAAAAATTTGTATAATAAAGGAGAAGATTATGAAAGTTACTCTATTACAAGTCCAAAATGCAAAAGAATGTCTGACGAGGTTAGCTAATATGACCCTTCCAATAAAGACGGCTTATTCATTGTCTAAGGTCATCAAAGAATTGAATGACGAATACATTAGTATTGAAGAATTTAGGGTCACGTTGATTAAAAGGCATGGGGTAGAAGCTGAAGATGGAAACATATCAGTTCCGCCTAATACTCCTGCGTTTGAGTCTTTTATGCAATCCTTTAGTGAATTTATGGTTACTGAGGTAGAAATTCATTCTGCCCCGATACAAATTGATGTGACTATCCCTGGTCTTTCTGTTACTCCTCTTGATTTATTAAACTCCGATCCGTTTATCGAGTTCGTGGGATTAGATGCATCAAACGATGGAAATTGTGTTGAAAATATCGAACAATTGCAGTAGAATATGATTGTTAGGGCTGGTAAAAAAGAAGATGGCATTCTCGGTAAAGGCAAAACTGGGACCCTGTGATCTTCTTTTTGTTTAGATAAGGAGATGAAAAATGGCAGCAATTATTACTAATCCCAGAAAAACAAAACCGGCATGGTTAGAATACCCATGTTCGATTTGTGATAAATATGAGGAAAGCGAAAAAGAATTAGACGGGATGAGAAAGGCTTTATGGGGTAATCAAACCCTGCGTTCCCACTTTAATTGCTGTCGATTTGATCCTTTATTAGCTGCGGTCAATGATGTTCATCAATGTCCTTATAATCATTTGAGAGGAAAAACTGTCATTGGATTAAAGTGTGATAATTGTGGCAAAGAATTTGCTTTATTATCTCCAGAAGATCCCAATCTGCCTAATTTATTAGCAGACCCATTCCAAATTCATTTATGTGATGATTGTCAGAAATTACCAGAAAAACAATTGACCATGAAACCACCAATTCCCATTTTTAGTTCTAAACAGAAAGAAGATCAATGATGAATGTAGAAAATGAAAATCAATGTAGTATGTGCAAAAAGTCGGTTTCGAAACTTAAGATTTATAATTTAGCCAAGAAAACATATCGATTATGTCAAACTTGTGGAAAAGCCTTCGAATCTGGCATGGATTTAATGAATCAAGAGAATAATTTGAATAGTTATATTAATGATTTGAATGACATCAAAGACCCTGAAATTTTGGCTAAGATTAGGAAAGAAATTCGGGAAGACATTGATCCCATATATAAGGACCAATTTGCTAATCTTATCAATTTTGATTTTACACCGTCTCAGATTTATGATAAATTAAATCAATTCATTGTTGGTCAAAGTGAAGCCAAGAAGAAGATGTCTACGGCTGTGAGAAGACATTATAAGCGGATTAGTCTGAGAATTCGCGAGAATTATGATGACAAGTTTAATTCTAAGTCAATTACTGCGAACCAAATCCCCAAAGAGAACATCTTGTTGATTGGACCGACTGGCTCGGGCAAAACCTATACCTGCCGAATATTGTCTGACATTGTTTCAACGCCATTTTGGTCTGCTTCCATGACGGGTTTCACTGAGGATGGTTATGTGGGGGAGTCCGTTGAGAATTTACTATCATCACTGATTAGAGAAGCAGGGCATTTTTTGCCCTTGGCAGAATGTGGAATGATTTTCATGGATGAAATTGATAAGAAGGCCATGAAGAATGCTGGTAATCCATCAATTTCCCGTGATGTGTCTGGGGAAGGAGTGCAATCGGCCATTTTAGACATGATTGATACCAATGGGGCCGTGATGAATGTTGGTTTGACCATGGGGAACCGAAAACATTCTCAGCGTTATACAGAAAAATTGAATACTCGTGACATTATGTTCATAATGGGAGGGGCTTTCCCAGGTTTGGTTGACATTGTGAAGAAAAGGGTTAAAAGTAATAAAAAGATTGGCTTTAATGCCAATGTCAATTTGTCTTCTTTTGATAAGCAACTATATGATAATGAGCTTTTGCATCAGGTTTTGCCTGAGGATGTTGTGGAATACGGATTTTTGCCGGAATTAGTTGGTAGATTTGGTCTAATGACAGTATTGGACCCCTTGACTAAGGATGACATGAAGATAATTTTGTTAGACATCAAAAATGCCATTATCCCACAGCAGCAGATTCTGGCTGGCATAGAGGGTTTCGCCATTGAGTTCACAGAAGAAGCAATTGACAAGATTATCGACAAAGCAGTGAATTCGGGGATGGGTGCCAGAAGATTGAAGTCCATTGTCACTCATACTACTGACCAAATATTTTTTGAAATGCCAGATAAAACTGGGACCCATAATGTGAAGGTCCTGGGAGAGACTGTGGATGATCCATCGGTATTTGAGGTCAATTAAAAGAAGGATAAACTGCTCCTATTGGTTAAATATAATATGAGAAAGTTTTTTCTTTTGTGAGGCGACTGACTATGGACCAAGAGACACAAGTTCCAATTAAAAGTTTTGCCGATGCTTTTTTGGCTGATAAAATATTCAAAATTGCTGATGATGCTTTATTTCATGCGGCTGGAGAGCATATAGAAGACGCCATTCAAAATTGTTATATGGAAAAAATGGCATCTGAAAATGTCAGGATGAAAAAAATGGCATTTAACTGGAATTCTGTTAGCGGTGTTTTAGGTCCGGCTAAGAAAATATTAGGGATTGCGGCATTATTAGGTTTGTCGTATGTTGGTGCTCAACGTCTATGGAACTATATTGAGCGTAAAATGGGAAAAGATCCATTAAATAGAGGTAATTTACCAGATGCTTATGAGGGGATTCGTCGCCACGGACCAAGAAGTGAAGACAAATTTGAAGGAGAAGATATTCCTAATCAAAGCAGAACTGTAGGCACTCCAGATTTCTATAAAGAAGAATCAAATGCGGAGCCTTGGAATCAACAATCGAGAGTTTATAATTACTGGAATGCTAATAAACAATATGGTATTCCGCCAGATTTTGGTATTGCTCCAGGCTTTGGGGTTGGTGGCAGTCCAACTAACATTGAGGAGTCTCCTTTCTATCAACAGTATAGAGAGAGACTACCCATGTATAGAAGGCCAGAATATAAAACGGAAGACACTTTACCACCTGAGTTTCGGGCACTATCAATGATGGATGATGCTCCTGCCACTGCACAAAGCAAAGATGAAAATGTGAGAATGGCTCAATCTCCAGGGTCTTTTCAGTCTAATACTTTAGAGACTCCTAATCTTGAACATAATTTTGCAAACTATATCTTTCCAAAGTCTAATGAGCAACTATTAAGTCAAGGGGCAGGCAAATGGGCGTTTCCTAGTGATCCGACATCTTCATTCTATGATCCAACTCACACCATGGGGCGAGATAGACCTATGGAATGGAAACCCCCTGGTTATGGTCAAGATGTTGCCTATATGAACCCATTGGAACTCAGATTAAGAAGAATACAAGCGTATAATACTATTCAGCCTCAAATGTTATCTTTTAAAAAGTTATGGATGCAAAGACAAATTGAAGCAAATGTACAAGCCGGGACAACGACGCCAGAGCAAGCTTATATGTTATTTAAGTATTTAAATATAGATCTTCCACCGCAAATAGCTGAACAAATAAAAGAGTTGGAAGCAAAAGGGCAGAATATTCCTATGCTTCCTTCATATTTACAGCAGACAATAGATATAAATCCAGCAGAAGTTGATTGGGATAAACCACAGGATCCATGGTCTAATCCTCGTCGCAATAGATTAATTGAACAAGGGATAAGAACCATGAATCAGTTCCGAAAGGATCCGATGTATCGGTCAGTATCAGAAAGATATTTGCCAGAAGGCGAGATGACATCCAATGACGGAAGATTTTAGTTGATTTTTTTGTAAAATCTTGTATAATGATTTTGATTGCAACCAAAAACACACAAAAGGAGATGATGCCCACAAAGGTGAGAAGTAACACCAAAAACATTCAAAACAATCGATAGAGATCTTCTCTATGGAAAACGGCTTAAAACAAGCCTATCTAAAATAAACTGTCGAAAACCGACAAAGGAGAGATATCAAATGTATTTAAATGATTTTAGTGTCAGGATTCCTGGCAGGAAAGAAACCTCAGGTTACGTCGAGCTTAACCATGGCGAAACCTACAGTATCAACATCAAAAACAGTAGAAGCGTTCGTTGTGAAGCCGTAATTACCATTGATGGTAAAGATATGGGCACATTACTACTGAAACCCTACGAAAGGGTAAATCTAGAAAGACCCATTAATGAAGCTAAAAAGTTCACCTTCTATCGCATTAATTCGCAAGAAGCTGCCGATTCCGGCTTAAATAAGGTGGATAATGATGAATTAGGTTTGATTTCAGTTGAATTTAAACCTGAAAAGAAAGGGGAGCCAGTGGTGATACATTATTATCATCCTTATGTGCCGTATGTATATCCAACGCCGACACAGCCATGGCCTTGGAGACCATATGAACCTCATTGGTATACTACTACCTGGTGCACCACAGATAATACGTTGCATGATGGTCATTCATCTTCTACGCCCGAAGCTATGAGTGGGGCCCTCCGGTCCCGTGGCGTGTCTTCTGGCTCAGGAGGGGCCAAATCATCAGTCAGTTGTAATTTCCTTTCTGCCCAAAATGAAGAAGCATGTGCAGATACTTTCGGCCTGATGGATGACGACGCCGTTGAAGGCCTTGTGGCCAATCGGGCAGGTGGCACTGGATTGTCTGGTGAAAGTAATCAAGGGTTTAGAACTGTTACAGGAATTAGCGAATATGATTATGATTCATTCACAACGATTCATCTGCGATTAGTTCTCCCCAAGAAAGAGCGAATTAGGCCAACAGAGTTGAAGCCTGTTACCAGGACAACTCCCATTCCTCCTCCGGTTTGGATCATCTAAAACAAAAACTAAATAAAAAATAAGAGCCCCCTTTTGTGATTTATTGTATAATAATGATAGGAGGGGGCTTTATTTATGAAAACGCAAAATATTCCAAGAGGTATTCCCAGCAGTAATGCTGTGGCCCAGCCTATGGAGATTGGGGCTGGAATGTCTGACCGTCGCACGGGCCACGTTGCCCCTATTTTTAACAGCAACATCAACAATCAAGCAGAAAGAGAATGGTTCCAAGACTTGGAAAAGAGATCTGTCGATCCAAAAGATGCCCCTAGTTCATTCCATGATCCTGTATTTAATGTCATGCCTGATAAAAATGCCCTTCGAGAAATCGAAGAGATAATTTTAGCTGAAGGCCAAATCATTGATGCTTTCATGATGCCTGAGGGAGCACACCTTAAGATACAGGATGCCAATGACGATGTTTATGTGGTTTTTTCTCCTAAGACTCCTTTTGTGGCCTTGGGGACCAAAGTTAAAATCGTTGATACAGTGGTGAAGCAGATTTCACCTTATAGTTCTTCTAAAGGGGAACCATTTGTTGATGAAGCTCATTCGATTACAGTTATGGAAGCAGATGATGAAAATGAAGATGAATCAGAAGAGTAATATCAATTTTTTACTAAATGGGGGCTGTTTTCTTTATTGGGTGGATGCTGATCATAAATGTTTACTCACCCATCTAATGATCGATAGTAATCATAATTGGTTTGATGACACCCAAGAACAAACCTTAATTCTTAAACATGACTGCGGAGGCAATATTAAAAAATGTCCATATATTCCTATTTTGTGGGATTTGGAAGAGCCACCGGAAGCCGTGTCTGAAGAAATTATTACTCCGGTTAATAAAGATGATTATAGGCTGCAATTTGGACAATTAACAATAGATTTTGATTTTTCATTGCCTGGACAGGATAATGATTTATTGACCGATGCTTTATTAATTCCTACTGATAATAGTCTTAATTTTAGAAAATTTTTTTACATAGATGATCAAAATGCTGAAATAATTCAACGAGAATGTCGCCAAAGGCAAGTTGAGACTTTATTAGGAAATTATATCATAACATCTGGGGCTATGAGCGGATATCCATTATTTGGTCATTGTATTATCGCAGAAGAAAATGGATTGCAGCCCGAATCAGAAGCCATTGCTTTGTCAGTTTATAATGTTTTACCTATGTTAGATAATCGAAATTGTCAGTCAGTTGCTATTTTTCCATTAATTATGATTGATGAAGATATTATTATTCCTAAAATAGATCTCTATTTGAAGATTCTGTTAACAACTCTTGAAACTTTAAGTAACGAATATGACTTCCAGGGCCTTAAATATGTTCTTATTCATATCCCTCCTGATTTTGACATCAATTTGCAGGATGTTACCTCAGACTTTAATAATAGTCTAAAGTAATTATTATTTAATGAGGTCATATGATGATTGATGAAGTTAGGGCGGCAGCATTAGCTGAGAGAATTGAGGCGACTCAAGAAGCAGCTAATGAATCTTACAAAAAATTTAGTGAATTACTAACTTTAATCGATGCTTTTTATACAAATATTGATGGATATCCCGCCCAGTCAATAGGTCTTCTTAAAGAAGTAATTGAGCGGCTACAACGATGTGAAGAAGCATTATGTGTCCCTAATACGACCAATATGGTGGAAAATAATAAAGTAGGAGCTAAAATTGGTTATGGGGCTCTAATATTTTTCTTAATTGTTTTCTGTAGTTTTTTGGGAACATTATTTCACGGCCTGATGTTTCATGGTTAATTTCAAAATATTTTTAAGAAATGCCATGGTGAATTCCTATCATTTTTTGTATAATAAAGAATAGATATTTGGAAAAGGAGAGATAATATAATGATTTATGAATTAAAAATTGCAAAATGCGACATTGCCAAGATGAAAGGTGATATAAAAATCGATGAAAAGATAGAATCTTCAGCCGAGAAAGCATTCGGAGAATTGAATAGTGAAGGAGGATTTTCTGGCTGGACATTGAAAGATATCAAAGAAGATGATACTGAATATATAGCTGTCATGGACATTACTGAGAAAGTTGCTCCTTCTGAATGCGAATCTTCTTGCGAAGACTGTTGTGAAGCTGAGGTTGAATGCGACAAGAGTTGTGATGAGGTTGAGGCCAGTGAGTTGACAGAAGAAGCTCAATTAAAGCCATCTACTTCTTACGAAGGCCCCTGGCACGATCAAACACTGGTATTAGACATAGCTCAAATGGCTGCCTTCTTCGAAGTTGTTCAATTTATGGACTATATGGTTAAAAGGACCCAAATGATTACCCCAGTGGCTGCCCGTAGTTTGCAAGAATGTCAGAGGATTGTTCTTAATCATTTTACCAATTTTGATCCTTCTCAGTTAATTGATGCCACCCCAGAGAAACCAGCCGAAATTAAGATCAAGGATGAATTTGCAATCCATCTTAAGAATTGGCAAGAAGAAAGTGTCCAAATTTATGAAAAATTGATGGCTGAACAAGCAAAGAAACCACAGATTGTGACTGCCACAATGACTCCTAAAGACGGATTTGACCCTAAAGGACCAATCATTCAATAAATGTTAATTGAAGACTTATATGCTAAAAAACAGACAAATATAGATGAAATAATGAAATATAAAATTAATAATCTATCTAATTATCAGAAAAGATTATTAGGGCTGGAAGATTTTTCAGGAGTGGCCGATAGTAATGTCTTCGATGCCTGTTTTGTGTTGATGATACCACCTCAAATAATGGTGGCGAAATATCGAAAGTTTATTTAATAATTGATCATGCAGTTAAATAGGCCCATTCATCCCGCAGGTGATTGGGCCTGTTTGTTTTAATATATGGTAAGAGTTTATTTTAATGAGTGGAGCAAATAAAAATGTTTGATAAAATAAAGATTTTTGTTCAAAATTTGTTTCATAAAAATCCCAAAGAAGGTTTCATCCAAGCCCAGGATTATCCACACCGTCCAGGCGGAAGTGGTGATGTGGGGGATTTGGCCGATGTTAGA
>Ga0315284_10017241_pt1 | contig 10240 bp, 9 predicted proteins | sample YL17G09_16_MG_FD_203696 | JGI IMG/M metagenome (GOLD analysis project Ga0315284, IMG submission 203696) | Sediment microbial communities from Yellowstone Lake, YNP, Wyoming, USA - YL17G09_16 | ecosystem: Environmental > Aquatic > Freshwater > Lake > Sediment | place: USA: Wyoming | collected...
GAGAAATGGCAACCTTGTTTATGGCAATGATTCACACGCGACGCCGTCATTGTCCCCGTCGAGGTTGAACGGGTCGCCGGGGTAGGCCTCGAGGCAGGCCTGTGCCTGCGCCTGGGTGCTGAAGTCCGCGCAGTTGCAGTCGGTCGCGGCGCACGGTCCGCAGGCGGACGGGGTTGTCGTTGGTGTCGCTGTCGGTGCAGGCGCTTGTGTCGCCGTCGGCGTTGGTGGTGGAGTGCCGCTGGTCGTGATGGAGTAGGTGCTGCAATCGGAAGTTAGGACCACGGTGTCATCCTGGTCGGTGCGGTAGACGGTTGCTCCCGCGGCCGCGAGCCTGTCCAGCGTCTCCTGAGTCGGGTGGCCATAGGTGTTGCCGGCGCCCACGCTGATCACGGCATCCTTCGGCGTCACGGCAGCGAGGAACGCGGAGGCGGTGGACGTGCTGGAGCCGTGGTGGCCGACCTTGAGCACGTCGGAGTTCAGCACCAGGCCCGCCGCCAACATGCTCGCCTCGCTGTCGCTGGTGGCGTCGCCTGTCAGTAAGACCGACACCCCACCGCAGGTGAGACGAAAGACCACGGAGTCCTCATTGGGGTCGCCCGTGAGTTCAGACATGGGGTTGAGGACAACAATATCGAGGCCGTTCATTTGGGTGGTGTAGCTCCGCGTCACGTCGCGGACGGTTGCGCCCTCGGCGGCCACCGCAGTTGCGAAGTCCTGATAGATCTGTGAAGTGGCGGTGTCGCCGCTGACCCAGATCTCGCTCACCTGATATTGGGCCAAGACATCGGCCAGGCCGCCGATGTGGTCGGCGTGAGGATGCGTAGCCACGAGCAAATCGATGTTCGCCACTGCCTGGCTCTGCAGATAGGCCAGGACGCTTGCTGAGGTGGGGCCGCCGTCCACAAGGATATCTGTCTCGCCTCTGTCGATGAGGATCGCGTCACCCTGGCCGACGTCGATGAAGTGCACGGTAAGGGCCTCCGGGGTCGGGGACGGTGACGGCGTGGCGGTAGGAGAGTTCGCTGTCCCGCCCAGTGCAAGCACGGCCTGCAGGTTGTCGAGCGTGTCAAGACTGGTCAACCCAGGTAGCGCGCGGAAATACCGCAGCCAACCTTGCGTCTGAGGGTCGAGCCAGTAGGCGGCGTCAACTGTGACACCGCTGCACGTCGCCAGCGCATCGTCAGTCAGGACCCCGTCGCTGCCGCTCCAGACCGCCAGGGACCAGTTGCCAGGCAGCGGGCAGTTCGCGAGCTCACCCTGGGCCGAAAGGGAAGCGACAGAAAGGAGGAAAGGCGCTATCGCCAATGCGAGAACCATGGCACGCAGCATCACTACCCCCTGTTGGCCTTAATCGGAGCACGTCCGCGATGTTCAGCCGTTGACCGGCTGCGTGGGTATGATAACTGCTGAGCCACCGTTGTCAAGATGGTGACGTACGCGGACGTTGGTCGCCCTCGCGTGCTGAACCCCCGAGAAGTTGTTGGGCCTTACGATGGGAACATAGTGGTGGAAGAACGACCCGACCCCGTGGGCCGCAAGAACCCTGGCCCAGGACAGCGCTAAGAGCTAGAGGAGGATAGGAGAGCTCACCTAGAAGCTGAACGGATCTCCCGCAGATGCTGCCCAATCAGCCGTTTCGCGCTGGCGCGGATGATTGTCTGCTGGAGGGCACCTTCCAGCTGCGCCACCAGTTCGTTGACTTTCGGCTCGGACAGAGTTCCACGGTCAAGCTTCCACCTTGTCCACACCTCGATGTCGACGAGTTCAGCCGGACACAACCCACGAACTTGCAGCCTCGCACCCCCAAGACGGTCGAGATGATGACGCGCCAGCTCTTCGTCGACGACATCCGGGGAGTAGAGATACGCCTCGCAGAACAGCCCGTGTATTTGCGCCTTCAAACGTATGTCATCTCTCACCCACGTCTCCGCAGTCCGCAATGCGTCTAGAGCTTCGCCCGGCGGAGGAGGTCCCCCTAGATCACGAATCGCTAACGTCGCCCATCGTTTGTTCCACGCAGCGATGATTGCCGCTTTCTCACTAAGGAAACGTGGGTCCTCATACTGGTTATCATCGCGAAGCCGCTTCTTTGCCGCACGCGCTTCCTCTAGGAGGTCCAACGCTTCAGAGTAGTGAAGCGAATCATTGAGCATTCGGTGACACACAGCCAGAAAGAATTGGCCCTCATGGAACGTCGCGGGCCTGACGTAGCTAGCCACATCAGACGCTCTTTCTTCCCTCCGGAAGGCTAGTCTGGCATACGTTCTTGCTGATGCCCAGCGACCCCACGCCCCAAAGACATAGGCAATAGCCAGTAGCCGCTCGAAGTCGAAAGCCGCCTCGGAGTCGTCGCGGAACAGGCTGAGGACTTCGCTCAGCGGAGCGCTCCCCCCTTGTGCTGTCCTGTCTATCATGTCTACCACGTCTCGAGAACCAAACGACAGCGTGAAAGGCATCCACGGCAAGTCTGACTCGAGCACTGCCTTGCCCGGGTGCACGAAATAGCGTAGCCGCTCTGGGAGCCCCTCAATCCCTTCAGCTGAGGCACGAAGGCGGGCAAGGTGGACGCCAAAGTCTTCGTAGTCGCGATCGATACTTTGCGACATCCTCTCGGCCTCGTTAGCGACTGCCTGGTAGAACTCCTTCTCGTTGTTCAGCAGGGTGAGCACCCGAGCCATCTTCTGGACAGTGACATCGTCCTTCTCGCCTTCGTAGGGGAGGCGGCGATCGCGCACTGCTGACGCAGCGAGGCGCGCTTCGTCTATCCACAGGCGTTTGATTCGGTTCAGTTTCTCTACCAGTTCCCTCCGGTTCTCTACGGCGACTCTACTCATTGCGATGCTGGTATTCACACCCTCCGAATCGCGTGGCTCTTGCGCCCGCGAAATTCGGCCATCATAGGCGTCTAAGAAAACACTGAAGGAATCGCGCATCTGTTCGAGATCCTTCGTCGGTCCTTCCACATCTCGTGTTGTGAACGCTGTCCGAAATGCGCAGAACGCTCTTGGATGCATGATAATCTCTAGCGCGTCGTTTGGGAGCGGGTCTAACCCATGCCCCGGCTGGAGCACCCTGCGCATAAAGCGGCTCCTAGTGACAAGTCGTATGGCCATTTTCGATCCAGCCAATAGTCGGTTTGCGGCCAATACTTGCGTCATCGCCAGTGCGTCAGCCGCACTGGTCGTGGCAAAATCTCGTCCTGGCATGCTGGTCTCGCGCATCTCCCGCAGGGACGCACTCCACCGTTTGGCCAAAACGGCGTCGACGCTCGGCGGAGCGATACCCAGAGAAGAAAGCGGAACGAGGCGACGATCGCCTAGAAGGCTCTTCAGGCGCCGACGCGGCCCTTGCGGGACGCCGCTGACAAGCCTGAGAAGACTGGGAACCCGGCTTCGGATTAGCCGAAGAGCCTGCTCCATTTCGGGCTTCCTGAGAGGTTCGCCAGACGCGCACACCGTCTCAACAAGCTCGCTCAGCTTCACGAAATCCCGCTCGACAACCACACGCTCCCGCTCCACGGCCGCCTTTGCCACCATGTCTGCCCAGTCAGAAACTTCGCGGAACGGTCCCTGGGACAACCAACTCTCTAACTCTACCCAATAAGGTGGCAAGAGGATTACTTCGTCGGGCAACTCGTGAAATAGCCTTGTCAACGAGTCTATTTCAACAGCCACGGCAGTGTCGGGGTCATCGTCGTGAAACAGTTGAAGCCGCGCGGATTGGGTGCCGGGTAGAGCGTATCCCGTGATCTCACAAAAATCTACTGCGTAGCGAATCCTGGTGCCAGCTTGTTGGCTCTTGAGGTCACGAAGAACCGCGACCAAGTCATCGAACAATTCCTGGCAATCGTCTACATATCTTCTGATATTTGCGGGCCTAAGTTCCCCAGCTCTCAGGTCGGGCATCCTAAGGTACTCCCGCTGGGTGATAGAGGACGGGGCCGATTTCCGGCCTCGTCCCCGAAGGCTCCTCGATCTCCATTTCGAGCCGGTGAAGATACTCGTCCCATTCGCGGCCCGTCTCCTGCTTGGAGCGTCCCCGGATGACACTCAGCAGTGCATCCACAGGTTCGACGCGGTGGGCTTCATTCAGGCGCTCCACGACCCACATCTGCAGCGAAGGATCGACTTCAGACAAGTGAGCCAATAGGATTGACGGTGGGACGACCGTTGCCATCGTTAGCACTGCTGCCGACACCTCAGCGATTGCGAGTTCATGGCGAAGTAGCCAGTTGATGCGCTCGGCGTAACGGTCGGGCTGTTGTGCGCAGAGCGCCAGGAAAACCTCGACTAGTAGACTCTCCCCCCATTCACCAGAAGCCACCACTCTGTCAATATCTGGGTTGGACATGAGGTTTCGTTTCGTGAGTAATGACAGAAACCTCCGCCGCGCCTTGCGATTGACCTTCGGCAGGTATTGCAGGACCGCTCCAATTGTGATGGTTTCCACCATATCTTCCACAGTCTCGTCTAGGTCGTAGGTCGCACTGTCTTCGTCTGACCTCGCGAAAAACCACGGGAGTAGGTCCGGATATCCCTTGGCTGATGCCTGGGATGCAGCGAGGAAAAGCTGACCTGCATGCCGCGCGCTCAGGCGTTCATTGAATATCAACGTTTCGAGGATCGGAAGTGTCTCGCTTGTTGCTGCAAAACCACCGACAACACTTACGATCACCGCCGCGGTATCGTACTTATCGGGAGGTTCGAGCGGAATCTCCCCAGAAACAAGCAGGTTCGCAAGCCTCCTGGCGGTTTCCGGAGCCCAAAAGTCTATTGCTAGATCAGCCAACTGACAGATGCGCAAGAGCCCGTCTGACGGTATCCAGTCATCAATGGCTTCGGTGATGGCCTTCCGGAGATTCCTTCTTGTTTCGTCGTCGCTGTCTTCAAACACGTCAACGAGCTGAAGGCGCAACGACACGGTCGGACTGACGGCTAACAGCGGCGATCTGCGCCCGGCGAGGAGAGCCACGAGGCAACCTTTGATTTCCTCGACAGTGCGTCCCCGCAAGCTCTCGGGGCGTTGGGGCGGGAGATTATCTGTCATCGCATCAGTCGCTCCAGCATCTCAATATTCGATTCCTCGTCCTGGTCGATCCACGGATGAGACGAGGCCTCCCAAACCGTCTGCGGCACAATGCCCCACTGGATGCGATTTGGCGCGCCCACCTCGTGGAGAGTGAAGTCCGCCGTAATCGGAATCGGATGATGGACCGCCTCTGGCGAGCCGTTTCCCATATCCTGCAGGTTGACCGTGCAGCCCCACCCTGTGCCTGGATATCGCCCGGAGCGAGAGACCAACGAAGGCGTGCTGTCCAAGAAAGTGGGCGGGGCAAGCACGCATCCCGGCGATGGGTTTGTGAGAGACGATGGATAGCGAATCTCGACAAGTTCCCACTCGTCCCAACGGTGCAGCAGACCCAACCCATCGCGCACCTCGTTTGCCAACTCCCCACCCGGCGCGTGGCGCCGCCTCAACCTGTCGATCTCCGCGGTGTGAGTCACCCAGCCTAGCCCTTCGGGTTCGAGTGGAATCGTGATATTCGGCTTGAGCATTCCGTCGAGATTCAGGACCAAGCGTCTCATCAGAATGGGGCGTATTCGTCGACCTCGGATTCGGCGAGTACTGTTCCTAGCACGGTCAACGTAGCCTGTTTCGAACTCGGTTGAGGGCATTATGTGGGAACACTGTGTGCCATCGGAGATCGGCTGTGCCAAACAATAGAAGTTGTCCTCTGGGTTGGCCTCTGCCTCTGTTTGTGCAACGTGTCTCACAAGCTCGACAGCGTCGTACCGTTCGGCTGGATTAGACCATATGTCATGGATCCGCCTCAGGAAGGTGCGCAGCTTCTCTGCCGGCACGTGAGGTATGTCATGAAGTAGGTTCGATAATGCGAGCCTTCCCCTGTTGTCTCCAGCAACCTCTCGACACCAGTCCCTTAGCGACATATGTGCCCCCCAACCCGTGGCGTGCCCCGGTCGAAGCCTGCGGCAATCACACAGTCCCGACCGCCGTTAACGGCCCCATCGGGCCTGCTATATTCTATCACGTGTGCTCAAACACCCTCAGTGGAGGTCCCAAGCCTATTTGATGGCAGCGCAAAGACCGGGCACATGACGACGACTTAGTCCTATCGGATGATCCTGCGCGAGCATGCGGTCCCAGACCGCAATACCGACTAGCACGCCGACCCCGCCATGGTTGCGGTATCTATCGTCCTTGGAAGCTTCCTCGCTTTCTCTGCGGTATGCGCTCAGAAGAACACAAGGGCGGTACGCGGGCTACATTGCCTCGTCTACTCTACTCAGCGAAGCAGCGTCGACGCCTCACCGAGCACCCGGTGTATGGCAGCACGGAGCGGTCCGGGCACTTTGGCGCCAGCCGCCCCTGCGTGCCCGTTGCCGCCGAGGCTACGTGCGAGATCATCAACCCTCACGCGACCGCGCGACCGAAGTCTAACGCGCACCTGCTCTGCCTCCTCAAGAAAAAGGACCGAAAGCTGTGTGTGCCGCACGGCCAGGGCGCGCTCAGCGAGACCTTCTGTTGCGGACGGGCCCTGACGCCAGCGCGTGAGGGCCTGATGGTCAACCACGCCCCAGATCAGGCGACCGTGGTGGCGAGTCCGCAATCCAGCCAAAAACTGAGCCTCTAGTCGCAAACGCTCGAGGGGCCAGGAGGCAAACAAGGCTTCGCGGAGCCGCTCAACCTCGGCGCCAGCATCTATGAGCCTCGCCGCGATGCGGCACGCGCGTGACGTGGCGTTCGGGTTCGTGAGCGAGCCGGTGTCCACCAGCACTCCTACAAGAAGTGCCTCTGCGATCTGTGGTGTAAGATCGAGGCCGAGAGAGTCCAACAGGGTGCACACAAGTTCCGTGGTCGAGCAGGCCTCAGACTCTATGACTTCTACGTCTCCCCACCCGCCTCCCCGGTGGTGGTCCAGGATCGCAGTTCGCCCGCCAAATCCAGCTAGGGCCGTCTCAAGGCGATGCATGCGATCCCGTCGGCTGGCGTCCAGTAGGATCAGTACGTCGCTTCTAGCTACAAGGTGCCGATGTTTGGCGGGGTCGTATCGTCGAAACAAGTGGTCTCCGTCTAGGAACCTGTAACGGCGTGGCGTTGCCTCGTTGTTCAAGACGGCGACGCTCTTGCCTAGTTGGCGTAGCCCAGCCGTCAGGGCCGCCTCAGCGCCCAAACCGTCGCCATCTGCGTCATAGTGAGTGGTTAGGACAAATTGCTGGCGTTCCGAAATCAGGTTCGCCAGGTCGTGCACCTTTCCCATCGTCGCGGAGCTAAATTGATCCAACTCGCTCGATTTCACGGCCTCTCCTCTGCATTGCAGGCCCTGACGAGAAAACTTCGCAGGGTCGCTGTGCATCTGGATTGAAACGAGTCTGCGGGCGGCAGACAGCGATATATTATACGTGGCGACATCTGGCCTAACAAGCCTAGCCGGTGGCCACCGAGGTGTTGAACACCGAGTCCCCGCGACTGACCGTGGCCACCGCCGGGGCGGCACGCGGAATTGACGCGCGCAACTTCCCGTTTCAACCTTACTGGCGCTGAACAATGGCGGCATGAGGCTCGATGATGGAAAGAGTCCGAAGAGTGTCATCGTGGCCCTTCGCGGACTACGTACGGCGTCTCCCTGAGACACCTCCCAACCCGGTTTCGCTGCCGCCTGCTGTCGGAAGGCTACGAGGGCCGTGGTCGTGGTTGATTGGTTCGAGGATTCGTCGATGTGCAGTGGCAAGGCAGGGGTTCCCCTAACGCTGTGCAGTATCGCCGCTGGTCTCTCGCCAACTTCTCGCAACGATCGCGCGGGGGGAAGAGTCCTTGCGTTCTTGGGGGACAGCTCAGGGCGGGGGCCGGGGCACCATCGGAAGATCGTGGCAGTCCCTATGCCCGGCGGGGACTTCCGAGGCCAGCCGGCCTAGTGCCATCCCTGGGCGATGACGAACCAGACGATGGCGTTCGCCAAGAGGAGGTTGACGAGGGCGAGGACCAGAACCCAGCCGTGCATCAGCCGAGCCACCGCCTCCTGGTGTTCCAGGCGCCTGCGGTGAGGGCGAGCACTGCTCCGCCACAGGTGCCGTCAGGCGCGCGCCTTGCTCAATAGGCGGAAGCCGAAGAGCAACAGTACCGCGCCGACCACGGACAGGAATATCGTCCCGATGTCGAAGTCATCGACGCCGTTACCGAGGCCAAGAGCAACGGCAATGAAGCCGCCAACGATCGCCCCCGCGATCCCAAGGCCGACAGTGAGGATAATGCCAGCAATGCCACCTGGCAAAGTGTCCGCCATTATCAGTCTGGCTATCCCCCCGCCAATCAGCCCTACCAGGAGCCAGGCAAAGAGATTCATTCTTGCGTCTCCTTTCTGCAGGGAGCCTACGGCCAGAACAGAAGCAGACCCAGCCCCCAGGCCAGCGCCCGCATCATGGCAGAACGTCTCGAAGGCGTCAAGACGTGGTGCCAATCACATCAAGGCATTGTGTGGCCCTGCGGCGCTTTCCAGGGTGAACGTGTTTCCTGATTGACAGATTCTCCAGGAACGTGCGTAAATGCGCGCAAGCAAGTCACCGGCTACTCCGGCGTCGGATTCTGGGTCACCGAAAGAGAAGGGCGTCAATGAACATCGCGAAGCTCCGAGATTCGATGTCAGTCACGCGTGACGCTATCTACCTGAATACCGGCTGGGCGGGTCCGCCACCGGGACCCGTCGTCACAAGAATCCAGACAGTGCTGGAGGAGGAAAGGTCAGTCGGGCCGGCAAGCCCGGCGGGCCTCCGCGCATCGAACAGGGTGCGCGAGCAAGCTCAGTCGGCGGTCGCCGAGCTCCTCAACGTAGACGCGGAAGAGATCTTGCTAACGCACGGGACGACAGAGGGAGTTCACATCGTCCTCTATGGCTTCCCGTGGCGCACAGGTGATGAACTTGTGACCTGCGATCTGGAGCACCCGGCAATCGCGACAGCGGCGGCTGTGCTTCGGGAACGATACGGCGTGTCCGTCAAGAAACTGGAGGTGCCGGCTGATGCTGCTGAAGCGGAGATGACCGAGCTATTCTCCGCTGCCATAGGTCCCCAGACCCGTATGATCGCCTTGAGTCACGTACAATACTCATGCGGCCTGCGCCTGCCCGTGCGCTCCATCGCTGACGCTGCCCATCGGGCTGGCGCTCTCCTGTTGGCAGACGGCGCCCAGACCGCTGGCCAGATCCCACTCAATGTGCGTCAACTTGGCACGGACTTCTACGCAATCTCCGGTCAGAAATGGCTCTTCGGTCCTGAAGGGACCGGCGCTCTCTTTGTCAGGCGCGACCTCTCGCGCTCGCTGGAACCGCTCTTCACGACTCATCCTCTGGCCGATGCATGGGCCGAGCGAGTGAAGCCCGTCGCCACAATCTACCCGTTGCAGCGTTTCTCCGCGGCGTCGCAGAGCACCGCCCTCGTGGCAGGCTTCGCCGAGGCCGTCAGGCTAATGCTAGAAATCGGGGTGGAGGTCGTCGAGGCGAAGACGAACGCGATCGCTGATCGTTTCAGGTCGAGGCTTGGGGCGATGCCGAAGTGCTCTGTCACCGGGCCAATGGCGCCTGAGGTGTCTTGTGGTCTGGTCTCCGTGGCGGTCGAGGGATGGCCACCGCCCAAGCTAGTTGACGAGCTTTGGTCTCACTGGCGAATCGCAGCTCGGGCCGTGGATTACCCGCCCGCGGTGAGATTCAGTCTGGCGGCGTTCAATACCGAGGCCGAGGTCGACACGGTAATAGATGCGCTGAGATCGTTGGCAGGCGCGCGACCCGCAGTCACCTAGCCTACCGGCCGACCAGCCTCCCAACTAGCGTCATCCACCCTACCTTTGCCCCAGCGGACACCGTGTCGCCATAGTGTGCTACGTGTCTTGGCGCAGCCAGCGCTGCCTCAGGAACTCGACTCGCTCCTCATCGGGCTCGGGGAGTTCGGCCTGAGCGTCCACGAAGTCCAGCAGAAGGTGGAGGTCGGCCAGGTCCTGGCGGGTCTTGTCGAGGACTCCGCGCACCGGGGGCAGGAGCGGGTCTTCGCCGTCGAACTCCGCCGCCACCTCCTCCAGCACCGTCTCCACAGCCCGCACCTCCTGCCAGCACCAAGGCACTCCTTCCCGAAGTTGCTCCCGAAGGGCAGCCATCGCCTCGTCCCAGCGCTCCTGCCGCTCCGTGGCACGGCGCCCGAGCTTCTCTTCCAAGAGCTCCAGGATCGGGCTGGCG
>Ga0315284_10017242_pt1 | contig 10240 bp, 7 predicted proteins | sample YL17G09_16_MG_FD_203696 | JGI IMG/M metagenome (GOLD analysis project Ga0315284, IMG submission 203696) | Sediment microbial communities from Yellowstone Lake, YNP, Wyoming, USA - YL17G09_16 | ecosystem: Environmental > Aquatic > Freshwater > Lake > Sediment | place: USA: Wyoming | collected...
CCTACCCAACCCTTTAGTGCCAAACCGAACAATCCTACCATTTGATAATGGTAGTTGCCCATAGGTTAGTGCCTGAGGTTGCTTCCTGCTAGGGAGGCAACAAAATGAGTAAGGCAGCCAAGAGACCATCTAAGACACTTAGAGAAGTTAAGCCACCCATTAACGATCACGACATATATGGGATGCAGCAACGAATCAAGAACACTGTTAGACGAATACAAGGAGATTCCCTGAGATATTACGCACTAGACTACTACTGATAGAACATAAATACGTACGATGGGGGTGGGGGGTTTAAGAATCCCATCTAGAGTATCTTTAGCTCGTCTTCGAGGTTTTTTATGTCGTCGAATATCATCAGATCTTCTGGCGGCATGTAGAGGCATACTTTGGTGCCTTTTTTCAGTTCTGGGTGCTTGGCTGTTGATACTTGCAGCTTTAGGCTATTGCATTCTACTTGGAAGTTCGTTGTAGGGCCCATGAATTTCACATCCGCTATTGTGCCTTCAAGAGTGTTCTCCAGGCGCTTTTCAAAGAGTATTTTTTCCGGGCGAATGGCCGCGACTATGTTTTTTTGTCCTGTTGTGTCGTAGTTGATTGTGAGTGTGTGGCCATCTATTTTGATTTTGTTTTTGTCTTCTGTTTCTGCTAGCATGAAGTTGGATTCGCCTACGAAGTGGGCGACATAGGGTGATACCGGAGAAAAATATATCTCTTTGGGCGTTCCGATTTGCGCTATTTTTCCGTTTCGCATGACGATTATCCGGTCCGATATGCTCATTGCGTCTGATTGGTCGTGTGTGACGTGGATGACTGTGAGTTTTAGTTTTTTCGCAGTCCGTTGTATCTCGTATCTGAGTTTTATCCCGATTTTCGGGTCAAGTGAGCTCATTGGCTCGTCTAGGAATAAGATTTTGCATCCTGCAGCGAGGCTGCGTGCTAGTGCTATCTGCTGTTGCATGCCTCCTGAAAGTTGGTATGGCATGTATCCTGCCGAGTCCAGCAGTTTTACCAGGTTTAGCATGTTGTCTGTTATCTTCTTTATTTCTGCGTTGTATTCGCCTCTTACTCTCGGGCCGTATCCTATGTTTTCTTCGACATTCAGGTGGGGGAACAGGGCATAGTTTTGGAATAGGTATCCTATGTTTCTGTCTTCGGGGGGGATGTCAATGACTGAATTGCCGTTGATTAGTATGTCGCCTTCTGTCGGTTTTGTGAGGCCTGCTATCATCCGAAGCAGTGTTGTTTTGCCGCATCCTGAGGGGCCAAGGAGGATAATGTATTCGCCTTGCGTTATTCGGAGGTTGATGTTGGAGACTGCAGTGAAGTCTTCGAATTTTTTTTGGACATTGATGAGTTCTATTGCTGGCATCTCATATCACCGTTATCTCGTCGTCGAGCATTTGTTGCGGGGAGAACACTATGAGGTCTTCCGGTGGCAGGTAGAGTTGTACTTCGCAGCCAGGTTTGAGTTCTGGATGCTTTGATGTTTCGACTTGCAAGTATCTTCCTTTGTGGTTGACTTCGTACCTGGTTGTTTTGCCAAGGAAGTTGGCTGTCTCTATGACGCCTTCGAGGGTGTTGTGTTCATGGTTTTCGAATAATATCTTTTCGCAGCGTATTGCGAGTATGACGATGTCTTCGTTCACAGGCTGGCGCACGTTGAACGTTTTGTGCCTGTATCTGACTGTGTGTTGGTCTATTTTTTCGGCTTTGATGAAGTTGGAGGCGCCTATGAAGTATGCGCTAAAGGAAGTGGTTGGATGTTGGTACATTTCTTGGTCTGTGCCCATCTGGGCAATCTTGCCGTCTTTTAGGAGGATTATCCTGTCTGCCAGCTCCATCGCCTCTTCCTGGTTGGGGGTTACGTGGATGACTGTGAGGCGGTATTTTTTTGCCATCTGTTTGAGTTCTTTTCTCAGGAGGGTTCCGATTTTGGCGTCGAGGGCGTTGAGCGGCTCATCCAAGAGCAGGAGTTTAGAGCCGATGGCCAGCGCCCGGGCCAATGCGACCCTCTGTTGCATGCCTCCTGACAGCTCGTGTGGCATTTTGTCTGCCCATTGTTGCAATCCGACAAGGTGTAGTTTTTCCTGCACTGTGGCTTCCGTCTCCTCCTGTTTGGCGCCTTTTATTGTCAGGCCGTATGAGACGTTTTGTCTTACAGTCATGTGGGGGAAGAGGTGGTAGTGTTGGAAGAAGAATCCTATGTTGCGTTCTTGTGATTGTTTATCTGTGACGTCTGCCCCGTCTTGTAGGACTGTTCCGCTGTCTGGTTTGTACAGTCCTGCCATCGTTTTTAAGAGGGTTGTTTTGCCGCATCCTGAGGGGCCAAGAAGGATAATGTATTCTCCGTCTTCGACTTTGAAGCTTATGTCTTTGAGCACCTTGTTGTTCCCGAAGGATTTGTGTATGTTTTTTAGTTCAATGTTTGGCATTTTTCTTTGATTCAACTATTTTCAAGGCTACGATGAAAGCGAATGATGCGGCGAAAAGGACGATGCATGCAAGTATGGTTTTGTCGTCTACCATGCCTTTGGTGAATATGTCCACAAGGAGTACGGGTATCGTCTTTATGTTTTCTGAGACGGATAGTGTGGCTCCGGTTTCGCTGAGGCTTCTCATGAAGGTCATGATTATACCGGCGATGATTGCGGGTTTTATGAGTGGGTAGGTGATGGTTTTGAATATTGTGACCTTGTTGGCGCCTAGTGTGCAGGCTGCGTCTTCTATCCCCGTCTCCACCCCAGCCAGCGCGGCTGATATTGGCTTGACCATGAGGGGGAATGTGAAGCTCAGGTGGGCTAAGACAAGGATTAGTAATTCTGGGAATGCGAAGTTTTTCCAAAACAGACTCAGTGACAGGCCGAGGGCGCTTGTCGGGACTAGTAGGATTATGTCGCTCATTGTGTCGACTATCCCCCCCGCCTTGAACATGTTTTTACTTATGACGTATGCCAGTGGTATTGCCAGGACGAGGTTGATGCCTGTTGCCACCAACCCTATGATGAACGAGATTATGAGGCTTTCCATGAGGGCTTGGTTGCGTATTAGTTCGATTATCGTCTGTGAGCGGATGACGTTCAGTCCGCTTAGGACGATGTAGAATGTGGGCAGGAGGACTATTAGGATTACTAGGAATGAGATTAGTGCGTCGCGGTAGGGGACGTATCTTCTGCTTAGCTTCCGCTCAGTTTGAGGCCAGACGTGGATGACAGGTATTCTGAAGCCTCCGGAGAGTATTTTTGCAGATATCAGCAGGAGCACTGCGACTGCTATTAGGACGATACTGACTGCCGCTGCTGAGGGTATGTCCTGGGCTTTTTTGTAATCTACGACTATTGTTGAGGCTGTTGAGAATAGCCCGGCAACCATCATGGTGGCTCCGGTTTCGCTCAGACTACGTGTGAATACCAGTATTGCGCCTGCGATTAGGCCGGATTTGAAAAGTGGCAGTGAGACGGTTCTAAAGACGGTTAGGGGTGGCGCTCCGAGCATTGTGGCTGCCTGTTCATGGCTGATGTTTATCTGGGATATAGCTGCCTCTATTGAGCGGACTATGTAGGGAAAGGTGAACACAATGTGCAGTAGGGCAAGCATTATCGGGCCTTTGGACAGTAATCCTTCGTCGAGTCCGAATAGGCTTCCCATACCGGCTCCCCAGAAGTAGAAGACTGACAGGCCCAGCACTGATGTTGGGACTACCAGGGGCATGTCGATTAGTGTGTCTATGATGTATCGGTATTTTAGGTCTTTGCGTCTTGCCATCATCCAGGCGACTGGCAGGCCCAGGATTACGTCTACTGCTGTGACTGCTGCTGAGATTATGAACGAATTGATTAGGGCTATTTTGCTGGATTCGTTGAGGACTAACTTTGCCCCCCCAGCGTAGGATAGGACGTAGACGGGGGGTAGGAATACGATGGCTGTGAAGATTAGGATTGAAAGCAGGCATATCATGTCCAGCCTTGACAGATTGGCAGTGGATTTTCCAAGGAACATATACCCAGATATGGAGGTCTAATTTTATATAAGTGGTTATTTGCTCCAAGGCCAGTGACCGTTCTTTTTTTGGTGGTTTTTCTGGGGGTTTTTTAGCTTCTGGTGGTTTTTCCTCTTTTTGTGGTGCGTCTGTTACGAACTCTTCTGTTCTTTTAGTATCACTTCACCCTTTGGGCTGAACTTGAAATCCAAGACTGTGCCGTCCTTCCAGTTCTTGCCAGTCCAGATTGTCTTGGGTACTGTGATTACCCCTTGACCGTTCTTGTCAACTTGGAACTTCATTACCAATCACCCATAAGGCTATAGTAGGAAGTTTGCAGAACAAAAAACCCCACCAAACCCTATGGTACAGCGCCTTTTCCTCCCTCCTTGTCTCTATCATATATCTGTCTTTTATACTCCCCGGCGAATAACTAACAATGGGTGTACGGGATGGCTGAAGAATTCATTAAAATCAAGGATTTGACCCCGAAGGCTAAGAGGGTGAACACGGTATTTAAGGTAGTGAACGTGGAAGCCGCGAAGAACGTGCGCAGCAAGAAGGACCGTACGCCTCACGCGGTCACTGAAGCCACGGTGGGAGATGACACAGGCACGGTCCTGATGACAGTCTGGGACGAGTCCCTTGAGACAATCAAGCCTGGGAAGGTCTTCAGCCTAGTCAACGGTTACATCACCCTATTCAGGGGGACGATGCGACTCAACATAGGCAAATACGGGGAGTTGACTGAGGTCGAGAAACCCGACTTCGAAGTCGACTTGAAAAACAACATGTCCAGCAAGGTCTTCCAGGAGGACCGCAGGCAATACGAGGGTTTCGGTTCAGGGAGCTTCTGGCCAGGCCAGTAAATCACGATAACATAAGGGGGTAATACACCATGAGCGACAGGAGCGAGAAGTTTATCCTATGGTTCGATGAACTAGGAATTGAAGATGTCCCAATAGTGGGCGGAAAGAACGCGTCACTCGGTGAGATGTACCGTAACCTCACCGGGAAGGGTGTCAACGTCCCGAACGGTTTCGCGATAACCGCGACAGCCTACAAGTACCTGCTTGAGAAGGCCGGAATCCAAGAGAACATCAAGAGTATACTCTCAGACTTGGACACACGCGACATGCAGAACCTCGCAGACCGCGGCCACCGCGTGAGGGACATAATCAGCAGGAGCGAATTCCCGAAGGAACTGCGCAGTGAGATCATCGATGCATACAATAACCTATGTAAACAGTACGGTGACGACCACGTGGACGTTGCAGTCCGCTCAAGCGCCACAGCGGAGGATTTGCCTGATGCGTCGTTCGCAGGGCAGCAGGAGACTTACCTTAACATCCGCGGTGAGTCGCAACTAATCGACGCCTGCAAGAAATGCTTCGCAAGCCTGTTCACCAACCGCGCGATATCATACCGCGTCGACAAGAACTTCGACCACTTCAACGTCTACCTGTCAATAGGCGTCCAGAAGATGGTCCGCTCAGACAAGGCTTGCAGCGGCGTCATGTTCTCGATAGACACCGAAAGTGGATTCCAGGATGTCGTGTTCGTGACGAGTGCATACGGTCTTGGCGAGAACGTCGTCCAGGGCGCGGTCACACCAGACGAATACTACATCTTCAAGCCCACCCTCAAGATGGGGAAGAAGCCGATAATCAACAAGAAGATCGGCGCGAAGGCGATAAAGATGATTTACGCGAGCGACGGAAACAAGCTCACCAAGAACGTGGACGTCCCGCTCGAGGAGCGCAGGAAATTCTCCCTAACAGACGATGAGGTCCTCACACTCTCGAAATGGGCGGTGACCATAGAAGACCACTACAGCGCCAAAGCAGGCTTCCACAAGCCCATGGACATGGAATGGGCGAAGGACGGTCAGTCAGGGAAACTCTTCATAGTACAGGCGAGGCCTGAGACCGTCGTATCCAAAAAGAGCACGACGAAGCTACTGCAGTACGTCCTCGACGGCAAAGGCGAAGTGTTAGTCCAGGGAGAGTCAGTCGGCTCGAAAATCGGCGCCGGGAAGGCTAATGTCATAAAGGACGTGCACAACATCATCCAGTTCAAGGAAGGTGAGGTCCTCGTCACAGACATGACCGACCCCGACTGGGAGCCGATAATGAAGATAGCATCAGCAATCGTCACCAACCGCGGCGGCAGAACATGCCACGCAGCCATCATCTCAAGGGAACTTGGGATACCCTGTGTCATAGGCACAGAGACCGGATCCGAAACCATCAAGGCCGGCCAGGACATAACCGTCGACTGCAGCCAGGGCGAGGCAGGTTTCGTCTACAAGGGGAAGGTCAAATTCCATGTGAACGAGACCGACATATCGAACATGCCAGTGACGAAGACGAAGATAATGATGAACATCGGGACCCCCGAGATAGCGTTCGAGAACTCATTCGTCCCCAACGACGGCGTCGGGCTCGCGCGGGAGGAGTTCATCATCAACAGCTACATCGGCATACACCCGAAGGCACTCATCAACTACGACAAGATAAAGGACGAGGAAGTCAAGCGCAAGATAGACGAGCTAACCTACGGGTACACGGACAAGAAACAGTACTTCGTGGACAAGCTCGCGATGGGCATATCACACATCACCGCGGCATTCTACCCGAAGGACGTCATCCTCCGCTTCAGCGACTTCAAGACAAACGAGTACGCGAACCTCCTTGGAGGGAAGGAATACGAGCCTAGGGAAGACAACCCGATGATAGGCTGGCGCGGCGCCTCAAGGTACTACGACCCCAACTACCGCGACGGCTTCGCACTAGAATGCCAGGCAGTCCTAAAAGTTAGAAACGATATGGGACTCACTAACCTGAAGGTCATGATACCCTTCTGCAGGACCGTCAAAGAGGGCAAGTCAGTCATCGAGGAGATGAAGAAGAACGGCCTCAAACAAGGCGACAACGGCCTTGAAGTGTATGTGATGTGCGAGATACCCTCGAACGTCATCCTAGCGGACCAGTTCTGCGAGATATTCGACGGCTTCAGCATCGGCTCAAACGACCTCACCCAACTGACACTCGGCCTCGACCGCGACAGCCAGATTGTCGCGCACATATACGACGAGCGCAACGACGCGGTCAAGAGACTGATTAAACAAGTCATCACGGTCGCGAAGGAGAAGCACAGGAAGATTGGAATCTGCGGCCAGGCGCCGAGCGACTTCCCAGACTTCGCCGAATTCCTCGTCGAATGCGGGATAGACAGCATCAGCCTCAACCCAGATACCGTAATCAAGACCAAGCTGAGGATAGCCCAGAAGGAAAAGAGTCTGGGCATAAGCCCGAAATAATCCGACAACTGCTGTTGGCGGAAGCCAACAGCAAACAACATTTTTCGACATGGGTATTACCACATATGGCTGTTGTTCGGTGTCTCCCTTTTCTTGTTTTTTAACGTGTTCTCCCAGTTAATATTGTGGCTTACACGGCGGTTTTACACAAGGAAGACGGGGTTTATGTGGCTTACTGCCCTGAAGTCGGGACTACAAGCCAGGGGAAGACTGTTGAGGATGCTGTGGGGAATCTGAAGGAAGCGACTGCATTATACCTGGAGGAGTTTCCGGCAAAGTATGCCGATCTCCGTAATACATAGTATGGTCTTCTTGAAGACTGTCTCATGGACGTCCAAACCAGATGCCTCGTCGGACTTCTTCATGTTGAATTGCTAGATATTGCGGCCTTCAGGTTGTGGTATCCTATTTTTTAGAGTATTTTCCTGTGTCAACCTCTGCTTTCGCTTTCAGTAGGCGGTCGAAGACTCGTTCAGGGTCCTGCTGAATCAAGTATTCTATGGCCGTGTGGATGTGGCGGGTCTCACTCCCATACTCCTCCAAATCCTCGACTGGCTTTATGTCAAGCCACGTCGCCCTCGTCTCAGCCACCATACTGAGGAGTTCCTCACTCTTGGATTTTATGTCCCCGTACTTGTCGAGGAAGCCCTGCCTGAATGCGAACAGGATAAGGTGGCGGGTCTCAGTCCTGCGGTAACTTGGGATGTACTTGAGGTTCGAGAGCTCGCATGCAGCAATCTCCTGGGTGTAGTCATCCCCTTCCGATAGCGTGCCTTTTGGGTCGACTGGCACTTCAAAGAAGCTCTCCTTATCAATCCTAGTGAGTATCCTAGAGACCGGGTCGAAGACATAGTTGGTCTGGTACCCGTCCTTGGCGCCGAAGACGTAACTGAATACCATGTGCATCCCAAGCTGGTATGCGATAGAAACCTTATGTTCCTCAAGAATCTCAGGCCGCCTGTATGTGAGTTCATTGAGTGTGCTGCCGGGCAGCCGGTCCATCACGACATAAGAAGCATTGAACATAGTATCACTCAGTTCAGGTCGGCCTTCTCCCGGTACACGTGGAGGTTAAGGGCCTTATAGAATGCCGCTTGCGTCACTTCGTTCCTTATGTCAGCGCCGCGCCGGATTGGGTTTCCGACGAGGACGCGCATGTCCATCACGTTCTCCCCAGTCTCCGGGTTTCTCCCTTTGAGGACGTAGTCTCTCCTATCATCCCTATGGCCTGGGCCCACCTCTGTTATCTCCACCTGCTGCCCCCTGACCGCTGATACGACGTCCAGGAAGCGGTCTGCCTTATCCTGGTGTTGTATGAGGTCTCTCATGTGCTTTTGGGCTTCGCGGGGGTTAATGAGCAGTGAACGTTCCCTGATGCCAGATTTGACTTCGAGAATATCCGGTAGTTTATCCTCAACATTCCTGTTGGCTGTAGCTATCCTACTCTGGGTCTCGCTCCAGACCTTTTGCATGAAATCCTCAAAAGACATCACTGGGGAGGCCATTTTCCATTATTATTTGGGATGCATTTGAATAAATACAATTTCGTTTCGCTTTTATTCCTGTTTTGACATTTCTTACAAGGGTTGTCATGAAGTATATCGTAGTAACCGGCGGGGTTTTAAGCGGATTAGGCAAGGGCGTGGTCTCGGCTTCCGTCGGGCGGATTCTGAAGGACAAGGGATATACCGTCGCACCCATGAAAATCGACGGTTACGTGAACGTCGACCCCGGCACGATGAATCCCTACGAGCACGGTGAAGTCTACGTACTCGACGATGGGGGGGAGACGGACTTGGACCTCGGCCACTATGAGCGTTTCCTCAGCGTCGACCTAACGAAGGACTCCAACATCACGACCGGCTCCATCTACAAGACCGTCATAGAGAAGGAGCGCCGCGGGGAATACCTCGGCAAGACAGTCCAAGTCGTCCCGCACATCACCGATGAGATAAAAAGCAGGGTCAAGAAGTTCAAGGACGTTGACGTCGTCCTGATAGAGGTCGGCGGAACGGTCGGAGACATCGAAAACAGGATATTCATCGAAGCCCTGCGTCAGATGAGTCTCGACAAGGGGAACAAGTTCCTCTTCATACACCTCTCCTACATCCCGATAATAGCCAGTGGGGAGCAGAAGACGAAGCCGACGCAGCACAGCGTGAAGGAGCTCCTGGCGCTTGGGATACAGCCTGACATCATAATAGGCAGGTGCACCAAACCCCTCACCGATGACGCAAGAAGGAAGCTCGCCCTCTTCTGCGGGGTCAAGCCCGAGGAGGTCCTGAGCGATCCTGACCTCGACGACATATACACGCTGCCTCTCGAGTTCAGCAGGCAGGAAGTCGGAGAAATCATAATGCGCAAACTCGACCTCAAGAAGACGGAGCACGAAAGCCGCAAATGGAGGACCATAATCGAGAACATGAGCAAGAACACATGCGAGGTCAACATCGGAGTCGTCGGGAAATACACCGGCCTCGAGGACGCCTACCTGTCCATAAAAGAGGCGTTCAAGCACGCGGGTGCGGCCAACAACTGTAAGGTCAACGTTAAATGGATTGAGGCGGAGAACCTCAGGGACAGTGACCTCAAACACTATGATGGGATACTTGTCCCAGGCGGCTTCGGCTCAAGAGGTTTTGAGGACAAGATAAAGGCGATAAACTACGCTCGCACTAACAAGGTCCCGTTCTTCGGCATATGCCTTGGGATGCAGCTTGCCGTCATAGAGTACGCGAGGAGCGTCTGCGGCCTCAAGGGAGCGAACACCACAGAGGTGGATGAGAAGACTCCGTATCCGGTGATAGATTACATCCCTGAGCAGAAGGAGATATTGGACAAGGGCGGTACGATGAGGCTCGGCGCTTACGCGTGCGAGCTAAAGAAGGACTCCCTCGCCCACAGACTCTACGGCAAGAAGACAATCTCAGAGCGTCACA
>Ga0315284_10017243_pt1 | contig 10240 bp, 12 predicted proteins | sample YL17G09_16_MG_FD_203696 | JGI IMG/M metagenome (GOLD analysis project Ga0315284, IMG submission 203696) | Sediment microbial communities from Yellowstone Lake, YNP, Wyoming, USA - YL17G09_16 | ecosystem: Environmental > Aquatic > Freshwater > Lake > Sediment | place: USA: Wyoming | collected...
TAGGTAAAGTGATACTGAGTTTAATATTTTGGTGGTTACTTAACATATCATCTACTGTTACGACACGTTTAGGTTGTGTTTCAAGAGAATCTAGATGCGATTTTAATACAATTCCTTTTGTTGGATTACCATTCTGTGGCGGTGCATGCACTACTTGTATTTGTGTGATTCCAATTTCAGATAGTTGAATTATTGTTCTTTCTTCTGAACCATATTTTCTTGCTGTTAAAATAATTACCGAAATATTTGATACTAACCATTTTTTAATCATTTGAGGAATTACAGGACATAAAGTGATCACTTCATCGGTGTACTTTGCGGATCCAGTATTTAGTAATGTTTTATCAATGTCAAATACAATGAAATCTCCTTCTTGAACTAAATCATCAAGTTTGGAAAGATCGGACATTTTCACATAGAGGGATTGTTGTTTTTCCCAAGGTTTTTGAGGAGGAACTTGGTTTGTATTAATCTGTTTTTTTTCAATTGAGTGCTTGTCCCAAGGTTTTGGGACAGATGATCGATTTTGCGGTATGACATACTTTTGTGAATCCATTTAGAATAACAAAGAAAACAATGTTTAATTATGTTGTATTTATTAAATAGTTTGATTTTCATTTTTTATAACATAAAAAATTTGAATTTAATAGTCTTTGACATATCAATAACAAAATACCATCAAAAAATGGCTTCTAAAGGCTCAATCATTTGTAGGATTATTGGATTTATTATTGGTTTTACTGTATTTGCTGGTTGTGCAACAGGAGCCGCATTCGCTGTGTTGGCAATTAAAGATCCGAGCAATTATTGTACGGTATTGGCAGTTACCAATGTTAATTGCTATGCTGACAAAATAGAACAATTTTTTGCTCTTGATAATGATCGAACAGGTATTATTATGTGTGGTTCGGAAGGTGTATGTCAACCTAATTGGTGCACGCAAAGATTTGTTGTTAATGAAACGTATCCATGTGGTAGACGAACAAATGAATACTATACTATGGGGTCTAATAATGATGGTGCATATATTGGTGTCGCATTTCTTTGCTTGTTTGGTATTATGAGTTTGGCTGGCGGATTTATGGCGTTGTGTATAAATGAACAAAAAACAAATCAAGAAATCGAAATGACTGATGCCAATGGCATGATTAAACCCGATTTAGGAATACAAGAAACTAATAATGAAATCGAAATGACTGATGTTGATGGTATGATTAAAGTCGATTTAGGAACAACTAATTTAAGTGAACATACTAGTGTTTCTATAACAAATTTAAGCGAACAAATAAGCACTCCGACAACTAATTTAAGTGAATCTCAAAAAAGCGAACAACCAAGTGCATCAACAACTAATTTAAGTGAACAAGTATATAATCAATTTATTTATCAAAAACAATTGTAAAAAATCAATGAATGCAGCTTAAGGAAATGATATACTGCACCCAACTTGCGGTAAAAAGTATAACTAACTACCAAACCATTTATTACCATATAAGACTATAATCCACGCAATTGCACAATGTTATTAACTGACGCAACGGTATATTATATCTAATTAAATTGCGCTATTCCATAACATTATATAGTTGCATGGACTTATAATATATATTGATTTTAGCGCAACTGGACATTGTTATAGAACCGCACAATCAGATATAATATGCCAATTTAATTGCGCGATTCCATAACATTATACAGTTGCGTGGATATATATGAAATGATTTTTAAATGGAAATAAAATTTAGGGATTATTTCAAATTGGTTGATCGACATACATTTCCTTAAGCTGCATTCATTAGTAAAAAATTGAAAATTAAACCAACTGATATTACTTTTAATAAATAATATTGATAAGATGACACAAACATATGATCAAAATATTGATAATGTTTTTAAACAAATGAAGAATAACAGGTTTTTTTGTCTGGGCTATATTGATCCGTTATTTAGGACAAAAGAAGTTTGTTTGGCTGCTGTTAAGTCAGAATCAAAATATACATATGCTTTGAATAATTTTAATTCTGTACCTATGGGTAATCTTGACTATGTTATGAATAATATGAGGATAATTAAGAAAAAATCATCTCATTACATTAAAGAATTAGAAGCGGCTTATCTTAAAAGAAAGCAGGATGAACAAAAGGCGGGGTATTATGGTGTCTTTAAAAATTATCAAGAATTATTAAATCATCAAAAGGCAACTGATTATGATGATATGTCACGCAAAAGATATATAAAAGCAACAAGTGATTAATTATTTTATTATTAGTGGATTAGTTTCTTTATTTGATTTGTTTAATTTAATAAAAGATAAGAAATAATTAACATAGTAATTTGTGTAGTTTTTTATATATTCAACAATTATTTGATTGTTTTGCACATATTCCATATTATAAAATCTAAATAATAATTGGTCCATTGTTGTTATTCTTCTTGATGTTATAAGTTTATGGTAATATATTATCTTATCCATAAACTCAGAATCTATTTTATTCAATATAAAAGTGTTTGAGGGATCTGAAATATAATCAATTAATTGTTTCACAATTTCTTCTTTATTACCTTTAAAATTATAGTTGACACACACACAATAATTTTCACCAGATCCGGATTTTGTTGTTAGTGTGCGAACTAAATCGACTTGCTCATAAAATAGACATACCAATTGTAGGAATTCTATTGTTTTTGGATCATTGAATGAAAATAACTTAAACACATAGTTAGTGCCATTTGTTGATAATCCTATATTTGCCACAAAGGCTGAATAAAATATTTTATATAAACGACTCTCTTGTCCGACAAAATTTTCAGAAAAGTCTAATCCACAATCTGATGTGATCAAGGAGAACTTTCTTGTTTTGTATTTATTCGAATAATAAGATATATTTTCTTTATTTGTTATATCTCCCTTTTGAGGACCATAGTCTAATTTATCGGAATATTTACTTATCAATTCTTTATCTGGTTTAAATATTTGTGGATCTGATTCTGGTTTGAGAGATTGGAATACAAAATCATGTTTTTTGTTTAGGATATGTTTTATATAATATTTGGTTGCATGAATGAATCCACCAGGATGTTCACAAATATGGAATGTGTCTACTGTATCACTATTTGTATTTAACAAATCATATGTGTTTAATATTTCATACATTTTGATCCAAGCATTCGATATATTTTGATTATTGAGTTTATTTTTAATAGTATCCCTTATCTCATAATCAAAAAATCTTCTGACTTTTACTGCTCCTTTATATTTCTGAAATTGTTTTTCTAAATTATTAAACTCTATTATTTTTTGGTTTAGTTCTTTTGTAAAATTGTTCATTTCGGAAGTATCTATTTTTAAATTATTGTTCAGTTGTATTTTACAATCAAATGTCTGTGATTTTGTTTTGAGAGGCATTATAATTGGTTTAGGATATATTGGGTATACATTCATGGATTCATATAGCATTAGGTATTTATTTGGATCAGTATCACTTTTGGATAATTTAATTTTATGGTTTTTTAAAGAATTTTTGTATTTATCAAATAGATAATTATAATAGTCAGTCATATTATAATAATAGCATAAAATTGATTTTGGTTAATTTATTTGTTATTTGATGCTTCCTATTATTTTATATTTTAATACATTATATTTCGGTTCATCGTTTTTTATTAATAACATATATAGGAATAATTCAAGTGATGACTTAATGAAATTAAATATTTCTGTTTCAAATTTAATTAATCTATTTTGATATGTCAAATCATTTGTTTTAATATAATATAATTTCTCTGGATTGATAATAATGTTGTTTATTTTATTATTGCAAACTATTATTACTTTATTATTTGTGATTGAGAGATTTAATGGAAATAATATTGTTATTGACTCAAATATGTGACAAAGTAAAATATATAAGTTATGTGCATTTTCTATGTGAGGGGCAAAAAAGATATGCAAAATAAGATTATTATTTAATTGTACACTGTCTATTATTTTTAATATGTAATTTATTGTTTCGGCCTCGAATTTTGTTGTTATTTTTCTTGATAAAAAATCATAATATATTATATCACTTTCACTTTTTGTTGGTAATTGATTGATTTTAATATTTTTATCGATTATATGGTCATTTAGTTTATTTGATGCATTTGCATATTTATCTTTTGGATTTATGTTAGTTTTTTGAAACACAATATCAAATGTCTCTTTCAGTTTTTTCGGAATTTCAAATTCTTGTTTAAAATTCTCCAACTCTAAATCGCTTACTAATTCACTTAATATTTGTGTTTTGGTTATTTTAGACTCCAACTCATTATCTATTTGATTTTTTTGTGAAATGGTTTTTTCGATAAGTTTATAATCTAATTGTTTGATATTTGACAAATTTAGTTCTATAAAGGCCTGTTTAAAGTGAGATAGAAAACTGTCATCATATAATTTATTCTCTATTTGCTTAAATATTTTATTCTCAAGATGGGCTTCTATATTATAAATTTCATTTAATTCACTTAAATATGAATTCATTATAATTTTGAGTAAGATATTAGTTTTTTTAATAAATTAATTGTGTAGGACATCATATAACATTTTTGTTATGGCAAATGTAGATGGTCCATATGTGTTAGTATTTGGATTATACTTTCTATTATCATTATCTAGACGCCAAATATATGTTCCACCTATGTTATTTTTTAATATTAAATCCACCTTTTCTTTTATCGATTGGGTTGATTCTCTGTTATCTTCAACATCTAATCCTATTACCATTTTGTGGTATGGATATCCACTGGAATTATAATTTGATGTTATCAAATTGATTCCGTAAGCTGTCGAATCATATGTCATAATATTAATTTGATCAGTTACATTTGCTAATAAACCGACTAATTTGGGAGAATGTATATCGGGTAAGATAGTATGTGTTATTTTATATTTATTGTTGAACATTTGTTTGCAAGTTTGGAGTAAGTTAATTAAATCTTTGGAATAAGCATTAATATTTGGGGTTTCCCAATCAAGATCAAGGCCATTTAAATCATAATATTGCATGTATTTGATTGCGCTATTACAAAATAATGTTGCATGTTTAGATGCATTTAAATAATGTTTATCAGTGTCTCCATCGTAATTAGTTGTTATGAAAATTTCCCCATATGAATTAAATTTGCGATATAGTGATATAATAGTTTTGATTTTGATATCATCTGTTGGTAATATGTCTGATAAGAGACCATCTTCCGTCACTGTAGCAAATGGTATATATATTCTGTCGAATATGAACCATGGAATCGTTTCATTGACTGTCATTGTTTGAGTATAGGCATCGTCGAATATTCCGAAATATGCTCCAGTTATTGGAAAACAGTTAATGGTAGTGATTAAAATGAATGTTAATAACATTTGGATTGTTTGTTAGTTTAATATAGTTGTTTGAGTGTTAATAATTCAATTTTTTTAAATGTATGTCCAGCAACCGATTTGAAAAGTATACCTAAATTTAAACATCATCTAACATATTTTCACGCAACTGTACAATATTATGAAATCGCACAATTAATTATTATATTATGTTAAATCGGGAGACTCTATAACAATATATAATTGCATTAAAATTAATAAGTATTATATAATCCGCGCAACGGCACAATGTTATAAAATCATACAACTGAATCAAATATAATATACGGTTGTTTGGTTATATAACATTGTACAGTTGCGTAGATTATATGGTTTGGGATATAGTTATACTTTTTTTATTATAAGTTGGAACCAGTATATCATTTATGTAGGCCGCATTTATTGATTTTTAAACTAAATTTCCATTTTGTGATCTCACATGTTCAAAATCATCTATCATCAATTCTTCAAATAATGCTGTTTTTTGTTGTTCCATAAATTGATTTATTTCTTCTGTCGCTATATCATCAACACCAAATGTTTTATTGTATCTTTTATTTGACATATCCTTAACTAATATTGTCTTTAGTGATCTCAAATTAATTGTGTAATAAAATGATTTACAGTTATCTATTTTACAATCTAGAGGTTTTGTATCAAATGTCAAATCATTTTTAATAATACTTTTAATTATTTCTTTTGAACATTTCTTATGGCAGTAATATTTGTGGGCTTCTGTGCATTCCAAATAATGCTCTTTTTTTAATGGTTTATCACAATATTCACACTTCATAATGTCACTTTATTTGAAATGTTTGCATATTATAAACAAAAATCAACTTTAATAATTAATCACAGACATATACCTAAATTTTACTGTGTCTGTTTTTCCATATAAAATGTCATAGTCAACCGCCCAATTAAATAATGCTGATCCTGCACCACAATGCGCACCAAATGGATTTAACTCAATTAAATGGCAAGTTTTTGTGTCCATGTCAATGTATGTATCTCCAATAAAAGTATTGTATGGTGTATTATTGAGAAATTGTATATTAGATAAAGCATATTCAATTGTATCCAATTCTTCTGCAGAATATTGAAATAATTCTATAAATTGTGATGATATTGCTGTTAATTTATTATTAACAACAAAGATTCTAAATTCATATCGTGAATCAATTTGCTCATTCCATGGAATGAGTATTAAACATGTTATTTTGTCTCTTTTGTATTCCTGATCAGCAAACAATTTAACTGATGTTATGTGTTTTATTATGTCAGTTACATTAATAAATGGTCTTACTGATTTTTCATTTTTGCCAGATGTTCCAGACAGTCTAATAAAATATTGTTGATTTGGTTTTATAGAATTTGTAATTATTTTTTTGAAATCTGTTAATTCTTTGTTATAATCCATTGAATTAGTTTGGTGACAGTTTAATAAAATATCTTTAAGAATATTGCTTATCGGAATAATAATTGTATTTTTGGGACCATCTGGAATATTTGAATTATACCATATATTGTAATCGAATCCATCTATATACGATTGATATATTGTTAGTAGTTTTTTGTCTTTATTATCTTTGTAAACTTTATGTGGAACTGTAATATCAGTTAAAGTAAATTTATTGTCGACCCTTTCGGTAATTAGATCTTTGGTATAGTCTGTTAATGATTTCCACCAAGTTAAATCAATAATACAATTACCATTATCATCAAATCCATATGGATCATATTCATATAGATTATTTGTGTTGCAGTTTTTATTGCAAGATATTGGGTCTCTTAACATTTCGCTATTATTATTGATGGATAATTGTATTTTGTTTTTTATTCAACTTTAAAAAAAATGAAATACTAATTATTTGATAAATCTTGTTAAATAAACTTTATTGTGATTAAATAAACTTTATTGTGAATGGATTTTATTAAAAAACCAATCAAAAATCCTAAAGAAAGTCCATATTTAGATTGGATTAAGTATGGAGACAAAAAATATGAAGGAAGATTGCAATCTAAAATAATAGATTGGAATTTATCTGTTGGTACTATAATTCAGTTTTATGATGAAGAAAATCCTCAATCATTTGTTGTTGTTGAAATTACAAGTTTACCATTATTTGATGACTTTGGTATGGCTTTTGATGAATTGGGATCGAGTTTAATTCCAAACAAATCAAGAAAAGAAGTTGTCTTTTTATATAATGAACTTTTTCACTATGATGGTGAAAAAATTACAGAAAATATGCCATCTAAAATGATTATTGATCAAGGAGTTGTTGCAATTGGGTTTAAGATAATTTGTGTGCAATGATTTTTTTTATTTAAACAAACAGTTCATTGTAAGAACAATAAAGCAATACTGCGTTGATGAAGTAAGTGGTTACACATACCGCACAAAAATCATTTAATTTGAAATAAAGGATGTAAGCCAATACAAAACAAAATGTCATCGATGCTAAAGTGGCTCCAAAAAATAAATATTCTCTAAATGGAATCAAAGTGAAAGGATATTCTGGATAAGCAATAATAGCTATGTAAAACAATAATCCAAAATAAGTATTTGGAACATTAAGCGGATGATTTTTGGGTAATTTAAAAGTTAATCCCAACATTCTGGAATATGGACTTGTAAGTACTTTTGAACAAGATGCCCGATCATTGAAATCACACATAGCATTGCGACTACCATCTCTTGCTTTTCTTTCAACATAAATAGCATATAGGCTGACAAACAAACCAAAGAAACCAAAAAATGAAATTACTGAATCAAAACTCATAGGCGGAATAATTGTGATATGATTATATATGATTTCTACAATTAGTCTGTTTATCAATTTTTTTAATAAAAAATGAAATTGATACCTATTGGTAAATTCAATATGTTTTTATTTAATTATTTGGTTATGATTGTATGGACATCATAGTATCATACCCTATGGATATTATTGGATATGTTGTATTTTATAAAAGAATACAGATCCAACATAATAAAATATCTTATAGGCCATATACTATCCACGATGAAGTTGAAAGATTTGATACAGCCAATAAGCAAAAAATAAATAAAAATCAAAAAAAGGGAAGATATAGATCGTATGATCAAAATAGGAATCCTTTGGCTATTACTCAATTTATATATCCCGACATCCATAATCGTGGTATATGTAGTCTTAATTGACAGTTTCTTTATAATAATATTTCAAATATTCTTGGATAATGATCCGATGGATGATCTTTTGTTGGTATATATACTGGATCAGGACACGGCCATACTTTTAGTTGCATGTTAGTTGAACAAATTTGATCAAATAGGAAATAATTTGGATTATGTTCTCCATCACATACCATACATGACATATCTCCAGGCAATATTGTGAATCTATTTAATAATGCTTTAACTGGAGACCCTTCGTATAAAATGTCATTATAGTCACCACATATAAAACCTGTATTTATTTTTTCAAATCTTTTTACTATGGATTTCATTTGATTAACTCTGTCTGGTTCTCCCGATTTTAATCCTGCTTTTAAATGTATATTAGCTATTGTGAATTTATATGCTGTTTTTATGTATATTAATGTCGTAAAGACAGCACATGATGTTAATTCTATATTATCGCATACAAATAATTGTTTTTTCCACATAGTTACATTACCTATTGGACAATTTCTTTTTTTATTTATAACATGATACCCATAAGCGTAGTCTGGAAATAATAATAGAATATCATTGATAGTGGCTAATTCGACTTCTTGTAAACAAATAATATCATAGTTATTGATTTGTTGGAATATTAATGGTAATCTATAAGACCATTCCAAAATAGCCATATTATCCACATGTTTGTATCTTGTTTCTATGTAGGGAGTAACATATCTTTGCGCTAAAGTATTATAGGATATTATTGTTATTGCTTTTTTAGTTAATTTGGTTTTGAACCCTTTATTAAGTGCTTGCAATTTGTCTCTTTCTAATGGTTTTGTTAGATTGAATATTGTTTGCCATAGTTCGATTGGAATATGATCCATTTTATGGTGTTTATAAAAGATATGTATGATATTGAGTCTGAAAATCAATTTTTTTATTTTGAGTATAAGATAATGATAAATGGTGATCCTTGGACATTTACCGAAACAATAAAAGTTTATAATTGGGAATCACATCCAGATTGGGATTTGAATCCATATAATCCAGAAACTTTTTATTCTGATATTCGTGAAAGAAAAATAGTGCATAGTCAAATGACTGAATATAAGCGAATATTAGATGGTTATGGATGTTTAGAATGGAGTAAGAAATTAAAAAGAAACTTCTTTCATCCAAATGATAAATGGTTAAAAAATAAAGTGTATCCTGTTGTATTACCAGACACCGTAAAAGAGTTATATACAATAAATTTCCCTACTGTTTTGCCAGTTATGGTTTCTGGGATAGAAAAATTTAGAGAACATTATATTCAGGTAACTGGAACCTGGAAAATATATTATTATGGTGGAAGTGATGTCGGCAGCATTTATGTGAATACATTTGATAAATATAATGAACATATAGAGTCATGCAAAAAATATCAATTTATATTTATGTATTTTCCCGGAGTTGTTATCAATAATCCGCCTTTTCCACCAAATCCAGGTGTTGATTTGCTTCATAAAAATATTTGTAATTACAAGTTACCTAATTAAATGATAGAAATCACAAGCATATGGGTCATTGATATAATCTTTTGATACATATACATATCCACCAGCACCAAATGGATATTTAGTATATAATTTAGGGGTTCCTAAAGATATGTCTTTTATTTGTGTCATTGTTGGAATAATGTTCTGTTTTTTTTG
>Ga0315284_10017247_pt1 | contig 10239 bp, 15 predicted proteins | sample YL17G09_16_MG_FD_203696 | JGI IMG/M metagenome (GOLD analysis project Ga0315284, IMG submission 203696) | Sediment microbial communities from Yellowstone Lake, YNP, Wyoming, USA - YL17G09_16 | ecosystem: Environmental > Aquatic > Freshwater > Lake > Sediment | place: USA: Wyoming | collected...
GACGCATGTCGGGTCGAAGCCATGCGAGCGTCCATGTCGCACAGAACGTATCCTCTTCGTGCCATTGAGGGTGATCCTTACACACAACGACTCGGCGTCCGGATAATTTTGAAATATAGACGCGGTCGACGTGACCACCATACCGGCTTTTCGGGTGCGCCGGATCGAAAACGCGTATGACACCCGACCCTACAAACTCGTACGCCATGAAATGACCCTCGTCATTCGAAAGGGGCACGTATAATGTCCCTTTCGGATGTACGATTCTGCGACACTTTGAAATATCGTAATCGCCTTTACAGCCTGTGAATTTTCGTCGAAAGGCACGATCATTGACGACCATGTCCCATTTGGTCTTCACGTCCATTACTTTTTAAGACCAAAAATCTTTAATTTCTTGACCAAGAGTATGAAGTGCACTGGTCGCACAGAGGAGCAGGTCCACCAGGACTGCATTCGCTACTACCTCGCACGGGGGTGGAAACTCAAGGGACACGAGTGGATCGTCGTCCCTCGGAAGGAAAAGTACGGCCGGGGTGACCTCGTGTTTCTCAAAGGGAAAGAGTACCGGGTGATTGAAGTGAAACGTAAACCCCATCCAAATGTCTTTGAGCAAGCCAAATTCTATGGCGCGGCATGGAAAATGCTCTACGCACGCTCAGGCTATCGCGTCAGGTATGGCGTCTGGACATGCTCTATTAAACGTATGCTAGGCACAGTTCGCGATCCGACCCGTCTCTGCCTTAGAAGAAATGCGTGCCGACAAATATCTTCATCTATTAATAAATGAGTCCTCTCTCAAATGCAATTCACCACTACGAGGCTATCAAAAAACGGTATAGCAACATTAACAAAACACTAAAACACCGGAGAAATGAAGCAGCGGCAACTGCACATGTTAACATGCCTACGGAGGTGGCAAACCGGATCGCGCGCGCCTTGGTCGAAAGTGAAAGAAATCTCAATTCAATTCGACGTGAACTCGCCAATGCAGATTTACAATTACTGAAAGTATCTTTTGGTATCAACGTGCATCCAGATTCTCGTGGAAACTACATATCAGCAAATGAAGTCATCGCCATTAAACGGCTTGAAGCCGGTATGACAATTCGTAAAAAATTATACGAACTGTTTCATAGAGCAAATGTCATACATGCTCGTTTAATACGTCAGATGATGGGGTTGACGACGAGGGGGCGTAATAAGAAGAGAACGCGGCGAGAATAATTTCTTCGTCTTAGAGTATAGAATGGCAGCGGCAACCAAGTTTGTAGCTATCCTTATGAACTCCCGAAACCAAGCCCATGCGTTTCACCTCGAGACCTCCTCATACGCTCAACACAAGGCGCTTGAGAAGTACTATGAGAAAATTGTCGACTTGCTCGACGACTATGCCGAGGCGTACATGGGAAAGTACGGCCGCATCGGCAGAATTCACATCAACTCGCGTCAGATTCGCAACCCAAAGAAGGCGCGTCCCTACTTCGGATCTCTCCTAGGCCGCATTCGCTCGCTCAGACTCCCCAAGGACACTTATTTGAAGAATATTCAGGATGAAATTACAGCACTCATTCGCAAGACCATGTACATGCTCACCCTTCGTTGATATTTTTTTTGTACCACTCAAAAGTCTCTTTCAATTTTGAATTGAAATCAGGATCCTCTTTCCACCCAAGTGCATTTAGCTTTGAACTGTCGATACAATACCTCGAGTCGTTATGTGGGCGTGGATCCGGTACATATTCCGGGTAGTTGTAAAGTCCTGAAATTTCGACGAGCATCTTGTACATTTCCATGATGGAGTACTCAAATTGGGTACCGATGTTGTACGTCTCACCAACTCCCCCCTTGTTCAAAATCACATCAACTGCACGACACACGTCACTGACGTGAATAAAGTTCCGACGCATGTCACCCATCCCGTGAATAGTCGCTGGTTGATTGTTCAGAATTTGATTGATGAAGATTGGCACCACCTTTTCCGGGTATTGCTTCGGCCCAAACACGTTGTTTCCGCGTGTAATGATGCACGGTAGGTTGTAGCACTTGGTGTACGCCCGGACATAGAGCTCAGCAGCCGCTTTGCTTGCCGCGTAGGGATTCATTGGGTTTAATGCTGCCGTCTCGTCACACGTCACGTGACCATCAACCTCACCGTACACCTCGTCCGTGCTCACGTGCACGAAACGCTGAATCTTGCCATAATTGCGAACCGTCTCGAGTAGGACATGAGTTCCGAGCACATTGTCCCGTGTAAACTGGAACGACTGCTCGAAACTCAGATCCACAAATGACTGCGCTGCAAAGTGGACGACGTGGGTCGGCTCATGTAGACGAAACACCTCCTTCATAATCTGCTTGTCGGTAATGTCAGCCAGGACCAGAGTGTACCGGGGTAGATGCTCATCTATGTTATCGACCCGCGCACAGTAGTCACACTTGTCGACATTTACAATTTGAATTTCAGGATAAGTCTTGATCATGTACTCGATAAAATTTGAACCTATAAATCCAAGCCCACCAGTGACGATGAGCTTCATACTTTGATAAAGGCTAGAAACTTTATATATGAAATGTCCACAATCATCACTTCTACCGGCCGCTCGGTGCCTCTGGATGACAGTGATGCACGTGTCAAGGCGCACCTGAACGATCCCAAGGGATTTGCACAGTTTATCATTCGTCAGATTAACACGGATCGGATCTATGACGTGTGCCTTAAGGACAAGACTGACCTGACAATTCTAGACATTGGTGCCAACGTAGGCTTGTTTACTCTTTACGCACAGGATTCGGCCAAGCGTCTGATTGCGGTCGAGCCTACACCGTCACACCAGTCCATCTTCGAGAAGCTGACCGCGGTGAGCACGAATGTGGAGCTCGCCAAGGTGGCCCTGTGTGACACGGATGGTCCGGTTGAGTTTTTCATTTCAGACGAGAATTCGACTATGAACTCGATTGTGAACAAGTACGGTCGTTCTATCGATGTGGAGGGTCTATGCCTCAAGAGCCTACTCGACAAGTACAATCTGGACAAGGTGCACTTTTGCAAAATTGACATTGAGGGCTCCGAGATGCGCGCCGTGACGGTTGAGACCCTCGGTGCCGTTTTTGACCGGATCGACGAGATTTTCATCGAGTGTCATGCCACTGTGCCCAATTTTACGCACGGTGACATTATCGCCAACCGCGTCAAGATGGAGGATGTGTTCAAAAAGGTGGGCTATCAGGTCAAGGTGGTGAACTTTGACACGATTCACGCGTTTAAATCTTAGAACCGAAAGTTCTCTGCCAGCTTCGCTAAGAACAGTCCTTCGGACTGGTAGTACTTTAAAGCTTAGGGTGATTTAGTTTGCAATGAAGGTACTTGTAACGGGTAAAAATGGGTTCATCGCACGTCACCTTGTCGAAAAGCTCATCCTGCACGGTCACATCGTACGTTCTGTCGGCCGTGTAACACCCTCGGGGATGAGAGCAGTTTTGGATGAATTTAAACCTCAAATTATCTACCATCTTGGAGCTGAACTCAAACGGTCGGAAGAAATGTTCGATTCCAATGTCGTACTCACACAGGATATCATCGAGTGGTGTGCAAAAAACCCGGTAGATCGTCTCGTCCTGTTTGGGTCGTCAAGTGAGTACGGTAATGTGAACAAGCCACGGTCAGAGAGGGATCTCCCGCTTCCGACCAACATGTACGAGGCGACCAAGGCGGCGACAGCCATGCTCGCTCGTGGTGCAGCTTACCAGTACAAAATTCCCACCATGTTTATCCGCCCATTTACCATCTATGGCGAAGATGAAAAGCCTTCAAAACTTACTCAAATTTTGTTTCAAAAAATGAAAGACAGGACGACTCTTAAGTTGACTGACGGATTCCATGACTACATGTACATCGATGACTTTGTGGATATCCTCTTGGAGGTGGTTACACACGGCGGGATCGACCAGTTTACACTCTTGAACATCGGTACCGGGTGGCAGACGACCAACATTCAGTTTGTGAATACGTTCCAAAATGTGACTGGCTACAAATTTCCAGTTGAAATTGTTGAGGGTGTAGGACCTCCGTCATGGATGGCGGACACGCACATTCTTGAGTTCAAGTTTGGTGTCAAATTAGAGCCGGCAAGAAACCTTGAAAGTGGGATAAGGAGGATGGTATCTGCTTACAAAAGGAAGAATGGAGAAGAGAATTGTTGAGCTGACCCACAAGCACAAGTTGGGTCACCTTGGCAGTTGTCTGACTGCTCTTCCAATTTTGGATCACATTTACAAAACGAAAAAGGATACTGATATTGTAGTACTAAGTTCGGGACATGCGGGAGTTGCACTCTACGTCATCCTTGAGGAGTATGAGGGGTGTGATGCTGACGAGCTTGTTGAGAAACACGGTGTCCACCCGAACCGTGATCTCGAGAATGGTATTTTCGTCTCGACGGGATCGCTCGGATCTGGTATTCTGGTGGCGGTCGGCTACGCACTTGCCAATCGGGCCCGGGATGTTCACGTTCTCATTTCCGATGGTGAGTGCGCCGAGGGTTCTGTTTGGGAGGCGCTCGCCTTTGCGTACAACGCGGACCTGAAGAATCTCAAGGTGCACGCCAACGTCAACGGATACTCGGCGTACGACCCAGTCAACCGGTGGTACCTGTGGCTTCGGCTCAAGACATTCTTTTGGCGTACCCAGGTGTGGTTTACCAAGACCCCACCGATTGCATTTCTCGAGGGCCTGAAGGCGCACTACCATGTGATGAGTGACGAGGATAAAGATAAACTGACCGAAGTTCTCAATGCGGAAGCAGTTTGCAAAGATGCTTCACGAGGCTATGGGAGCCGACTCGAGAATCTACTTACTCACTGCGGATCTTGGGTACGGAATTCTTGATGACATCCGTCGTGATTTTCCGGACCGGGCGGTGAATGTGGGGTCATGTGAGCAGTTGATGATTGGCATGGCAGTCGGCCTTGCCAACTCTGGGTTTGTGCCCGTGTGTTACTCTATCACCCCTTTCCTTCTGTACCGCCCATTCGAGATGATTCGCAACTACGTAAACCACGAAAAGGTGAATGTCAAGTTGGTGGGGTCTGGGCGTGACAAGGATTATTCACACGACGGCATCACACATTGGGCCGAGGATGACATGGCAATCATGAAGAACCTGTCCAACATCAGCCTTTTCAAGCCAAGGGAGCTGACTACCGACGTTTTCAAGACGTTTCTGTTTTCAAACAAGCCGACGTACTTAAACCTTAGCCGGTTCTAATTTGTAATGAAGATTGTATTTACCACCCTTCACACTGACAATTATCAGTCTCTCGCGGATGTCACACTCGAGAAGAACAAGCGCAAGTACTGTGAACTTCACGGATACCCACTCGTCACCATGTCCGACGGGTGGCTTTACGAGCGCAAGGCGATTGGGTTTGACAAGATTACGCTCATTCGGGACGCACTCAAAAAACATCCGGATGCGGATTGGATCTTTTTCAGTGAGAGTGATGCGATGATTACGAATTTCAAAATTAAATTGGAACAGTTTACAGATGAACGGTTTCACTTTATTCTTCCGGCAGACATCAATGGTACCAATTGTGGTAATTTCATGCTTCGAAATTCTGAGGTTGGGATTGCATTTCTCAACAGCATCGAGTGTGCAGGAGCCATCTACAAGGACCACCCCATGTACGAGAACCAGTACATCCAAGACTGTGTGACTGGCACGTTTTGGCGGTCGGTGATCAAGGTGGTACCCCAGCGACTCTTCAACTCGTACGATTACACAACCATGCCCAAATACGCTCATGTGGAACACAAGGATGCAATCGGGGTGAATGGGCAGTGGCAGATGGGTGATTTCATGATTCACTTCCCGGACAAGAAGCTGGATGAGCGGGTCCAGCTCGCGAAACTCTATTTAGAGAAAATAACTCGTTAATATATAATGCTGGTAGATACGTTCATGTTCTATAATGAGCTTGATGTCCTCGAAATTCGTCTCAAAACACTCGAGCCGTACGTTGACGTTTTTGTACTCGTCGAGTCTGAAGTAAACCACGTCGGTGGGCCTAAGGAGCTGTTTTTTGAGCAGAACAAGGAGCGTTTCGCAAAATGGCTCCCGAAGATTCGTCACGTGATTGTCACGAAGGAGGAGTCTCCGACCGACACAAACCCATGGTCACGTGAAAAGTATCAACGAGAGGCGATTCTTCGTGGAATCGGGCCGGATATACTCGGTCACGACATTGTGATGGTTAGTGATGTAGACGAGATTCCAGACTTGTCCCTGGTCAGATGGGAGCATTTGCCTCACCGAGCCATGTCTCTTCACATGTGGATGTACATGTACAACTTTGAATATCTCTTCACAGGAGAGCCGTGGTATGGCACCGTCATAACTCAAATCGACCTATTCAGGGAGTATGGCCCCAATTACTTCCGAGACAACCGCTGGAAATTTCCGGTCCAGAAGTTTGCCGGTTGGCACCTCAGTAGCTTTGGAGATGAGAAACACGTCATGAACAAGATGCGTACATTTGCACACGCCCTTGATGAGAATAACCACAAGCATCTCCAGACAGAGGAGAATATTCGCGAATGGATCCGAACAGGGAAACATCTCGACGGTTCGACCGATTTAGTACAGCGCCCTCCAGAGGCGACAATCCCTCCCGTAGACTGTACTAAATTTCTGTGCGTATTCTAAATGAACGTTTTTACATTGGTCATAGCCATGTTCCTTTTCCTGGTGTCACTCACACCTCGGATGACACCTGCTCAGCGGGAGAAAATGCTGAAGTTTGGTGTCGAGTTGCGTCGTGTTCAGCGCGAGTCCCATGACACCGAAAGCAACAAGAATCGCGTCGAGAAGGCGATCCGGAATGTCCGGAGTAAACTGCGTCTGGCTGAACCTGGCCGGCCGCACATTACCGTGTCAATCAATGGAAATAATACAAAAGTCAATCTTGCGTCATGGAACACAAACAAGAACAACTACAGATGGAATTTTGCACGACGCACGTACGTGAAAAAGGATTAAGTCCGCAGGACACAGACAGGTATTTAATTAAGAATCAAAATTTGTCTGAGTTCCTCCTCGACTAATTCAGGATTGAGAATACCCATACACATCGCCTTGCGGCGTAATAGTCTCCGAATGTCATCCATGTGAAATAGTCTCAAGAATTTAGATTTCAGGCTGATATTCGAAAGCGCCCCACCTGTTGCCATGTCTCGTTGTCCCTGACACACCGGCCATGTCACCATGCGCAAATCGTACATTTCAGCATCTAAATTGTCGAGACGGGGGAGGATGTTTTCTCTGATGAGTCTTCGCACGTCCTCCATTCTTACTAGGTATGGACTAATTATTCTTTAGAAGGAATGCCGCCCATATGCACCATAATCATCCCCACAAGTCCAAATATGATTCCGAGGTATTGTACCGGTGAACTGAATCGTTCACCCAAGAAAAAGTACGCAACGAGCGCACCCAAGACGGTGATCATCCCTTCCCACATTGCAGACACATACAAGAGACTCGCCGACGAGAAGCTCTGGACGAGAAAATACAGGACACCAATGTACCCCACCAATCCACCAATCATGTGGTGGTGTGCCTGAGACTTGGCAAACCACTTGAAATGGACATTACCAAAGGTTTCAGCCAGGCTCATCAATAGGATGTTAGCCAGTGCCATCTATTTTTACGTGAGAATATAATCGTTCAACCCAGTAGATGGCCAACCTCAAGTCAGCCCTTAATTGGTGTGTCGCCTGGTTCATCAGGATACCCAATGTGGACCACAAGACAAAGCACTTTCTATTGTGCTTCCTCCAAGATCCCGACTTTCACGATTTGTTGCGAGTCAAGATGCTCGTTTATCAAGTAAAGAAATTATGCATATAAAGCTTAATGAAGGCTGCCCTTATCACAGGGGTGACTGGTCAGGATGGGTCCTACCTTGCCGAGTTCCTCCTTACCAAACAGTACACAGTCTACGGACTCGCAAGGTACTGTTCGGAGAAGAAACACGAACGAATTTCACATTTAAATTCAAATTCAGAATTCAATCTGATTGAGGGAGACCTGACTGATACGGCTCGGATAAATTCCATCATCAACTCTCTGAATTCCACCTATGATCTTATCGAGGTGTACAACCTAGGTGCCCAGTCCCATGTGAAACTGTCTTTTGATCAGCCCGAGTATACCGCCAATGTGGACGCCATGGGAACCCTTCGGATCTTGGAGGCAATTCGTCAAACGAATTCTATTTCAAAATTCAAATTCTATCAGGCGGGTACTTCGGAGATGTTTGGGAAGATTCAGCAACCTACCCAAAATGAAAACACCCCATTCTACCCCCGAAGCCCCTATGGCGTGTCCAAGCTCTTTGGGTATTGGATGACGAAAAACTACCGCGAGTCGTACGGGATGTTTGCGTGTACTGGCATTCTGTTCAACCACGAGTCTGAGCGACGCGGTTCCGAGTTTGTGACGCGCAAGATTACACTGGGTTTGGCGGAGTGGAACAAGACGGCCAAGCCAATCGAGCTCGGAAACCTGGATGCCAAGCGCGACTGGGGGCACGCAGAGGACTACGTCCAAGCCATGTGGCTTATGTTGCAGCAGTCGATTCCCGAAGATTTCGTGATTGGCACGGGTGAGACGCACAGCATCCGTGAGTTTATCGAGGTGGCGCATGAAAAGGGTATTGCGTGGACGGGGAGCGGGGAAGACGAGGAGGGTCGGGACAAAGAGTCGGGAAAGCTTGTGATCAAGGTGAATCCAGAGTTTTACAGGCCTGCAGAGGTGGATATCCTCGTGGCGGATGCACGCAAGGCGTACGAAGTGCTCAATTGGCGTCCAAATATTGACTTCAAGACGCTAGTTAAACGGATGGTGGATAATGATTGTAAATGAACATCCCTCGGTCAGAGTCAAGCTGGCTTTTCATCGGTCCGAGTCCATTGTCCGGTATTGGTCAAGTGACGAAGCGATATGCCGAGCGAGCAGGTGGTGATTTTGTCGAAAAAGGGACTCGACCCCCAAATGCGCATTACACGAATGCGTTCTATTTCATGCTCCCTTTTGAGAGTGAAATCACTCTCGCGGACGACTATCTCATGTACTGCGACAATATGATGATCATGACCATCTGTGAGACGGAGCCCGTGAATGAAGCGTACAAGTTGATTGCAGACAGGTACCCGGTGGTCTACGTGGCATCTGACTACTGCAAGGAGGTGTTTACGAAGCAGTTTCCTGGAACGGAGTGGAGGGTCATGCATCTGTTTGCCCCTAGCCCACAAGTGTATCGGCCACCCAAGGCGGATGGACCGTACGTGTTCTATACGATCGGCAACATCGCCGATCCACGAAAGAATATCACCGCGCTCCTGAATGCATTCCAGGAGTGTCAGTTTCCGAATGCCCGACTTCTTCTCAAGGCGACGTGCACTCAGGATGTAAAGGTGGAAATTCCAGGTGTGACTGTGATCAACGGACTCCTTTCGATGGAGCAGATGGAGAATATCCACGCGCAGGGTCACTGCTATATCAATTGCTCGCACTCCGAGGGGGTCGGAATGGGGGCCGTTGAGGCGGCGTTGCGGGCCAAACCCGTCATTATCACAGATTACGGGGGCCTAAAGGAGTACGTCAAGACTCCTTGGGTCATCGGGTGTACCAAGGGGCCGATTGGGTTTGACGACTTTTTGTTCAAGGCGGAGCACGAGTGGGGCCACCCGAATTATCAGGATCTCGTGACGCACATGAAGGATTGCTACACCAAGCAGGTGAAGACGTGGGATCACGCTCACACTCAAAAACTGATGGATGCGATTAGTTTTTCCGGTTGATGTTCACACCGGCAGAGACGGTGGACTCGGCTGCGAGCTTGGCAGACTGTGCAATGTGAGCAAGTGCGTTTGTAATAGAAGCCTTCTTTGCAGCCTCCGACGCACGCAGTGCCTGATTTGCGGCTCCGGCGAGCTTCTTGTTGTTTGTGTTGCGCGACGCATTGTTCAGACGAGCCGCCTGCTGACGCAGATTCTCCGAGACGTTCTTCAGCTTATTCGTCGCACCGACTGCGTTGCGATTCGCCAGGCCCATCTGGCCAGCGTTGAGCTGCTTGGCACCAGCGTTAATCTGTGCGTTTGCCTCGGTCAGGGGCTTGATCTGCGCGTTCATGTTGTTCAGGGCGGTGTTCACCTGCTGAGCGGGACGTGCGGTA
>Ga0315284_10017248_pt1 | contig 10239 bp, 11 predicted proteins | sample YL17G09_16_MG_FD_203696 | JGI IMG/M metagenome (GOLD analysis project Ga0315284, IMG submission 203696) | Sediment microbial communities from Yellowstone Lake, YNP, Wyoming, USA - YL17G09_16 | ecosystem: Environmental > Aquatic > Freshwater > Lake > Sediment | place: USA: Wyoming | collected...
CATTTAGTCACCGAGACTTCTTTCCTGGGGATTGTGAACATAATAGCCCGGAAAGAAGTGGCTCCGGAATTATTGCAGTACGATGCCACACCAGAAAATATAGCTGTCGCAGTAACAAAACTTATCGCTGATGAAAATAAACTGAAAAGTATCCGCGAGGACTTAAAAAAGGTGAAGGAGTCGTTAGGCCCTTCGGGGGCGACCAGGCGCGCAGCCGACGCTATCATCCCGCTTCTTTCCGCGAGATAAAAAATGCCTGCCGATATTTAACGATTTGCATTAGGTATTTTGGCGAGACAAAGATATTATTTTTAGATTACTATGATTGAAATTCCTTTTTCATCGGCGAGTTTTACCAATTCTTCCCTGTCCATTACGAGCGTCTTCTTCTCTTCTAATGCCAGAACTTTCCCGTTCGCTTTTATGAGCACCTTCAAGGTGTCCATTCCGACCAGCGGGACATCAAACCTCATATCCTGATTGGGCCTGGCGACCTTGATTACGGAAAATCCGTCCTTGACCAGCGCGCCTGCCCTGGCTATAGTCTCATCCGTGCCTTCCATCGCTTCAATAGCTATGACCGTCTTTTCTTTTATTGCCACCGTTTGCCCGATATCGAACCCCGAAAGGGTTTTTGCGACATCTCTGCCGTACTTTATATCCTCCCATTCTGCTTCCGTAGGCTCTCTCTTGGTAAGCGTGCCCCTAGACGGGATAAGCTCCTTTAAATAAGTAGTGGAGTCTATTACCTCTATTCCCATCTTATTTAGAAACTTTGTAACCCCGTTAAGGATCGCGTAATCCTTTTTATCGTTCATAGTATCTAATATCTTTTTTGATTCCTCGTCGAGGTTGTGGCCGCTTTTAAACACAAGCTCTTTCTTAAGTTTTCCGAGCATTATGATCTTATTTATCCTTTCGGCAATCAGCAGCATGGCGCCTTTCTGCAGACCTCCCCATTCCAGCCAATGCATCTTATGGACATGCTCTTTGATGCTTTCATCCGTCACGCCTTTTAGGCCGAATGCTATTACGGTATCGCCCTTATCTTTCGCGACTAGGGAAAATACCATGGGAAGCTTTCCTTCTCCTGCAATAAGTCCTATCCTGGCCATAAACTCTACTTTATCTCGTTCGGGGTAACGAAAGCGAACATCATGTCGGCTTCGGTCACCACATCGTCGCCCACTTTCGCTACAGCGTGAACCTGCATAACGCTAAGTTTTAATTTTAAAAGTTCTACTTCTATCTTAAGGATATCGCCCGGGAATACAGGCTTACGGAATCGCGCATTGCTTATCGAAAGAAAATAGGCGAGCTTGCCTATGTTGTCCTTCATATTCAATGCGCCTACCCCTCCTACCTGGGCCATGGCCTCAAGTATTAATACGCCTGGCATTATAGGATGCCCCGGGAAGTGCCCCTGGAAGAAGGGCTCATTTATCGTAACGTTCTTTATGCCGATCACCTTTTTATCACTTATCTCCAGTATCTTATCCACAAATAAAAAGGGATATCTGTGAGGCAGGATTTTCTGTATCATATTTATATCTAAAACTTTTCCGGTAATATCCAACTCTTCTTTTCCCATGTCTTTTACCTTTCTATAGTTTTTCCTTCAATCTTCTCACCAACTCCATATTTAATTTATGTCCGCTCTTTATAGCAACGATATGGCCCTGTATGGGCACGCCCAGAACTTGCAGATCGCCTATAAGGTCCAATATCTTATGCCTGACCGGCTCATCAGAAAACCGGAACATGTTTTTTATCGGACCGTCTTTACCGATAACTAAGGTATTCTCATAATTTGCGCCTTTGCCTAGGCCCATCTTCAAAAGTTGAAGCGCTTCTTCCTCTAAACAAAAGGTGCGGGCCGGCGCTATCTCTAACTCGAAGTTCTTATCATTTAATGCTATGCTGAAAAATTGCGTGCCGAGGCTGGCGTTTTTATAATACAGCGTATAGGAAATCTTGAAATCCTCGTCGGGAAATGCCGCCAAAAAACTATCATCGCCCTTGCACCATATAGCCTCGTCTATTTTTAATCTTTTTTTAGGCGCGTCTTGCTCAACGATCCCAGCTTTTTTAATGGCATCGACAAAATCCTTGGCGCTCCCGTCTAGGCCCGGAAGTTCTTCGTTATCCGTTTCGGCAACTATATTATCTATTGAAAGACCTGAAAGTGCTGCGAGAAAATGCTCTGTCGTCTGTATCTGAAGAGGTCCTGTCCCTAGCGTGGTCCTGCGCTCTAAGCCTTGTTCTTTAAGGCTGTCCGGCATTGCCGATTGAATATTTAACAGAGGCTTGTTCGGAAGATCTACCCTTATAAAATTTATTCCGCTATTCGCAGGAGAGCCCTTTAGCGTTAAGGTTACCTTTTTCCCTGTCTGAAGGCCTGCGCCCTCTACTGCGACAGGATTTTTTATAGTCCTTTGTCTTATCACTTATCTAGTTCTTTTATTTTGTCTTCCAGCGCTCTTACACGTTCAAACAATTTTGGAAGCAGGCCTATGGATGCTATTATATCCCGTGCTTTGTCCACGGGCTTAGCGGGATACCAGAATAATACCGTCTTTGCTGGAAACGATTTCGATATGCCAGTCTTGGCTCCTGCCACTACAAAATCACCGATCTTCAAATGGTCAGCAATACCAACCTGGCCTCCCAAAACAACGTTTCTGCCTACCTTTGTACTTCCGGATATGCCGCTCTGCGCCGCAATAAGACAATTTGGGCCCAAAGTGACATTATGGGCTATCTGCACTAAGTTATCTATCTTTGTCCCTTTGCCTATCACCGTCTTAGAAAATCTAGCTCTATCGATAGTCACGCAAGCGCCAAGTTCCACATCGTCCTCTATCACGACCACGCCAAGTTGAGGGATCTTTACATGGGTGCTGTTCTGGGTATCGTAACCGAAACCATCGCTGCCCACCACTGTGCCTGAGTGTATTATGACCCTATCGCCTATTAAGACCTCTTCTCTTATTGTTACGTTCGGATATATAACGCAGTTTTTACCTATCTTGGTGTTTTTACCTACATAGCAAAACGGATACAATATCGTGTTGTCACCGATTGAAGCGCCTTTTTCTATTATAACGTAAGGTCCAAGCGCTATATTATTACCGAGATCGGCGTTTTTAGCTACTATCACTGAAGGATGAATGCCTTTCGGATGCGGTATTCTATCCGGAAGGATAATATTTATTATTTTGGAGAAGGCTATGGAAGGATTATCAACCATTATCAAGGGTTTATTAAAACTCTTCTTTATATCCCTCGGCACAACGACACCGCTGGCCTTCGTCGAGCCTATGAGATCTTCGTATTTAGAGCTTAGTATAAAGGCGAGCTCTCCTTTTCCGGCCTCATTTATACCGTTTATGCCGTTTATCAGGGCTTCTCCGTTCCCGACCAATTCCCCGTTTATAAATTTAGCTATATCTTTCAGTTTTTTCTGCATTTTTCTCTAGAGGTGTTGGTTAAAACAAAGATACGCCTTCTTATTTACGAAAGAGAAGGCGTATCTTTTCAGCACTTTCTACTCCTTATACCCTTATGCGTATTATTTATTCAACCTGCTCAATATATCATTGGTCAGATCGAACTGGTCAGCGCCGTAAAGAATTGTACGCGAATTTAATATTATATCGTAACCAGTTTCCTTGGCGTAAGTCGTCACTACGCCCTCTATCTCTTTCATGATATTATTCAGGAGGTCATTTCTCTGTTTCACGATCTCGTCTCTGGCACTCTTGTCAAATTCCTGAAGGTTCTTTATTTTAGTATCTATTATAGCCTGTTTCTCGGCCTTGGCCTTTTCGGATAGGATGGCCTGTTCATCCTTAAGCCTCCTTAATTCATCCACCATCTTTTTTCTTTCGGCATCTTTTGCTTTTCCTTTTTCCTCGAGGGTCTTTTCGGACTCTTTGGTCTTCTTATACTCATCAAAGACCCTGGCTAAATCAACGTACCCTATCTTATACTCTTTGGCATAAGCCTTTCCGCAGGCTGCACCGAAGATAGAGACGACGGCAAATGCCGCTATTGTCATTAAAATAATCTTCTTATTCACGTTGTTCCTCCTTTTCTCTCTACGCTCTCAAAGAGTGCGTCATTTTATATTATACATACAAAACGGGAATTGCGACTAAAAGCCGCGGCTCATACTGAAATAAAATTCTCCCGTCTTCTCATCCTGAAAATTTTTAACCAGAGGATATCCGTAATCTACCCTGACGGGCCCGAGAGGGGTCTTTACCCTAACTCCTATTCCTGCGCCGGACTTATAGTTGCCGCCTACTATAAAGTCCTCGGCCCTTCTCCAGACATTTCCGACATCATAAAAGATAGCCCCTTTCATGATCTTCTCATATATAGGGAAGGTGACTTCTGCATTCCCCAAAAGTATCGTCTCGCCTCCTATGGGTTCGTCAGAACCAGGGTCTCTGGGGCCGACTCTTCTCTCTTTATATCCTCTTATGGTATTGGCGCCGCCTGCGTAAAACCTCTCATATATGGGGATCTCGTCAGAATTACCGTAAGCATTAGCCCATCCGGCCCTGCCTTTTAATTCCAGAACGAATTTTTCAAAAAACGTGTGGTAGTAACTGGCCGATGCCGTGCCTCTTATAAAATCTTTATCTCCGCCGAATACCCCCCCGGCGTCTTCTATGGAACCTGCCAAGACATAGCCTTTGGTCGGATTAAATATATTATCTCTTGTGTCCTGTGTTAGTTCTAACATCAAGCTCGATATCCAGTTAGTGCCCTCTTCGTCCTTAAAGTCTTTTGACGCATTGTCGATAACATTTGATATATGGACCTGCTCTATCCTATAAATGAGGTTCCCTTTAAGATAATCGGTGAATTCTTTCCCGAGCCTTAAATCGCCCCCGGTCCTGTCTTCATCGTACGCCCATCCCAGATCGCCTCGTTTATTATGCGATGTCCTATATACGTCGAATCCGAATGAGTAAGGATATCCAAATATCCACGGATCCGTCCATCCCACATTGAAATTGTTCCTCACCATGCCTATCTCTGCCCTGATGGTCAGATTTTGGCCCGCGCCCTGGAATGAAGGGAAGTTCAAAATATCAAAGTTTCTCTGAGTTACCTCAACGAACCCCACCAACATGTCTATGGAGCTGTATCCGCCGCCGAATGAGAACTCGCCGGTCTTCGTCTCCTTGACGTTAAGTATTAAGTTCTGAACGGTGGGTGTCTCCGTAGGCTCCGTATCGAAACTTACGTTTTCAAAGAATCCGAGATTGTAAATCCTCTCTTTAGAACGCCGTATCTTATCGCCGTTAAACCTCTCGCCAGGATATATCCTTAATTCTCTCCGTATTACAACGTCTTTGGTCTTTAGATTGCCCTTGATCTCTACTTTCCCGACATACACAGGCTCTCTTGCATCGATCGCGTATGCTATATCTATGCTTCCGGTAGTCTGGTTCAAATTTCTTTCGACGTCCACCGAGACGTTCATATAGCCGGTCTGATAATAGTATTGTCTTATAGTGAGAACATCTTCGCGAAGGGCCTTGTTCGAAAAAAACTTTCCGGTCTTCATGCTTATTTTTGACCTGATGTCCTTTTCCTGGAATACAAGATTACCTTTTATGGTTATAGTGCCAACCAGATATTGCTTATTTTCTTTTATATTTATAGTTATATTAAGAAGCGTGCCGTCGTCCGAATACTTCAAGTCCGGCGTAACCTCAGCATCCAAAAATCCCATATCATCGTAAAGAGATTTTATCTTATCGAGGTCCTCCTGGAAGACCTCTTCCTTAAATATGCCGGGGTTGAATAACCAGGCCGGCTTGGTGCCGAGAACCTTCTTGATCTTACCCGCCGGGATGGCCTTGTTGCCGGCGATATTCACGGTGGATACCTTGACTCGCGTCTTTTCATCTATGGATATCGTTATTGTGGTCTTATTAGATTCCTTATTAAGGTCTAACGAATATTTAACATCTACCTGCGGATAGCCCTTCTTAACGTAAAGGTTTTTTATCTCGGAGATGTCCTGGGCCAAGATAGCTAAATTTAACATCTCGTTCGGTTTCGATTTCATCGCGGCCTTCAATTTGGGGGCCGTGAGCACTTTATTGCCTTTGAATACGATGTCCTCTATCACCGATTTTTCCTCTACTAAAAAGGTGACGGCTACTCCGCCATCCTTATCCTCAACATCTATTGAGACATCCGTAAAATATTGAGTGGCATAGAGCCTCTTGAGGTCATCGTTCAGTACATCCTGGTTAAACTTGTCTCCTACTTTCGTTTTTATTTTTGAAAGTATCATTTCCGTGCTGATAGCCCTGTTATTCTTGACCTGAATAGCAGTGATAGCCTTATTCTCATTGCTGCCCGGCACTTGTGAATACGAATTTGTCACAAAGAATTGAAATAAAAATACAGAAACTATAATGCCTATCGACTTGTAATATTTCATACCCTCTCCATATCTGCGTCTATGAACTCCTCGCTTCTCGGCGTCATATTTTCGAATCTCATATACTCGCCTAAAAACGCCAGGTTCAAGCTTCCGACTGGACCGTTTCTCTGCTTCGCTATTATAACCTCTGATATTCCCTTATTCTCTTCCGTAGGATTGTAATATTCTTCCCTCAATAAAAGTATGACGAGATCGGCATCTTGCTCTATGGCCCCCGACTCTCTGAGATCGGAAAGCTGCGGCCTATGATCTGACCTCTGCTCGACGGCACGTGATAGCTGGCTTATAGCTATTAACGGAACATTCAGTTCCCTGGCAAGCGCCTTCAACGACCTGGATATCTCCGATATCTCCTGCTGTCTATTGTCGGCCTTGGCGGGCCCTTGCATAAGTTGTAAGTAATCGAGCACCATAAGCTTGATGTCGAACTGAGCTTTCAGCCGCCTCGCTTTCGCGCGTATCTCTAAGACCGACAGGCCCGGTGAGTCGTCGATGTATATCGGTGCCTCTGATAATTTTCCGGCGGCGCTGACCAGTCTTGGCCAATCCGCCTGAGAAAGAAATCCTGTTCTAACCTTATGGGCGTCGACCCTGGCGTGAGAGCAGAGCATCCTCTGGACGAGCTGTTCTTTCGCCATTTCAAGGCTGAAGAAGGCCACCGGCAGTTTTTCCACAACGCCGACGTGCTCTGCTATACAGGAGGCGAGGGCGCTCTTTCCCATAGATGGCCGACCCGCTATTACTATGAAGTCGGACGGTTGCAGTCCTGCGGTCTTCATATCTAAATCCCTGAAGCCTGTCGCTATGCCTGTTATATTCTCTTTTCTCTGATAAAGGTTATCGATCGTCTCTATGGAATTTTTGATGATCTCGCGAAGCGGAGAGAATGTCGATTCAACCTTTGTTGAACTGACGTCAAATATGAGTTGTTCGGCCCTGTCTATAATATTATCTACTTCCTGGGAGACATCATACGTCTGGGAGACTATCTGGGTAGCTGCGTTGATCAGCTTCCTTAAAAGCATCTTCTCTTTTACTATATTTGCATAATGAATAAGGTTTGCTGACGTGGGTACATATGAGGTCAGGCTTGTGATGTAGGCAGGACCGCCTACCTCGTCCAGCGAATTTGTCTTTTTAAGCTCCTCTATGAGAGTGATGATATCGACGCCTTTATTCTCATCGAAAAGTTTTATTACCGCCGAATATATCTTCTTGTGGGATTCTCTATAGAAACAATCTGTGCTCAATAATTCTATCGCTTGAGATATCGCCTCGTGGTCCAAAAGCATGGAGCCGAGAACAGCCATCTCGGCCTCGATATTTTGAGGAGGTATTTTTTCAATCATTTCCTGCGCGCACATATAGTTCCTATATTGGTCATACTAAAACACATTATGGATAGGGGGTCAAGCGCTGAAGATCTATCTTTACCTATCTTCTCCGGGGGCGGTCTTTATTTTTTCACGACCCAGATCCTTAAATTGGCCTTGACCTCCGGATGGACTTTTACGACTACCTGATAAACACCGAGTTTTTTGATGGGCTCGTCTAAAACAATATCCCTTTTATCTATATTGATGCCTTCTTCCTTTAAAGCGTCAGATATCATTTCGTTCGATACCGAGCCGAATAATTTTTCGTCTTCACCTGCCTGCGCGTCTATCGTGAGAGACAGGTTGGAGATCTTATCCGCAATTGCCTTTGCTTCTCCTATCCGCTTCGTCTCGTCCTGTGCCTGTTTTTTCTTGAGCATCTCCAGCGTCTTTAAGTTGCCGGACGATGCCTCCTTGGCTTTATTTTTCGGTATCAGATAATTTCTGGCGTAACCTTCTTTTACGGCGACGACGTCGCCCATCTTGCCCAGCCTATCAACATTTTCTAAGAGTATTACTTTCATGGCCTCACTCCGCGACAAAAGGTAATAGAGACATCACGCGCGCTTTTTTTATGGCCTTTGCGATCTGCCTTTGGTGTTTCGCGCAGTTGCCGGATATCCTTGAGGGTACGATCTTACCTCTCTCCGTCAAAAATTTCTGAAATTTTTGGTAATCCAGATAGTCTATGTTCTCGATCTTTTCGATGCAGAATTTGCAAGGCCTTTTCTTGAAAATCCTTTTCTTTAAAGGGTCTCTCTTGGTTCGCTTCTTCTCGGTTTTATACGGTTTAAACATGCTCTCTCCTAACGATTTATAATATGTTGCTTTCTAGCCAGCTACGATACGCCCTAAACTAAAACGGGACCTCTTCTGTTGTCGGGCCAGGTCCAGCCTTGCCCTCTTCTTTTTTGCCGGGTGACAGCTCGCTCTCGTCATTTAAATTTATAGTCTCAACATCCTCCGGCAGCGGCGCTTGTTTGCCTGCGCCTGCGGCGCCCTGCTTATCGCCGCTCCTTAAAAATTGTATGTTGTCCGCTACGACCTCGACGGTACTGCGTTTCTGGCCTTCCTGCGTCTCCCAATCCCTGGATTGAAGCCGCCCTTCAACGAATAGAGGGCTGCCCTTAGATAGATACTCGCCGCACACCTCTGCCCTGCGGCCCCACACGACCACCCTTATAAAAGAGGCCTGCTCTTTCTTCTCTCCGGATTGCGTGACGTAAACCCTGTTCACGGCCAAAGTGAATGTCGCAACCGCTGAACCGCTTGGGACGTAACGTAACTCCGGGTCCCTGGTGAGATTACCTATTAAAAATACTTTATTTAGACTCGCCATATTACCTCTTGGTTATCATAGCCCTTAAGATGTCGGCGTTCAGCTTATAGCCGGCCTCTAATTTAGATATGGCACTGGATTGTGACGTAAAGTCAAGTTTATAGTAATACCCTTCCTTGAACTTTTTGACAGGATACGCCAGCTGCCTTCTACCCCAAACTTCTTCTTTTTTTATACTACCGCCATTTTTAGCTACAGAATCGCTTATCACCTTGAAGACATTCTTAGCGTCCTCTTCTTTTAAGTCCGGTTTTATTATAAATAAGCCTTCGTAATTATTCATCGTGTTAAACCTCTCCTTTTTCTACCTGATATTACCATAACATATTATATAAATCAAAGACTATTTATGAGGTCCCGACCTTCCTTTTATTGAATTTGGTCATAGTCTTTTCGATGCCATTTTTTATCAAAGATGTGATGGCGTCTGTCGCCAAAGAGACCGCGTGAGAGACATTGCGCATGTCTTTCCTCTTGAAGGGGCTTAGGACATAATTAGATATATCTCCCTTATGGACAGTCGTGGCTATGCCTACTCGAAGGCGCGCGAAATCGTCTCTTCCGAGCGTGTGTATTATGGACTCTAAGCCCTTGTGGCCGCCTGATGACCCCTGCTTCTTAAGCCTTATTTTGCCAAGCTCAAGATTTATATCATCACATACCACCACCAGGTCTTCGAGGTTCTTCATCTCGTGGCTTACCAGTTCCCCCAGGGCATTCCCTGAGAGATTCATATATGTCTGGGGGAGGACTAACGCTACATCTTCACCGGCTATCTTGCCTTTTCCTAATAGCGAAAAGTGCAGCTTCTGGTTTATTTTTATACTGTTTTCTTTAGCCAGGTTTTTTACTACAGCAAAGCCAACATTGTGCTTGGTGGCCCTATATTCTAATCCTGGATTTCCCAGGCCTACTATAAATCTCATTATATCCTTTTCATTAAGAATTGATCCGTCTTTATTCTTTCTTCGCTTCTTTGGCCGGAGCTTTTTCAGCTTCTTTAGGCGCCTCTGCCTCTTCGCCTTCCGCAGCCTCCTCTTTCTTCTTCC
>Ga0315284_10017251_pt1 | contig 10238 bp, 5 predicted proteins | sample YL17G09_16_MG_FD_203696 | JGI IMG/M metagenome (GOLD analysis project Ga0315284, IMG submission 203696) | Sediment microbial communities from Yellowstone Lake, YNP, Wyoming, USA - YL17G09_16 | ecosystem: Environmental > Aquatic > Freshwater > Lake > Sediment | place: USA: Wyoming | collected...
CGGCGTAAGCGAAGACGTGTACCTTGCGGCCGATCCGCCCGCCGAGGCCGGCGGCCAGGCCGTCGTCCGCCGCGCGGGCCAGACGACCGTGATCCTGAAAGCCGGCGCCCTGCCGCCGTTTGTTAAGGCGCCGGCGGAGTAGGGGGAGTGCGGGGGCAACTGAGACCAACCCCTTACACGCTTCGCCCGTTTTCCCTTGCGGCTCCTGTGCGAAGGATTAGGATGTCGGCATGCCGCGAATAGAAACGGGGCAAGCCTCTGCAGAGTTTGGCCGGCAGCGAAGGAGATAAGAAAACAGAGCCGGCGTCCTCACTGGCACGAGGAGCCCTTCAATGCTTAAGCAAGTGGAAGCGCCCCCGATTTTGAGGTCTTGTGTGCCCAATGTGGGATGAGTACTACGAAACCAGAATCAAGCCAGGTCTGGAGACGGGATTGTACGTCCCCATCCTTCCAGAGGCTCGGCTATACCTGTTGAATGATCAGTGTCATGCGGGACTGCGCAAGGTTGCAGACCGATTCCGGCTTGTGTGGCTCCGCATTCCGGAAGAGATAAGAAATGAGATACTTGGCCTCTGGAACAAGGAGGCGCCCCATATTGAAGTCTCCGACCTGTGGTCTCAATCAGACAGACTTTGCGGGAAGACCGGAGGTGGAGGCTTTGAGATCAAGTTCTCTGCGGATGCGCTGAAGGTCATGCCAGACGCCGTCATCGACTGGCTGATCGCACACGAGTTGGGTCACGTTCTCCAACACGCCCGGAAGGATGCGCGCCGGCTGGTTTCAGAAGCCACTGCGGAAATTGAGGAAGACGCCAATAAGTTTGCCAGCTCGCTTTGCGATGACCTAAATCGTTATCTGGAGTGGAAGTGTTGGATGTCCATGAGGAAACTGGTTTCCAATTTACCTCCGCCGCAAGATAATGGTCTTTGAGTTCGTCGGCTCCTAGCAGGCCAGGCACGACTCCTCCTTTACGGAGGCCGTCGAGGCGGTCCGCGGCCATACTCAACGGACTATCCCGCCCGGCCAGCAACGCGATACGTTTAGGCGTTGCCCCTTATGAAAATCCTTTCCAACCCAACCTTTTACTCCCACAGGCAAAGGGTAAAATCGTAAAAGTACAGAGCGTGATCAAAGTCCAGGGGCCGAAACAGACAACACCACCCGAAACCCGAAGTAGTAGTTGCGGACGTCCGGGGAGTAGAAGTCCCGGTACGCGGAGCGGCTGTAGTCCGGATAGTTGTTCCAGGCGCTGCCGCGCACAACACGATCCGTTCCGGATGCGGGGCCTTGGGAATCCGTCACCGCCCCCTTCGGATACGCTCCGTACCAATCCGCACACCATTCACTGACGTTCCCGTACATGTCGTAGAGACCCCAGGCATTCGACTTCTTCTGGGCGACGGGCTGCGTCTTGCCGCCGCTATTGGCTCCGTGCCATGCATAGTCGCCAAGATAGTCGCCAAGGGCGCTGTTGGCGTCGGCAAAGGAGGATGCCGTCGCCGTGCCCGCACGGCAGGCGTATTCCCACTCCGCCTCCGTCGGCAGGCGGACGGCCTGGCGGGTCTTCTCGGAAAGTTTCTTACAGAACTCTGTGGCATCGTTCCAGAAAACGTTCTCCACCGGATTTGTCGCGCCCCTGAATTTGCTGGGATTCGTGGCCATGATCGCTTGGTACTGGGCCTGGGTCACTTCCGTCACGCCCATGTAGAACGGCTTGGAGATGGTGACCTCGTGCTGCGGGCCTTCGTTACCTTCGTGTCCATACTCGGTATCCGGGGACCCCATCATGAACTTGCCGGCAGGTATGAGAGCCATTTTCATCGTGACCCCGCCACCAAGGTTGATTTCCTTCGCCACGGGCACGCCGACTTTGCGGACAGAATCTATCTGTAACTGGCCGACCTTGGCCCAAGCCGGCACGGCCCCGTCGGCCGGTGTCGCCACCGCCGGCGCTTTGGCTTTCGTGATAGGCGCGGGCGCGACCGGCTCGGAACTCAATCCCGATGCCGCCAGGAGCGCCGTCGCTGCCAACGCCACCATCCACCTCGCCCACGCTTGCTGAGTCGCCATGACATGCTCCCTTGCCTGGAAAGGTCTGGTTTCTTCCTACGCAGCGCCAGCCGACCGCCTGCCGCACGGGAACCTCGGCACGGACGCTTCCAAGAACGTGCCCATGATTTGCATGATCCCATACCTCAGGAAAACCAAAGGGCGATTCTATGACCGCAAAAAGAAAGTGCAAGCGTTTCCTCGGACAGACATGTCGGCCGCAACCAGCCCAACCGCGGGCTGTCACGCTGCGCAGCCTTGTGTACGGGCGAGGAAAAAGGGTCCAGGACCCTTTTTTCCCTTTTTCGCCCCGGATGGGGCGAAGGAGATTTTCGGAGTGGCGAAAGAACGCCTGTGCCCGGCGCTCCCTCCGCCCCTAAAGGGGCGGTTGTATTCACATACGAACGCTCCCACGGGTTGCGCGACGCCGAAAGCGGCGTCGCTCCACCCGTGGCTACATTCCGTCGCCCCGTTGGGGCTGGCATCACAAAGCACGTGCGCGGCGGGTCAGGAGACCCGCCGCGCAAAGTGGTGCTGGACCCGCCGCGCACAATTGAACCGTAGCGCCAGGGGCCTACAGACGGCTCTCGGTCATGCGCCTCACCGCTGGTAAATCGGCAACTGCCTGTACGACACGCTCATCGCCAGCACCGCCATAGACGTGGAGTAATAGCGGCCGCCTTCGCCGTCGCTGCCGCCGGCCAGCGGCCAGCCGCCGTCCTTGTCCTGGGCACGCAGCATGATGTCGTACATCTGGGCGGCGAAGCGGTCCCAGTAATCGTCGCCCAGTTGGAAGGTTCCCTGGGCGCAGTAGTAGAGTGCGTAGGAGAAGTGCTCGCCCTCGCCGAGGTTCCGTGGCAGATGGTCCATTATCCACTTGCCCGCCATCAGGGCGTAACGGTCGCGGTGGCGGCCGCAGAGTTCCATGCAGAGGAGGGCGGTTCCCGTGCGTCCCCAGCCGGCCGCGCCGCCGGGCTGATAGGCGAAGCCGCCGCGGTCGCCGCGGTCGCGGCAGTTCATGATGTACTCCAGGCCCTTTTCGATGGCGTCCTTGGGCACGACGGCGCCGTTGTTGCGGGCGCTGCGCAGGGCCATGACGGCCCAGCCCGTGCAGGAGATGTCGCTGTCGCGGCTGTCGATCTGGTATCGCCAGCCGCCGGAGTTCCGCTCGTCTTTCTGCACCTGTTGGGCCGCGAGAATGGCCTTCAGGGCCTTCGGCAGGACCTGGTCGATCCTGGCCTGGCGCTGCGGGTCCACCATGCCGGAGACCTCGGATAGCAGCAGTGTCGCTATGTTGTGGCTGTACATCGGGCCGTGGCCGCTGTCGCCGCGCACGAGCATGCCGTTGGGCTGCTGCGACCCGAGGATGAAGTCGACGCCCTTGTTGAGGGCCTCTCCGTACGGGCCGACGCCCGGCGTGTGGCCCTTCGCCAGGAACGCCATCAGGGCCAGCGACGTGATGCCCGTGACGTTCCGCTGCGACCGCGAGCCGCCCTCGCGGGCCCAGGCGCCGTCGGGTTGCTGCTCCCTGGCCAGGAACGCCAGCGCCCGGTCGAGCGCCACGTCGAGTTGCTCCTGGTACTTGGCCAGGGCGGGGGATGCGGCGTCGCCCGAGGCGCGGCCGGCCAGCGCCGCAACGGCAACCGCCGCCGACATCGCAACGGCGAGCCACCGCCGGGGCCTTTGCGCCCGAGCCCTGTTTGCGTTAAGCCCTGCGGAACTCATGGGGTCGCCCCTTCGCTTTCCGCGCCGCCGCGCTTGGCGACCTGCTGGAAGTAGCGTTTGATAAGCGTTCGGTACTCTTCCGGGCCGGCCTCGTCGGCGGCCTGGAGGATCTGGCTCCTCAGTTCGCCCGGCAGGCGCGCCCAGTCGGAGAGTTTGATGCCGAGGCTTTCCAACTTTGCGGCCGTCGAGTTTATGCCGACCGCGCCGATGCCTTTCTTGGAGTCGGCCGACTGCGACGGTTTCTGCCCCGGCTGAAGGCCCTTGCCCATTCCGGGCTGCACGCCCATGCCATGGGCCATGCCCATGGCCTGGCCGGCCGCCGCCGACATGGCCTGCGACGCCTCGGCCGCCGCCGCGGTCGACTGGCTCTGTGCGGCCTGGCTGGCGGCGCTGAAGGCGTTGGCCATTGGCGTGCCCATCGGGCTAGGCGCCGCCGGCGACTGCGAGGCCGCCTGGGCCAGCGCCTGGCCGAGTTGGCCGAGGGCTGCGGCCGCGTTGCCCAGTTCACTGGCCGCCGCCTGCTGCGAGCCGACCGCGCTTTGCGGCGACTGACCAGCCATGGCCTGGCCGGCCTGGCTCTCGGCCCGCTGCGCCTGGCCGAGGGCTTGATTGGCCTGCTGGGCCTGGCCGCCGGCCTCCGGCGCCATGGCCTGCGCCCGCTGGCCGAGGGCGGCGGCTTCCTGCTGGAGATCGGCCGTCTGGGCCTGGATGGCCTGCTGCTCGGCCTGGAGGGCCTGCTTGGGCTGATCGGCGGCGAGGGCCTGCATCTCGCGCGCGAGTTCCTGCTGACGCTCGGCCAGGGCGGACGCCTGCTGCGCCAGTTCGGCCGTCTGGCCCTGGTCCGGGCTGCCGGAAGAGGGTTGGCCGTCCGATGGCTGGCCGCCGGGCTCCTGGCCGCCGGGCTCTTTTCCGCCGGCTTCCTGGCCCCCGGCTTTCTGGCCGCCGGCCTCTTTTGCCCCGGATTCCTTTGCGCCGGACTCTTTTGCCCCGGCCTCTTGTGCGCCGGATTCTTTCGCCCCGGCCTCTTGTGCGCCGGATTCTTTCGCCCCGGCCTCCTTCGCCCCGGCCTCCTTTGCGCCGGATTCCTTTGCGCCGGACTCCTTTGTGCCGGACTCCTTTGCGCCGGACTCCTACGCGCCGGAGTCTTTCGCGCCGGCCTCTTGTGCGCCGGCCGCCTTCTCGGGCGCACCTTGTGCGGCGGCCTGCTCGGCGACTTGCTTGTTGAGGTCCTGGGCGAGCGCCCCCAGTTCCTGGCCGGCCTCGGCCGCATGCTGCGCGGCATCGCCGATGTTCGAGGGGATCGCCTCGGCGGCTTCCTTGGCGTCGCCGGCGGCCTCCTGGCCCAACTGGGCCTCCTGCTCGCCGACCGGCGCCAGCGCCTGCGCCAGTTGGGCGGCCTCCTTGGCGACCTCGGCCTGCTCCTCCTTAAGGCGGCCCATCTGCGACTTGGCGATCTCGGCGGCCGCCTGGTTCCGCTGCGCCAGGAGCGACTCGGTCTGCTGGCGCAAGTCCTGCTGCCTGGCGGCCAGTTGACCGGCCCGCGCCTTCTCCTCGGGCGACATCTGTTGGCCCGCCGGCTGCGCGCCCTGCGGCTGCTGACCGGCTTGCTGCTGACCTTGCGGTTGTCCCTGTTGCTGCCCCTGCGCCTGCTGGCCTTGTGATTGCTGACCGGCAGGCTGTTGACCCTCCGGCTGCCCCTGCGCCTGTTGTCCCTGCTGCTGCCCTTGCGGCTGCTGGCCGGCGTTTTCCTGGGCGGGCGGGGGCTGGATGCCGGTCTCGGCGCGATTCTTGAGCGAGTCCTCGGCGGCTTTCTGTTTTTCGACGGCCTGGGCCAGCGCACCCGCCTTGATGTTCTCGGCGGCGGCGGCCATCGGCTTGGCCTGGTCGGTGGCGGCCTTGTCCTGGGCGGCATCGCGCGAGAGGGCGGCCTGGGCGGCGGCGAGGTCCTTCAAGGCCTGATCGATCTGCGCCAGTTGCCCGAGGCGGCTGGTGTCCTGGGCGAGGGCCTGCTGTTCCTGCTGGAGTTTGCGGGCCTCGGCGGCCAGGTCTTTCGCCCGGGCCTGGTCCTGTTGCATCTGGGCCAGGCGAGCGGCGGCGTTGTCCTTGACGAGGTTGCCGGTCTCGCGCGCGACCTGCGCCTCGGACTTCTGCCACTCGGGCGCGTTGGCGGCGGCCTCCTGCCTGGCGGCCATTTCCGCCTCGGCCTTGGCGGCGGCGAGGTCCTGCTGCCGCTCCGCCAAATCCTGGAGCGACTGCGCAAGCCGCGCCGCGTCGGCCATCTCGTGCAACTGCTTCAGCATCTCCTCCACGATCTTGATGGCGCGGTCGATGTGCGTGTCCGTCTGGGTGGCCAGCGCGGAGCGTTCGGCCAGCGTCTCGACCAGTTTGATCTGCCCGGCCTTGTCATGGGCGCCGTCGACTTCGGTGGTCATTTCGGCCGCTTTCGGCGCGAGGCCCGCGAAAGTGCCCGCGGCGATCCTGGCTGTGACCTCGGCCGCGGTATCTTTGGCGATGCCCAGGTGGCCGCGCATGCGTTCCAGGGACTTTGTCGTCTCTTCGGCGAGGGCCTGCAACTTTGCCGGGTTGTCCTTCAGGGGGACGGAGTCCTTCTTGGATTCCTTGAGTTCCTTCAGGATTTTTTCGAGGGCCTTGCGGATGCTCTCGGCCTCGGCCTCCAGGGCCTGCATGGCGTAGGAGGCGGCCGAGAGGTCCAGTTCGACCGTCATGACTTCGGAGCGGCCTTCCTGCGGCCCCTTGACGCTGGCCGGCAGGTTGTCGGTGGCCCGCACCCACAGGGTGAACTGGCGCGCCCCCTGGAGCGGCAGTTTGGCGAGGTCCAGCGAGGTATCGCCGGCGGCGGCACGCGGGGGCTTGTTTTTTTCGCCCTCGAGCGGCAGGGGGACGGCCTTTTGCTTGCGCGTGTCGGTCTCGACCGAGATGTCGGCGGCGCCGAGGCCGAAGTCGTCGGTCATCGTGTAGGTCAGCGGCAGGTGGTCGGTCGGCTTCAGGCGGAGTCTCTTGTTGTCGGGCGAGATGAGTTTGACGACGGGCGGCAGGTCCGGCACGGCCTCGATGAGGCGCTCGCCGGTGGAGTTGCTGAAGCCGAACTCGTCGGTCAGGTTCAGGACCCAGCGGCTCTTGAGGCGCGGCGTAAGGTTGACCTGGAACTTGCAGACCGTTGCGCCGTCGGCGTCGGCCGAGATCTGGACGGGCGATCCCTTGGCCGGCTGGCCGCCGATCTGCAACTGGGCCGCCTTGACCGGCTTGTTGGTGGTCGCCAAGACCGTGACGACCGTGCCGATGACGGCCTTGATCTCGCCCGCGCTGTCGGGCTCGGTTCGAGCCTCGCGCATCGTGTACGCGGGATACTCGTAGCGGACTTCGAGGCGTTTGACGACCGGCGGCGGGACGACCGTGACGGTGAAGTACTTGCTCAGCGCGTCGCCGGCGTGGATGCGGTACCGGAAACTCTCGGCGCCCGGCGGACAGGTGAGGGTGAATCGCGGCTCGCCGCCTTCGCCGGCGGGCAGGGCGGTCATGGCCTCGGCCGCTTCCGACCCGTCGGGCAGGAGTTTGCGGAACTGGGCCTTGCGGACGGCCGCGTTCGCAACGGTCACCTCGACCTCCAGGCGCTGGCCCTCGAGGATGCGGGCGTCGCCGGGGGTGACGCGGAGCATGTCGCCCGTGACGTTCGGCATGTTGGCGTACGGGGCGACGGCCCGCAAGAGGAGCCTCTGGGCGTTAGGGTAGAGGCCCAGGAGCAGGCCCAGGACGAGGACGGCCCCGCCCGCCGTCAGGAGGAACGGCCGCGCGGCCTTCAGGGGGATCTCGGCGCGCGGGCGCATGTGTTCGGCATCGCGGCTGGCCTCTTCGGCCAAGGCGCGGATGAGGGCCTCGGAGCCGCGCAGTTCGGGCACGTCGCGGCTCGACAAGAGTTCCACCGCCGAACTGAGGCGTTCCTGCAGTTCGGGGTGGCGCTCTTCGACCGATCGGGCGATGCCCGTCAGCGTGATCGTCCTGGCCAGGGGCAGGATGAGGAACCACACCGCCGAAGCGACCGTCATCGCAAGGGCCGAAAGCGTCAGCAGCCACCGCACGACGTCGGAGAACAGGACCACGCTTGCATCTATGGCCATGATGGCCAGCAGCGCCGCCAGGGCCGTCGCGACGACGGCCGAGACGCCGCGCAAGATGACGACCTCGCGTATGCGGCGTATGAGGCGCCTCAGGGCCTGGGCGATCGGTTTCGGCACGGAGCCGGCCGGCATGTCGGATGGAATCGGGATCATGCTAACCCCACTTTCTTCCGCAGGAGCCACTCGACCGTGGCCACCAGGACCATCACTATCAGCAGCGGCCAGGAATCCCACAAGACGTACTCGCGAGGTTCGCGGAGCACCTCGGTCGGTTTGCCGAGCGAGGCGAGGATGCGGTCGGCGTGGGTCGGCCCCGCGACGCTGCCGCCCGTCAGGCCGGCCAGCCGCGACAGGAATCCGCGGTCGGGCGCCAGTTCGGCCTGCTCGGCGGGGGCCGACGGCTCGACGGAGAACTCGGTGGCCACCTTGCTTGCGTTTTCGGCTGCCAGGACCGGCTGCGCCGCCGGGGCGTCGAGTTCCAGCCGGTAGTTGCCGGCGGGCAGTTCGCCCACTTCGGCGGCGTACGTGCCCGGCGAGTTCTCGAGGTACTGGAGTTTGCGGTGCAGCACCAACTGGTCGCCGGCGAAGACGTTGACGGCCACGTCGTCGCTCGTGATGGGCGTGTAGTCTTTCTTGGCCAGGCGGGCCCGCACGCGCACGGGCGCCTGCGGCGCGTAGCGCGAGCGGTCGGTCCCGAGCCGGACCGTCTCGGTGCCCGCGGGCAACTTGTTCGCTGTGGCCCAGCGGAGCACCTGTCCCCAGAAGCGGTGATGGTACGTGTCGCCGGTGCGGTACCTGAGGCGCCACGTGTGATCGAAGCCGAGGAACATGACCTGGCCCATGGCGGCGCTGTGGTAGGCGATGAGGGCGTTCTGCCGCTCGAAGTCGCGGCGTTGGCGCAGGACCTCGTCGGTGACGGCCTCGGCGGGCGCCGAGCCGGCCGCCGCCTTCTTCGGCAGGAAGTCCGGCGGCGAGGGGGGCAGGGCGTACGCCAGAATCGTGGCGCCTTCCTTGGCGTGCAGGATCGGGTGACGCCAGTAGATGTCCGGCACGGCGTCCCAGATTTCCTGGCTCGCCTCGGCGGTGACCTGCTGCCGCATGATGACGCTGTCGCGGCCCTCGGCCGTCAGCGCTATGCGGAAACTCTTTTCGGGGCCGGCCAGGATCGCCTTGTCTTCCTTCTTGAAGACCACCGGCAGGACCTCGGCCAGCGGCGTGCCTGCATAAGCGTGCGGCATGTAGAGCGGGCCCGAGACGACGATGAGCGTTCCGGCGCGGTCGGCCACGAACTTCCGGAGGATCCGCTGCTCGCCCGCGCCCAGGTACTTCGGCGCGACGTCGCCCAGGATGATGACGTCGAACTTCATCCACTCGGCCTCGTCCTTGGGAGGCAGGCTGGCCTCGACGTCGTCGATGGGCCGGCCGGCGGAGGCGGCGACCTTCGGGGCGGGCGGCACGCCCTCGATCCGGTCGGGCTCCAGCAGGACGTGCTGGAGGCGGACGGTCCGGTCGCGGCCGGCGAAGAGGTTCTTCAGGTACCGGAACTCCCATCGCGGCCGGCCGTCGATGATGAGCAACTTGATCCGCTCGTCGGAGACGTTGACGGTGACCGGGTACTGGTTGTTGGCGGCGAGGACCTCGCCCTCGAACTTCTGGACCTCGACCCGGTAATGGTGGAGGCCGGCGGCGGCGGGCTCGTCGCCCAGTTCAACGGTGGTGCGGTAGTTGTCGTTCGGCACGTGCTCGGTGCGGGAATCGACCGTCTTGTCGCCGTCGACGAGCGAGACCTTGACGTCGCGGCCGGTCAGGCCGTCGAGTTTGACGTGGGCCTTCAGGAGCATGCGGTCGTGCGTGGCGAGGCTCTCCGGCGCTTCGACCGAGAGGACGCCGGCGTCGATGGGCGGCCGGTCGCCGCCGAAGACGATCGACGAGACCGGCACCTGGTTCGTGCCGAGGCGCTTGACGAGCGGGTCGACCGGCTTGGCGGCGTTATGCCGCCCGTCCGTCAGGACCAGCACGCCCGAGAGTTGCTTGTCGGCCATCTCGCCCATGACCTTTTCGATGGCGGCCGCAAGGTCCGTCTGCTGCTGCGCGGGCGGCAGGGCGGCGGCGTCGACGGATTTGTCCCCCCCCGGCAGTGCCGGGGGTTCTATGGCCTTGTATGCCTCGGCCCAGCGCTTGGGGTCCTCCTCGACCGGGGCGGCGGCGAACGTGTAGAGTTTGACCGAGTAGCGGTCGGCGAGTTGGTCCAGGAGGCTCTCGGCCCGCTCGCCCTTTTCGGCGCTCGCGGCGGGGCGGCCCAGAAGGACGTCGTGCGCCACGGCGATG
>Ga0315284_10017253_pt1 | contig 10238 bp, 9 predicted proteins | sample YL17G09_16_MG_FD_203696 | JGI IMG/M metagenome (GOLD analysis project Ga0315284, IMG submission 203696) | Sediment microbial communities from Yellowstone Lake, YNP, Wyoming, USA - YL17G09_16 | ecosystem: Environmental > Aquatic > Freshwater > Lake > Sediment | place: USA: Wyoming | collected...
GGGGTTGGTGCCAAAAGTGCAGGTGGTCACGGACGAAGACGAAGATGAGAGGAAGATGCCCGCTCCGCTAGATGCGGTGTTGCCCACAAACACACTCCCCGATATTGAGGCCGGCGCGTTTCTGCAGTAGACGCCACCACCGTTGCCTGAAGCTCCACAGTAGCGGAATGCGTCGCCGGTGAGCACCGAAGGGGAATAGTCGAGATACGCGGCTCCTCCGTTTGTGGCGGTGCTGTTCCTGATCGTGCAGTTTGCAAGGATGAGCGCCGCGGAATAACAGTACACGCCACCGCCCATATTGCCCGTGGCAGAGTTGGCCTGGCCGTTGCGTATATTGAAGCCATCGACAGCCGCTCCACCGAAGACACCGATCGGGACCGTGATGACTGTCCCCGCAAGGTTGCCGTCAATAGTCGTAAGGTTTGCGGCCCAGTTCCGATCGGTCCTCTGGGTCTCGGTAACTATACCGAGGAAACCTCCATAGATCGCTACCCGCTTCCTAAGTGTGATGTTCTCCACGTAGGTGCCGGTTGCGACCCACAGTTCGTCTCCCGGCCCGGCGATGTTGATCCCCGCCTGGACAGTGAGCTTGGCTGTGCCCCAACTCAGGCCGTCGTTTGTGTCGAAACCGCTGGTGCTGACGTAGATGACCTTTGGCGCTGGCCCGCCCGGCCAGACGGTTGCGTCCGACTCGTCGGCCCCAATGTCTACCTGCGCTCCCTGAACCCGCGCCTGGCCGTCCATGTCTTTCCACGCGCCCGAAACGACCGTGCCGTCGCCGGTGTCCACGCACGGTGAGGTAGGCTGTATATGAAGATTGCCCGCCGAGTAGTTGGCCAGCAGTGGGTCAACGGCGATGTTGCCGTTGGTACCAGTCGGGTCGGCAATACCCATGTAGGGAAGCGCATCGTTGCCGTACACACAGTTGTACTGTAACGTCGGAACCGTGCTGTCCACCCTGATGCCCGACGCATTGAACGCGACAATATTGTTCTCGACCAGCGTTGAAGGAGTGTTGCTGGTGTAGATCCCGCCGCCACCATTAGCCGCGAAACAGTCAGCAATCGTGTTGTTGACGCACTTGGCGGAGGTCGTGCTCACCAAACCAATCCCTCCACCGACATTGGTGGCAATGTTGGCCCAAAGAGCATTACTGTACACAACCGTTCCGGCTGAGGTGCTGCTACAGTATATCCCCGCGTGGTTGAAAGCGCGGTTCCCGGAGAACGAGTTGACGCTTACCGTCGGGCTGGAACCGTACAGATAGATGCCTCCGCCTTCGCCGTTCCCAGTGTTGGCGGAGTTTCCCGTGAACGTGTTGCCGGATACGTTGCCGGAGCTATAGACCAGGTAAGCCCCTCCACCGTTGCTTGCCGTATTGCTCACGAAACTGGAGCCGGTAATGGTGGGGGAGTTGGCATAGCAGTAGAAGCCGCCGCCGCCGCTGCTGGCACTATTGCTCGTAAACGTGCAGCCAGTGATGGCAGACCCGGATGCGTATTCGCTGTAGCAACCGCCGCCATTTGATGACGCACTGTTGCTGGTGAAAGTGCAGTCAGTAACCGCTGAGTTGGACTGCGTTAGGAAAAGTCCGCCGCCACTGCCGCCCGCACTGTTGCTCGTGAATGTGCAACCTGAGACAGCCGGGGAGACAGATGAGATCCACATGCCGCCGCCATGGCTGTTGGCGTGATTGCTCACGAACGAAGTGTTAGTGAGGCTCAACGTTGAGTTGTTGCAGTAAAGACCGCCGCCGTGGGAGGTGGCGGTATTGCTGCGGATTATGCAGTTCGCCACGGTTACGGCTGACTGGTCGCAGTTTATGCCTCCACCGGTGGCAGCCGTGCCGTTTCTGACAGTAAAGCCGTCGATTGCAGTGGCCGCTGTCGCAGCGGCGGGCACACCCACAGCCCGTCCTGCCAGGTTCGCGTCGATAGTGGTAACATTAGCAACCCAGTCCCGGCTCGGATTTCCTTCAGTGCCCGGCGTACCAACGAACCCGCCGTAGAGTGCCGTGTTGGATTTCAGCGTGATGCGCTCTACATACGTCCCGAATGCCACCCAAATCTCGTCGCTGGTGACCCCGGATGCCGCGTCGATGCCCGCCTGAATGGTCTTCTTGGCAAGCGTCCAGCTCAGGCCTGAATTAGCGTCGCTGCCGGTGGTCTTGACATAAATCGTCACAGCGAAGACCTGTCCGCACGCGAGCAATGAGGCAAGCAGAACTGCCACAACTGTGGTGTGCCACAGACCAAAAAGTGACCTATGATTGCGCTGCAGAAGTCGTCTCGTCCCACCTCTAATGAGTTGCTTCAATTTCGACACTCCTTTTATGCCCGTCCCGGTTCCCACGGACTGTCCCGATAGTTCTAGATCAGATAGGGGGATTAGTGCGCCGACTCGCCAGTCTGACACACCGCAGTATATCACCGCTTGATACGTTTGGGAACTGGTAAATTTGCTGGGTTGTTACTACTCAGGGATTGTGGCCCATAACACCTGAGGTCAAAGCTCATGATGAACTTGTCTGATGCCAGGCTGCCCGGTATGGCAGCGACAACTCAGGCTGCGACCGACCGCGTGCCGACCGCAGGCAAGCTCCAGGTTTGGCGATGATCACCAACCGGACTCAGCGCAACCTTACCCGCGGCTGCTATGTAGACGCCTCCCATTCTTCGCCAAAGTGTACCGCCTCACCAGCCATGCGGCGAGCACGATTGGTGCATAGCGATGGAGAGCGTCCCCGCTCCAACCGCAGGCCGCGTGGCCCATACCGCTTACCCAGGCGCGCCCGGAACTGGTAGCCGATCCTCGAGCACCTGTCGCCCTTCCCGTGCACCGCGTCCGATATCGACACCGGGACCGCCTCCGCGATTCCCTCACCAGACTCGATATCCCGAACCAATTCCTTCGGAGTAACCGGCGTAGTGCCGTAGAACTCCAGCCAGCTCGCCAGGAACGCCTCCCACTCGGTCGATTCCGTATCGGACTGCTCCCACAGCCTGTCCCGGTTCTCCAGAAACCCAGTAACCCCGGCATGCGCCAGGATACCGCCGACCGTTCGAGTCCATGTCTCGAACGATCCGAAAGCCGGAACGGGATAGGCGGCACACCCTGCCGCATGCCACGCACGGCAAAGGGTAAGCAATGCCGAGAGCAGCCGCCACAATCGCCAGCAGGCTCTTGCCGCTCCCCGCTGTCGGCGCGTCTATGAGCACGAGCGGCGCAACGTGCACGATCGCGGGCTGTATCACCGGCGAGAGGCGGAGCATTACGCGGATTCTCTCCGAACACCCCGAAGTGGACCTCGTCCACCATCCTCTGAGCGTCCATTATCTCAGCCTGCGATCCTGGAACCAGCCCGCCGGTGAACACAACCAGCCGCACGCTGCCGTATATCTCGAACTGCGGGTGCTTGTGTGTCCTGCACCTCGGACCCGGCTTCTTCGCCCGCGCGATGATGTGGATGCCCGTTCCCGACTGGCTGAACCCAGTGTATGAATCAACCTTCTCCACGATCTCCCGCGCCCATCCCTCAATCACGCCGTCATTCACCACGTGGTCGAGGTCTATGAACACGTAGGGATCGCTCTCCGAGAGCACGAACCCGATGCCGTCGAACTGGTTCTTCGGCTTGCCGACCGCCTCCACCACTTCCTCGAACGTGTGCCCAGTTCGACAGACTCTTGAATACGTCCTTGAGCCGAGTCTGGCTCGTCTCCAGCACGTTCTCCAAAGAGAATCACCTGCTAAACGGGCAATCCGGATCAAAGAGGCAACAACAGCCGACTCGCCGAAGAGGGCAACTTGTGGTATTCGATGTCGCATCCGTGGCCGCAAAAGCTTCGGGGTGCTTCAGAAAAGCGATGAATGCCCTTTCGACATGTCCCTCCGCGCCATCGAAGACGGAGATGAAGTCCGTGTCGTAGAACTGCGACCGCCCCACGTCGATCAGCGTCTTGATGCCGCCTTCGTCGGCAAGGTTGTGAATCCCCCGAAAGTCGTTGTCCATCCGTCTCTGAACTTCGCGAACTTGCTGTCGGTGTTCCCCAGGGCGTCGAGCTTGCGAATAACCGTCTCAATTTCCGACTTCTCGGCTTCCGCCACTTCCGGCGTGGCCGGCAGTGCGGGGTCCACGCTCTCGATGACGGCGTCGCTCAAGTCGCGCAAGTCCATCTGCTCGTCCTCGGGCCGCCACACGCCCAGCCACTGGCGCTTTATGACATTCTCGCACGCCTCCAACCGCCTCTCCATGCTCCGCCGCAGCGAAAACGGCGAGCTTGCCGCCCTGCGCCGGTAGATGGTCATCACGAACCCCTTGCCGCTGCGTTCGCCCTCCAACCGCTCGAAACGCGTGTCGATGTAGTGCTTGATCGCATCATAGCAATCCCGCTCCGCGTCAGACGCGTAATCGAACACCACATCCCGAACCGCTCTCTCGCAAGGAGTATAGTCGGGCAGCAGCCCTCGCCTATGGTACTCCTTGAGCGTCTCGCGGGTGTTGCGGTGCATCCTGCGACCCAGCGGCGAGCCACCCCGCAGCCACTGTGCAAACTGCTCTCTTTCTCCGGCAAGCGCAAACGAAAGCGCGTCGTCCAACGCTCCACTGTAGCGGATCGGAGGGTCGGGGAACTCCCTGTCGGATTCCACCAGGCTGCGCACGACCTCTGCGGACACACCATCCGGCGCGCCGTGCCGAAGGTCCGACACCACGTCATAGTATCTGCGAATGTCCCGGAACTCCACCATCCAGTTCCCGCCAACCCCAAGAACCGACAGCAGGTCCCAAGGCTCCCACGGATTCGTCTGCATCGGCGTTGCGCTCAGCAGGATGACCCCCTTCGCGCGCCGTCTCAACTGCATCTCGCGCAGCAGTTCCAGCAGCAGGTTGCCGGTGTTGAACTCGCCTTCCTTTGGCTCTTTCCTTCGGGCCGCGTGAGCCTCGTCCATCAGCACGAGGTCCCATTCCGGCGCAGCGAGCAGGATCTGCCGGTTGCTCTCCAGCTTGGCCCATTCCCGGCTCACCAGCAATACGTCGGACTCCGCGAACGCCTTTGCCGCATCCACTGGTAGTGATCGGTATCGGACTTCTCCTTCCACGAGCGAAACAGCCGAAGCTCCTCGTAGTTGCCCAAGAGGCCTTCGCGGGTCTCGTTTCCGCTTCCCATGAACGCCAGCACGTTGCCCCGCGAATCCCGCACCGTCCCAAACTTGGCGTGCAGCATACCGCTCGTCCGTCGCATCAAGCCTACCCGCACCTCCAGCCAGCCGTTTGCCACAAGCCATGCCAGCGCCTGCAAACGTCTGTTCTCCAATACGTCCTTCGGGGTCTTGAACTGCTTCAGTAGCTGCCGGATAAGCGGTTCGTGGTCGCCTCTGGAGAGGAGCGCGTCGAGGTCCTCCGGGGCGAGCTGCTCTTCACCAGCAGCCGCACCACGGGCTTCGGCATCTTCCTGCCGTGGTCGAGGATGTTTCGGATCAGCCCGCCGAACCCTCGCGAGGCCGCGGCAAGCACGCTGCTGCAGAAGTAAGCGCAGCAGCGGTCGTAGTGTACGGCACGTTCCAGGGCCGGGACATACAGATCGTTCGCCAACTGCGAGTCCGGCGCGCGAAAGTGCTCTTTCCACTCCACAGACCTCAGGCTTGACCCAAATCCTGCGCCCTTAGCCATCCCTCTATTCCTCCGATTCCTCGTCCTCGTCTTCGTCGTCCTCAAGCGCGAGGGCCTGCTGAGGAATTACAGGCTCCTTCCACTCCGGCGGGTCGATCCCAAAGACCGGCTTCAGCATCTCGCGCCACGCGCGGAACTCCGGGAACTCGTCAGCGGCGGTCTTCTGCTTGCTGCGTCCTGAGCTTGTCGAAGGGCCGGGGAATTGCACGCCCGGCGGCGCGGCGTTCACCAGAGCAGTCATCAGCCTGCAGCAAGCGCTGTCCGCGCCCCAGCCCAATTGAAGCGCGATCCCCTTCGCCGCTGCAAGGCCGTTGGCTCCGCCGTGCGCGTCCGCGTATCTCAACGCCAGAGCGTGGCACATGTCTATCGCGCTGGAGAAGTATTCATCTTGTGGATTGACCTTCCGAGACGTCCCGGCCCGGCCCCGCCGTCCTGAGCTTGTCGAAGGGCCAAACAGCGTCATCTGCTCCTGTTCGGTCTTGACCGCCTTCTCCCGCCGACGAGCCGACGCGGGCAGCATCTTCACCTTGTCGCCGGTCGCCTCGATCAGCCCCGTCTGCTTCAGCCGGGCTACGTCCATCCCCATGCTTCGCCCGAGCAGCATCGCCTCGTTGAACCGGAACTCCTCCGCCCGAAGCACGTCTCAGCAAAGCAGATAGAACTGGCTCACTGCGTCTACCCCGTGCAGACCCTTGGGAGCGACCTGCTGAAGACGCCAGGCTGCTACAGCTTCCGCTGCCACATCCATTGCCTGCTTAACGTCCACCACTTCGCCAGTATCCGTGCGAACCTGAGTATACTGCGAGAACACGCCGACCGCGGGACCAAAGGACGCAACCATCTGGTCAATGGGGATCACGCGCACTTCTTCGCCATCTTTTCGATTCGGCGGGATGAACGCCTCCGCAACCCGTATTGCTGTCGTTCTGATCGCCTGCTTTGTCTCTTCATTGAAGTAGCCGCGCCCGGCGTTCGCATCACGCTTCCGCGCCACCAATATCACTGTGCTCTGCGCGGCATTCTTGCGCGCTATCGCCAGGCTATGCTGGCTCTCCGTCTGCACCGGCCAGGTCGCCGTGATGGTGAACCCGGCCTCTATCAGCGACTCGAAAAGCGCCGCCCACGCCTCCTGCTTCTTGTGCGTGAACATCACCGTCAGCACGCCGTCGTCTCGCAGCACACGGTGAGCTTCCTTGAAGGAGTCCGTCATCAGCTTCTGGTAGAACTCGTGCGCCTTCTTGCGCGCTTCTCCGGTCTTGATGGTTCCACCGTCATTGAACCGAGACGCGTTGACGACGGCTTCCTGGTCGTGGTCGCACAGGTAGCTGGAGAACCATTCGGGTCTGCGGTGTCCCTGAGTGCGCTTTAACCAGACGTAGAAGGAATCCGCCATTTCGGAATACATAACGTTGTCCGCATAGGGCGGGTCCACCACCACCGCGGTGATGCTCTTGTCGTCCACGCTCACCAGGTTCGTCGCGCTGCCCTGGGTGATGGTGACGGGTTTGGCCGCTGAGCCTGTCGAAGGGTCCGCCTTCGGCAGCTTCGCCAGCTTCTCGCATGCGTCCAGCACGTTGTCTATCGCCCACTCCAGCCCGCTCCCGGCGACGCAAGCAGCCATCTCTCCAAACGTAGCCTTGAATGAAAAATCATGACGCTGGAACCCATGCTGAACGATTAGTCGGGTTGACTCCCAGGTCGCTTGCATCGAGTTGTAGTCAGCAAATTTGTCAAACCCCATCGCCAGCAGGTGGACTATAGCCTCTCCGAGTTCCTCTCCCTCTTTGGCGATGATCTCCGGGCGTAGGCGTTTGAGTTCCTCCACCAGTGTCCCCAGAGCCAGAAGCTGCCGGGGAGAGAACATGTCCGCCCAACGAGGCATGCCTTACACGCGAGGCCGAGGGTCCGTGGTCACCTCCGGGTATTCTTCCGTCGGTATGATGCCGTCTCTTTCCCACTGCGGTCTGAGGCGGGCCAATTCGCGCTCGGCGGCCTCCAGCGCGCGGAGGTAGGCTTCCTCCGGCGGTCGGAAGTCGAGCTTCACGGCCTTCACCGCGACGGCGTAGAGGGCACTCCCCATCCTGCCGCTTTGAGCCATCGCCTTGATGTAGTCGGCGGGGATGACTGTGCTGGTGAAAAGCGATATGCCCTTTCCCCTGCCGTAGGTAGGCATCGGCGGTCGCGGGATGTCTCCGGCCTCCTTGCCGACCTTGCGCACGCTGATCGTCCACTTGCCCTTATCTCCATCGGTGATGACCGCCTCGGCCACGATGTGCGCGCCGCCTGCCGGTCTCGACAGGCTCCAGTCCGGCACCAGCGGCGTCGGGTGCCCCGTGTCGGGGCAGGGAACCGTCCGGGCGAACCGGCTCGCCGCCTTCAACATGCGCTCCCCCTCCCGGAGCCCCGCGCAGATCATAGCGAAACACGCCGCGCGGCTGCCCCAGTCCGAGTCCATCGGGTAGAACTCGCCGGGTTTCAGGGAGCCGTTCACCTTGACCGAGCGTCCAACGATGACCGACTTCGCCGCCGCATCTCTTAGGAGTGAAGTCCCGGCGGTGAATGCGAGAGGCGAGAGCGCAGCAATGCGCTGGAGTCTGTCCCGGCCGGCGTCATCCGGCCTTCGCCGGTAGATGATCGCCGCGCGACCCTCGTTCCTGTCCACCACTCTGAACGCGAACGGCGCTGATCTGGTCAGTCTCATCCCCGCTCTTCCTTTCCAAACTCCGCGGTCACTTCCACACCCGGCTCCGCGTCATCCCTGGCGCGCTCGAAGCAGCTTCCCTTGCCCCTCTCCCCAGCCTCGCCGAACTCCATGTCGAGCTGAGAGGTGAATTCCAGATTCTCCTCAACGGCGCGGGCAATCTACGCGGCACGACCAAGCGGCTTGATGCTGCTGTTGACCTTGACACCCGCAACCATAAACCGCACGCTGCCGCCATCCCTCAACTCACCACCGGTTCTCATCGTATGCGCAAGCGACTGCGCTCCGAAATGCTGAGCCAACTTGATGAGCGACTCCGCGGCCTCAGGCTTCGCGACCTCGAGCGTGATCTTGTGCACGGGCGAGCCGTCCATCATCAGCCGGACCTTGTCGCTTGAAAGAGCGCGCTCGTGGACAGCGCTTGCGGGATGTGCGCCCGCATGATCCAGCGAGGGCGTAGCGCCGGAAATGATCTTCTCCAGCAGCAGGTCCACGTCCAGCGCGTCGGAGGGCTGATACACCAGCTTCACATCATCCAGAAACCGCTTCAGGTTGTTCTGCCCCTTTTGTTGCGCCTGCAGCCCACCCTCTTCCGAGATCATATACTTCTCCTCAAGGCTGACCGACGGTCTTCCCTGGAACACCACGCGTGCCAAAGCTCTGCACGCCGCGATCTGCGCCCGCTTGGTGAGGCTCGGCATCAGCGCCTCCACCTGCTTGTTGATCCCCGTCTTCTCCTTGTAGTCTTTCAGCACTTTCTCCGCCGCCATCACCCACCTGCGCTCGCGTATTGCCTTGTGCATCTCATCAGACGCGGGCGCGATGCCGAATATGGTGTTACGGAACCTTCTGGGCCTCTTTGCGTCGGGTTCGGAATCGTCCTCGTAGTCGCACACGGCCTGGGCGACCTCCTCCGAGTCCGCCAATACCAGCTTCAGCTTAACGGAGTCCGGCACGGCGCGCGGCCCGCCTGGGTATGCCACAAGATCGAACGCGCCGCCGGTGAAGTAGTTCTGGGCGAGAGTCAGCACGCCTTGTCTGGCGTCATCCACCTGTGGCTCAATGACGGCAGCTGTGTTCGGCTGCGCCCGATGCATGCAAACCACGCGCGCTGGGCGGCAGGCCGCCGGTGCCCGCGGCGGTCATCCCTGCCGGGACCCCCATCAAAACGGCGGGGACTGTCACTTAATAACTGGTCCAAAGAATGGGGGCAAGTCAGTTCGAAGGTCCTGTTGGGGCGCATGTTACTAGCCCGCATTATTCACGACGTGATCAGGCTTCCCGCACATTGTCATTCTGAGCGGAGCGAGGAATCTCGCTCAGAATGACACGAATAATGCGGGCTAGATGCGGTGTTGGGGCCCAATTACCTGTGCGAGAAAGCCATCGCAGATGGTCGGATGTGCCAGCCGTCTTTTGACGAGCGTTTTGGCCGGAGGTTTGACAACGTGCCGCCAAACGCGGTTAAGGCTATGGAATACCTGCGTGACCTGGAGAGCAAGTATACGAAGATGCAGGTCCAGCCGGGCCGAAGCACCTGCAGCTACATACGCACCCTCAACAGCCTGCGCCTGACGCAGGTGACTTTGCAGGTCAAAGGCGTGCATAACCTCAACGTAGCGGGCCAGCAGGTGAACCTACAGGCGTCGGACGGTTCCGGCAGCGGTGAAGCCCGGCAGGTGACAGGAGGCAGTCGCGAATAACACAGTCTTGATCATTACGAACCGCAGCGTGGACGGTTTCATCCGCCTGGCCCAGCTTGCCCGACACGAAGAAAACCGTCGTTGCCAGGGCGTTTTCCGCGCGTGGGCGACATCTCGGATGATGCCATCACTCTACAGGATCTGCACACCGCCGGTAGTGGGC
>Ga0315284_10017256_pt1 | contig 10237 bp, 13 predicted proteins | sample YL17G09_16_MG_FD_203696 | JGI IMG/M metagenome (GOLD analysis project Ga0315284, IMG submission 203696) | Sediment microbial communities from Yellowstone Lake, YNP, Wyoming, USA - YL17G09_16 | ecosystem: Environmental > Aquatic > Freshwater > Lake > Sediment | place: USA: Wyoming | collected...
GTCTTATTTTTTGGAATGTTAATTCCATTAGCTCTAAAATATTCTGATGGAATCTTAATTCCTTCCATATTTGCATTTGCAACCGGTCTACCCGTGATATTATTATCATTTGTCTTAGTGTTCAGTGTATCAAAGTTAAGCAATATTATGAAAAAGGTTGAGTTAGTTGAAAAATATACTCGCTTAATTGTAGGTTGGATATTTATTATTGTCGGAGCATATTATATTTGGAAGATTTGGCTTTAAGCAAAAGATTTAAATATTGATATTCATCAATATGTAAGGAGGTTAAAAAATGAAAAAACAAACAGCATTGAAAACACTTTTTTGGATTTCATTAGCAGGAGTTTTATTCTCAGGTTACTTAAGCTATACTGAGATTTTTCAGCAAGTTTGTGCTTTAGGTGGTGTATGTAGCACAAAAATATTTACATTACCTTCATGTGTTTATGGTTTTGTAATGTATCTTGTTGGACTAATTATCTCAATATTAGGCATAAAATCTAAACAATAAAATAATTCAATATTAAAATGAAAAAAGAAACTTGGAATGGCATAGACCGAGCTAAGATTAAATGGTTCCCTACAATTGATTATGATAAATGCACTGGATGTTTGGCTTGTTTGGAAAAATGCCCACAGAATGTTTATACTAAAAAGAATGGAAAACCTAAAGTGACGAATCCTGATAATTGTGTTGTTGGATGTACTGGTTGTGATGATGTATGCCCTCAAAAAGCTATCAGTCATCCCCCAAAATCTTATTTAGTTAACCTTGTTAAAAATGCTAAGTCTGCTTGTAGTTGTGGAGGAAAATGTAAATGCAAATAAAAATTATTGGTTCGGGCTGTCCAACTTGCACAAAACTTCATCAAATGGTTATAAAACTAAAAGATGAAGGAAAAATCAAGGCAGAAATTAAATACAGCAAGGATATTAACGAATTAATTGAACTTGGCGTTATGGAAAGTCCTGCTTTAGTTGTTGACGGCAAAGTTGTGAAGGTTGGAATGGTAAAAGACGAGAAAGAACTCTTAAAACTTCTTAAATAAAATGGAAAGAAAAGATGGGTATATGCTATTTTGGATAGTTTTAGTATTTGGAATTTTATATTTTGTTCCATCTAATTCTGACTGGTTTAGAAATTCTATTTTATCTGCTTTTGATTTGTTGCACGATTATGCTCAAAAACATGTTTTAACTTGTTTAGTTCCTGCATTATTTATTGCTGGAGCAATTTCTGTTTTTGTTAAAAAGGATGCCATTTTAAAATATTTAGGACCTAAATCTAAAAAGATTGTTTCTTATTCAATAGCTTCTGTTTCTGGAACAATCTTGGCTGTTTGTTCTTGCACTATTCTGCCTTTATTTGCAGGAATAAGAAAAAGAGGAGCAGGACTTGGACCTGCAATAACTCTCTTATTTGCTGGACCTGCGATTAATATTGCTGCAATTTTCCTTACTGCTTCTGTTCTTGGGTTTAAAATAGGCTTAGCAAGAGCAATTGCTGCTATTTCCCTTTCTATAATCATAGGATTAACAATGGCTCTTATTTTTAGAGAAAAATCAGAACAAGGTGGACTATTTATGGAAAAAAGCAAAGGTATTAAGATTTCTAAAAAAATATTGTTTGTATTCTTTGGATTGATGATTGCTATTTTAATCATTAATGGCTTACAGATTAATCAATTACTGAAGTACATCTTAATGTTATCTTTTGCAATAGCTACTGTTTTGCTAGTGGTATTAAAATTCCATAAAAAAACAACCATTGAATGGCTTAATGAAACTTGGAGCTTTTCTAAGATGCTTCTCCCTCTTTTGTTTATAGGTGTATTTATTGCAGGGTTTATCATGCCTCTGCTTCCTGAAACATTAATACAAAATTTAGTAGGTCAAAATACTATCCTTGGAAATCTAATTGCTTCTATTTTTGGAGCATTTATGTATTTTTCAACTCTTACTGAAATCCCAATTTTACAAGCTTTAATTGCTAAAGGCATGACTTCTGGACCTGCTCTTGCTTTATTGCTATCAGGACCAAGTTTAAGTTTGCCAAGTATGCTGGTAATTAGAAAAGTTTTGGGAACAAAGAAAACAGTAGTTTATATTTCTTTAGTTATTATTTATTCAACTATTGCAGGTTTAATTTTTGGATGTTTGTTTTAAAGAGTTTCTACAGAACTAAATTTTATTTAAATCCATTATAATTTTGTGATATTCTTCTTCTGGTAGAAGATACAATAAATCTTTCTTTTTTAACTATTATAAAGTAATAAATCTACGCCCTAGGCGTATCTTAGAACAAAAGTCCCGACTCCGCTACAAACTATAACAGAATGATATCAAATTGATAACTTTTCAACTTCTTTTTTAATTCTTCCTCTAATATGTTATCAATCTTTATTTCTTGAAGAAAGATTAACTCATGTAGCCTTCCTTGGCTATGCATCAAATCTGAGGCAAACTGACAAACTATTTCAAACATTTCAAGATTCTTTGTATGTCCTAAGTGAGGAGAAAAATCCCTCTCTATACAGTCAAAACCAAATATTTTTCCTTTTTTTTCTATGAACTCTTCTTTTGTTACTGGTTTAGGTTTTGAAAAAATTCCTTCTTCCAAAAACCATAACAAAGAATCCCTAGAACTTTCTTGCTCTTTAATATCTTTTTTTATTAACTCAATCTCATGTTCCTTAGAAATAAATAGTGGTTTTTCTTTCTCTTCTTCAACATCTTTTAATTTTTTGTTAAGTTTTTCTATCTCTTTATTGAAATGCTCTTCAATATCTTTCCTTTTTTGTTTTTTTGTCCTTTTATCATTATAAATTGGAAGAGTTTCTATCATCTTCATAGCATTGATAAGTTCTTTTAATGTCTGCTTCATTTTTTCAGTGTCATATAAATATTCCTCAAATTTTAATATTATTCTCTCTAAAATAACTTCATTAAGAATTTTAGTCCACTTTGCAGTTTTTGGGGTAGCAAAATAATATCCATGATAATAATTTTTTTGTTTTCCTTTTCCCCATTTTCCTTCTTCTTCTTTGTATCTTAAACGGTTTGACCAAAATTTTTCTAAAAACTCTGGTGCTTCTAACTTATATGATGTGGTATCGATAATTCTATGAGTTCTGTCTAATCTGAAAATAAGATTTCCCTCTTCTAAGAATTTTAAGTGATCTTTCCTCAATCCTATGAGGGTATTCACTTTAAATTTTGGTTTTCCTTTTTCGTCTTCTTCTTTTTTGATATTATCCAAAATTTGGGAAGCAGAAAGGGGTCTATTTTTAAGACAGTTTAAAATAAAATTGTTTATTTTCTTATCTCTTTCTTCTTTAATTTCTGGTTTCATCTTAAGTGACTATACCATTTTTATATAAAAAGGGTTTATATAAATCTTCTGAATTATAATCTATAAGATACACCCGTGCTACCAGTGCTTTAAGCACTGTTGTTTTACCTTAAAAATAAGATGAGAGCTATAATAAATCGGTTTGATAATAATGATGAACTAATTTTGTTAGTTGATAATGTAAGAAAGAAGTTGCATACATCTGCTACTGCAATAGTTAAAACAGCTTTGTGGCAATATTGCCAACAAATTCTAAACGAAAATGGAAAAGGAAAAAATTGAGGATGTGAAAGAAAAATTGGATGAACTTTCATTATTATTTGTAAAAATTCAAAATAAAATTATTAACTATAATAAAAATTTAAAAATGGAGGAAAAATAATACACTATATAATACAATATACTACCAAGGATATATATAATATAATATATCATTTTTGTGCTACATATATACAAAAAGGATATCATACAAATCAAAACACCATTGGTAGTATGTTATGTTTTCTAGTGTTAGAATGTAGCACATTTTTTAACAGCTTCGGAAAATGGTTGAACATGATATGAATTTTAACCTGCATGTAAGAGCTAATGAAGATATCCTTCAGAAGATCAAATGGCTTGTTAACAATTATCCTGTGTTGTATGAGTCTAATAGTCATGTTATTAGATGTGCTATCATTGATCTATATAATAAAAAACAAAAGGAGCTAAAAGAATATGGTAAAGTTACAGGAAATCTTGACTAAATTGCATGGAAAAGATTATCTTTTGTTTTCTGATTTTCCAAAACCAATGAGTATAGCACAAATAGCAGCTTATCTCGATTGTGCTTATTCTTCTGCATCACAAAAAGTTATGGTATGGCACGCTAAATGCTGGCTAAAAAAAATTAAAACTATCAATAATAAAGTTTTATACGCTTTAAATGTAGAAAAAGAGGAAGATATAGAAGATCAAAAATAGGAGGTTAAAAAATGCCATCAATAAAACACGAGGGGAAATTAAGGCAATTAAAAGAAAAATATGAGAATATGGGCTTCCTATGTAAAAAAGGTTGCCCTTTATATGACCCGCAATTACATAATTTTGCTCTAATTGATTTATGTTGCTTTCGCCAAGATGGTGAATCTCTAGCACTAGAAATTGAGCAATCTGGTAAGGGAGTCTTGAAGAATGCGAGTGATCTACTAAGATTTAAGAGAATATTTAAGGGAAGGGTATGCCAACTAACTCCAGAACAGCATGAAGAACAATCTTGTGATGACTTTAAATGACAGTATGGTCTCTATGATAAAACATGTTTAGAACACTTAAAAAGATTAGATTTAGGACTATTAGCAGTAAAAAAATAGTTAACCCAAATTATTGGATTCCTCTTAGACCGATGCACCCTACAAAGTTAGAGATACTGCAAGATATCTTTAAGTATGGTCAGAAAAATGGCAGAAATATCTGGAGGAATATACCAAATAATTATGGCGTTAGTTACAATTACTTCAAAAAGATAATGCAGCGTCTAAAAGCTAGTGGGCATTTAAAAAAAGTAGATCCCTCTAAAAAGAGAAATAACTCATATAAACTCTCAAATAGGGCTGTAAGGATTCTGCGTGAAGTAGGTCCTGAAAAAATAAAAGAAGACTACAAAAAGTGGATTATTTTAACAGAACGTTTTAGAAATGCAAAGCTAACAGAGGATGAAGAATATATGCTTAGAACAAGGCGTTTCAAGGAACTAGGAGAATGATAATTTGGTCTGAACTAAAGGCAGAATGTCCAGTTGACATTACAGATATTTGTAACAAAGCAGTTAAAATAGGATATAGTCTTACACTTAGGGATCCAGATGATTTAGAAAGATACGCACTTGAAATACAAGAAGCAAAAGCATCTTTTGAAAACATTATAGTTCTAATTCAATCAAAATTTACAGAAATTAACCAAATGAAAACCAAAGCCGATTATTTAATTGGTTTTAAGCTTCAAGAAGACATGGGTCGTATTTTAAAAAGGTTAGATGATATGGAAAAAGAAACGAAAGCAACAGAAAATAATATACTTAGTTTAAGTTCCTATGCTAATACAGTAAGATCAAATCTGCATAATATTTACTATGCTATTAAAAATGCAATAGAACTTGAACCAAAAGATCCAAGAAGATTTTTATATGCTTTATATAATATGATATGCTTAAGTTTTGGTGCTATTGGCTCAATATCTCGTAGTGCTAATATTAAAAAAATGGGTGCTACAGATTTTATACCTTCATACACAAAACTTTTAGAACCAGAACAACAACAATCTCTGGAAAAAGAATATGATGAAAGAGATACTGCTTTAATTAAAGAATTAGAAAAATCAGAAAAAACTTTAATGCCCGATAAAAATTAATAAAACAATATAATTTAAACTAAAGGAATAGTTTTTTGATCAAAATTACCTGCTTTATCTATAGCTTTAATAATTATACTAGAAGTATCTTTATTAAATGATTTCTTTTTATTATAAGTACTACAATTTCTACAAAGAGTTACCCAGCTAGAACTTCTACTATTTGAATCGTGATACTTTAAATCTACATTTTCACTAACAACAATATCAAAATACATGCTTGTTTTATCATAATTTGACTTAGTTATGATAGGATTAGTCATATCAACATTGATTTCTATAGGTTTTGTAATATCTATGTTTCCTGCAGCATCTTCAACTGTAAAATAATAGCTTATTTTTTGGTTATTGTAGGAGTTTATATTTGGAGTAAATACACAACCTTGTTTTTTACCTTTAGGACAATCTGCTTTTGTTAGTATTTTATTTCCATTTATATAAAGTGATATTTCTTTTAGATTATCTTCGGTATAATTAATTATAAAAGAACTTTTGTTAATATAACTCCTAGATTTTGGATATGTTTTATCAATATTTGGATCTATAGAATCTACAAAAAACAGTATCTCATTTAAGATAGTTTCACTATTAAATGATATTGTTATATTATTATTACCTTCATTAAAAGTTTTTGATTTGTTATATGAATAACAGTTAGTACAAAGTGTTGTCCATTTGGGTTTTTTATCATTATAGTTTATATAATCTAGTTTGTTTAGATATACATCTGAGTATATATTCAAATTCAATTTTCGTGTTTTATATATTCCTTGTTTAGGATTATTAACAGTTATACAAGAAGAATTTTCTGTAACATTTTGATATTGTAAATTTTTTATATCACAATCAGAAACCAAATTAGTTACAGCACAACAATTGTTATAATTTAAATCATTATAATATTTTATTCTCTCTTTATTCAATAATGATTCAGAACAAGAAGACCAAGATGTATATAAAGGACCTTGTATATTCTGAGTACAGTAATTACATTGGATATATGTCCCATTATCAGAAGGAATACCTATAGTACTATTACATAAATTAGCATCATAATAATTTATTGATTTTTTATCATTAATTTGACATTGATTATTGACTGGAGTCCAATTTGGTGTGCATGTCAAATCCAAAACAGTTAAAGTAATTTTATTAGAAATTATACTTGATTTACCATCATTTGCAATAAATGTTACTTTTTCAACACCAAACCAATTATTTGGTTGTGAAAAGCTAACTAAATGGGTTATAGGATCTATATTAACTTGAATATTTAAATTACCTGCTATATAATATGTTAAAGTATCATTATCAGGATCATAGAAATAATCATCTAAATCAAAAGCATTATTTTTAGCTGTATTTTTATCCCAACTTATATTTTGAATATAGCTATTAACAGTTTTTGGATACACTGGTGGATTATTTAAAATCAAAGTATTACCTTTAACAACTACATTGGCTTTGACTTGGTCACCTGGAATTTCTAATATTAATTCATCAGATGCTAAGTGGTTCTTTGGATCACGTACAATGATACCATAAGCTGTTCTATGATCTTCGTCTTTTGTACCAATAGTTGCATTTTGATTATAATCTGTAAGATTAGATTGCCATAGAAGTTCATCTGCTTCTGCTGTACTTGGTATATTACCAAATCCTAAAAAATCTTTACCTCTTTTTAGTTTAAGAATAATTTCATCTTGTCCTGATCTTAATTCATCATAATTATCTCCTATTGCCTGAATAGTTAAAGTATTATTAGCTAATCTTAGTTGTACATTTGTATTTATAGTTTCATCAAAGTTAATTTGAGAAAATGTTACTGTACCATTACCATTGATATATCCAAAGATTTGTGTTTTTCCATTATCATCTTCATAAAGTACTGCTATATTATCATGGGTGGGTGGTTGATTAGGATAATACAAATATCCAGGATCATAAGGATACAACCATATTTTGCTTACTTTTTTGTCAGTTATTGATCCATTTTTAAAAAAATTACTAGCATCTGCATCTAATTTAATACCCATTGGTAAACTACTATGAATATATATTGTTGGTACATTTGTTTTATTTTGATTAGGTAAAGCTTCACTTAGATCAGTACCAGCCTCATAATTGATTTCTAAGGTCATATAATTATTGTCTAGTACTGTTAATGAATCTAAACATATTGATAAGTATTTATTAGGTAGGTCAATACAATCACCAGGTTGTGGTGGGTTATCTGTGTTATCATTTAGAATAAACTCATTTTCTATACCAATATATGGACCTGATAAAATAAATTTGGTATTATCTGACCAAGAAGTTCCAATATAAGTTGAAGATTTTGTATGTAGATTTCCTATCTTCCAAACCCAATTTGGGTTATTCTCATCTTCACCAGGATAAGGGTCTTGATCATTATATGTTGCCTGAGCTGATGTACCAATTATTAATGATGCTGAATTTGTATAAGTTTCATCATTTACTATTTCTATTCCATTAACTACTTTGCTCGTATCTGCTGGAATTGTTTCAACAATACTATCTACATCTACAATAACTGAACCATCTATGTTTACATTTTTCAAAATTACTTTTTTATTATCTACTGTTACAGTGTCGCCTGTATCCATAATGTATTCGTTACCAACATAAGCTGTAAATTTATTAGCTACAGATGTATCAATATCTGTTATCTTAATTGTTTTACCTAAGAATTTTATTATTAATGGATTTGCCTCTGTAGTTTTATTTAACTGTATCTCTTCATCAAATACATAAAAATAAGCAATACTATCTCTTGTTGCTTCCATAACTACAGATGTTTCATAATCATCATCTGAACTTGTTAGACTTGTTGCTATGTATGGTGAATTTCTATATAAGTCAAGTTCATCATGTATATCATAAGTTGAACCTTGAAAATTTACAGTTGTATCTTGTAAAGTAGATATATAATTATCTTGTATTTGCCATTCTAATCCAACGTTTGGATCAGCTATACCTAAACCTATAGGAATTTTTTCTCCATATTGGTATTGTATAGCATATACATTACTTAGAAATATAACAAATACTAATAAAATAATTAACCTCTTAATATAAATCCCCCCTCGTCTATGTAATAAGATATATTAGAACTTAAATAGTATTTGTTGTCCTATGTTGGTTACTAAGCAAAAGATTTAAATAGAGTATTTAATATATATTTTGTAGTATATATTAATAATATAAAAGGACTAAAATGACCAAGGATAAAAAGGAACTGAAAGGTATTGGTGGATGGTTAATATTACCAACTATAGGTTTATTCCTTGCAGCAGGAATATGGTTATTCGATTTTGTAATCTATGGTTTATTATTATTCTTAGAAGAATCAGGAACAGATGAATTGATTGTATTCTTAACATCTACACTAATAGCATCTTCTGCAATTTACTCTTTAGTTTTAGAATTTAAGAAGAAAAAACAATTCCCAAGATGGGCAATAGCAACTTTATGGATTGGTGTTATTGCAACAATTGTACTTTCAGTTTTAGATGGAGATTATTCAGCAATATTTGGAACTATGGTTGGAGCAATAATATGGACCTGGTATTTTAATACTTCTAAAAGGATTAAAAATACATTTACAAAATGAAAAAGCTAATTAATTTAAAAAAAATTGAAGAAAAAATATTAATCTTATTTTTTGCTATGATAATTTTCTCATCAATAGTTTTAGCATATGAAGAAAATTATATTTTTATTATTAATGAAGAGGGTAATACTCAAATAAAATATCAGATTATTCTATCTGCAATGCCTACTATATACTATTTTCCTTCTTCGGGAATTGTATTACCAATACCTGAAAATTCTAAAAATCTATCATTTTATGATAGTTATGGAAGAGTGACACCGGTCTTCAAAGAAAATAAAGAAGGATATGATTATTACTATGTAGCAACTAAAAAAGTAGAGTCTCAATATGACTTTGGATATATTTATGATTTACCTGAATATACTACGGTAAGATATAAAGAAAACTATCATTTTGAATATCCTTTTTATATTGAAGAATCAGAAAACTCTGAAGATAATCAACCAGTAGGAGTTTATGCTTGTATACCATCAAAAGCTAGTAATTATCCAGTAAATTATGATAGCACTCCTGAAAATGACTGGAGAAATCCTTATACATATGAAACTAAAATAAATCTTCCAAATTTATACCTCCCAAAATTTAATCTTTTTTCATATATAACAATAAAAACTTGTCCTGAGGATTTTAATGAAAATAAAATTGGTGATTTTACATATGGAGATTACAAAAAAATTAAATTTGATTTTAGTATACCTGGTAAAACTACAGAATTTTTTACACATAATGGTTTTACATACAATGGTGAAACAATTACTTTAACCGCACCAAAGATTTATCAAAATTTTATAGAAAAAAATATACAAATAATAGAACCAATTTTATCTAAAATAAATGATGAACTTAATCTTAACACA
>Ga0315284_10017257_pt1 | contig 10237 bp, 11 predicted proteins | sample YL17G09_16_MG_FD_203696 | JGI IMG/M metagenome (GOLD analysis project Ga0315284, IMG submission 203696) | Sediment microbial communities from Yellowstone Lake, YNP, Wyoming, USA - YL17G09_16 | ecosystem: Environmental > Aquatic > Freshwater > Lake > Sediment | place: USA: Wyoming | collected...
GGAGTCATCGTGGGAGACTATTTACCAAAAGGCTGTAACTGCAATATACGACGCAAATAAACCTTATAAATTTGCAATAATTTTGCCGAACGCATATTTTTGGGAAAGCTTATCACTCTTCAACTCGGCAGATTGCCGAAAGGATGCTGTTGCGGGTATTGTAAATGATTGTAACATTATGGGAATTGAGTATATAATTTTGTATAAAGATCAATGCACTTGGGGAAATTTTGCCAAAGTTCTATCTAAACCGACCGTTTTTTATGCTTATGTTGTTTCCAGAGGTGGAATGGGGCTTTATGGTGCATCTTCTCAACGTACAAATTTTAAAATTTCAGATGGATATGTAGTTTCCAACTTGGACGCTCCTTTAGGCGGCGGGTGGGATGGCAAGTCAAATGTTCACTCTATGGCATCTTTGGGATTCGGCGGTACAGATAAATTTAAAATTGTCTGGATAGACGTCTGTTATAATGGATATGGCAATTATTTAGGTGCCAATGATATGGCAAGAGCATGGATGGATTTAAGCGAAGCTCCAATACTTGATAAGCTATATGTAAGCTGGAATACCGCGATAAACACCTCTAATGACTCATGTTATGGCCAATGGTCGGCGTTTTTCTGGGGCAATGAAGATGGTTTTGGGTTGTACGGTGCAAATTCATATTATCAGGCGTTTACGCGCGCACAAATAGAACTCGATTGTGTGGGGAATGAGTTGACGCAAAATAGCATACTTGGAACCATAGGCGATACATCCATAAGATTTACAGGCAATCGCTATGATTATTAGTTTTAAGGAAATATTATGAAAACGATTAAAAAAATATCTTGTTGCTCGTTATTGTTGGGAGCGGTTTTTTTGAGTTCTTGCCAAAATAAGACAAGTTATGTTTCCAACTGTCCCATTAGCGAGATTCGTGAGATGCAGCCGGTAAAAATCATAATTGAACAATACGTCATTAGAAAAGAAAATATTGGGGATGATATTTTTTATCCTGATTCCCGAATAATACAAACAAAGCAGCAAGCTATAAAAATTATCGAAAATCCGAAAAATTGGCAACCCTGCATGGAGTTTACCAAAACCGAAAACATTAAAAAAACACAGGAGGCATTTACCAAATCTGTTAAGCCATTAAAAGACTTTGATTGTGTATTTTCGATGAATAAAAAAGTCTCTTTTATAGATGAGAGTGGTAATGTAAAGTGGATGTGTTTTGTAAATGCCCGTTCCTTAAAAAGATGATTTTTACACGTGAAGATGAAAACCATTAAAAAAATATTGTTTTGTTTGTTGTTTTCAGCGGTCTTTTTAAATTCGTGTAATCAAAAAAAGTATGATTCTAACGACCCTAATAATCCTTTCCATTTCTCGCCAACAGAGCAGATACTTAAAATGCATCCTGTCAAAATTACGATAGCGAGCTGGATTGAATATGAAGAAGGAATCAAACTAAAATTAGAAACGGAAGAAGAAGCTAGAGCGGCATTTAGTAATCCTGAAAACTGGATTGTCAAATTTGAAATTACGGAAGTGAACCAAATTAATATGATAATGACTGCTTTGAATAAACCTCCAATCGAAAAAGCGGCAAGTATGCCAACTGGCGAAACTAAAATCTGTTTTGAAGATAAAAAAGGCAATATCAAGTCGACTATATTTGTACTGCTCAATGGTTTAAACGAACTTTATTTTTCTGATAAGGTTTATGGCGAAGAAACTTATAATGTTTTTGCAAAGATTCTGAATATAAAACCGATCCAAGAATCTAATCAGCCTGCGCAAAAACCTTCAGAATAACAGCATTTTGGGTCCAAGAAAAAAACCGCCATAAATGGCGGGGTTAAATATTTGTAGATTGCCACCCCCTAAGGGGTCGCAATGACATTTTCTTGCTTAGTGCATATCAAAGAGGGACTGAGTTTTTATAATCGTTACCTGGTCTGGATACGCGTGGAATGCGTGAATGTGCAGCTCATCGCGTCTTGCCTCAAAATCAATATAACTGAAAGGCTCAAGACCGCCAACGGCAAGTTTCGGGAATTTTACAAATATGCCGCGATTGCGTGCAAACCTTTCAAGGTCGGTATGGCTCTGACGGTAGAGATTGGGACTCATCTTTTCGACCTGGAAATCCGTCATATAGCTAAGGCCGCGGGCAAGCGTGCATTTATGATTTCGCTGGCCGTTGAATCTGAATCTTTCAATCAGGCCGCGACGCGGCAGAAGCTGCGTCGGGTTGCTTATCAACTCCGAAAGACAAAGGTCATTCGCGAAAACACTGACTACGTGCGAGCCGCCTGTCGCCCAGATGAGCGCTTCATACTTGTCGGTCTTTATCGTGCGCTTCTCATAAATGCTGAAAAGCTCCGGATGAAGCGGCCTTTGGTAAAGGGTGAAGGTCAATTCACTGACAATTACATTTGTGTTCGGAATTTCCATTGCAGAGTCCATTTAAGATTTAAAAAACTGATTACTTCTTATGCTGTTATTTTACCATAAACAGCCTGCCGATTCAAGGCTGTTACCAGTGCTGATAATGCGGTTTTACGACATTATAGGACGATTATAACGCAAGTCCAGAAACAGACAGGGATAAAGATTTTAAAAAAAATAGCTTTTTCCAAAAAAAACGAGGAATTGGAAATAATTTTTGAATTTTTTAGTGCTGCCCAAACAGCCAGGCGTTGAGAAGTGTGGCAATTATATCGTAGAAGGAGTGAGTGCCGGCGGCTATGCCGAATCCTCGCGCGGCGAAAATAACGGCAAAGAATACCCCCGCAACAGTTCGAAAAGCAAAACGGGGCAGAGTAAAAATCTCCGCCTTGGCGAACTGGCCGTTGAGAAACACAAAATGATGATGAAGACTGAAAAGGACGGAGGATATAATCACGGATATAACCACGGCTTTAAATTTGTTTATGCCGAGAACCGTTTCAAAAAATATCATCGAAATGCTTATGAGAATCAGCCTGAAAATCAGCTCTTCGTAAATTCCCGCCCCGATGCCGGTCAGCAGGTCCATCGCAATGTTATGGCTACCGCTGTCGTATTGAGAAGCCATACTATTGGCCGGCACATTTGCCGACCTGTTAAGAACAAGTGCAAGAACGATAAGGGGTATCGCCAAAATCAGACATTCTATGGTCATAATCAAAAAATCGCCCGCCCTGATTTTCCAGCTTTGTCTTGAAATAAGCTGAATTATCAAAAGCGTCAGAATCACGACAACAGGCGCGAAAAACCAGGCGTTTTTTGTGTCCATACCGAGATAGTGCAGAAAGTTCTGCACCCAGACGAAAGACACTACCGCCCCGCGGATATTGCTGACAGGCTCAGTCAAAAGCTGGGGATTGACCAAGAGGACAAGAATTTCATAAAGGACGATAAAAGGCAGAAGAAAAACAAGTGCATAAACAGGCCGGCCGGTCCTGGTAAAATATCCCGCCTCTACCGCCATTATGCTGCACGATTCTTTTTTATCAGTTCCATCTGATTTTTTTGCTGCCATCGCGGCAGAAGTTTAACCTGACAAAGTAAAAAATGCAAAACATATCCAGTTGACGCAGATAAAAAAATATTGAATAATCTCTCAGACTATGACAGCACAAACGATACAACAGATATATGAGCTGCTTTTTAAGCGATTCGGTCCGCAGCACTGGTGGCCGGGCGAAACAAAGGATGAGATTCTCGCAGGGGCCATCCTGACGCAGAACACAAACTGGCAGAATGTCGAAAAGGCCATACTGAACCTGAAAAAAGCCTCCGTAATGAGTCTTGAAAAATTATATTCAATCGGGCAGCCGCAACTGGCGGAGCTTATCAGACCTGCCGGCTACTACAATATTAAGGCAAAAAGACTCAAAGCCTTTTTAAAATGGCTCTTTGAGCAGCATAACGGCCGGCTTAGCGAAATAGAGTCAATTCATACCGAAAATCTTCGCCAGGAACTTTTGCAGATAAACGGCATCGGCCCGGAAACAGCAGATTCGATTTTACTTTACGCATTTGACCGGCCTGTTTTTGTCGTTGATGCGTATACATACAGGATAGCGACAAGGCATCAGTTAATCGAGCCGCAGTGCGATTACGAGCAGCTTCGCAGCCTGTTTGAAGATAGTCTCGAAGATAACATAAAACTCTTCAATGAATATCACGCCCTGCTTGTTCGTACAGGCAAGGAATTTTGCAGGCCGCAGGCCAGATGTGCAGGCTGTCCTCTTGAAAAGCTGCCGCACCAGACCGAAATAGATTAGTTCAATGCGTATTATAAGAAAAAAAATAACGGTACACGGACAGGTACAGGGAATAGGATTCAGACCTTTTGTTTACAGACTCGCTGCAGAGCTGAACCTGACAGGCTTTGTTTACAATTACACACAGGGGGCAATAATAGAAATTCAGGGCAGTAAAGACAACACAGAATCATTCATCAGCAAATTAAAACAGGGCGGCAGTCAAATACCTCTTCTGAAAATCACCTCAATGAATATCACTGAAACTGCCCTGATTACCGATGAGAAGTCTTTTGAGATAAAACAAAGCACAGCAATCGGAACAGTAAGTGCGGAAGTTACCGCTGATATCGCTACGTGTCGGGATTGCCTTGCCGAGCTGTTCGATAAAAACGATTTCAGATATCGCTACCCGTTTATTAACTGCACCAACTGCGGTCCGCGATACTCAATAATAAAGTCGATACCTTATGACCGGCCCAATACAACAATGGCAACTTTCACAATGTGCGATAGATGCAAAGAACAATATGAAAATGTCGAAGACAGGCGTTTTCATGCTCAGCCTGTGGCCTGCCCTGTATGCGGACCAAAAATAAAACTTTGCGATAAGGCGAGCAGCGAAATTGAAAGTGATTCAGATAAAGCCGTTTCGGAAACGGTTCGCCTTTTGCTTGCGGGAAAAATTATTGCAATCAAAGGGCTTGGCGGGTTTCATCTTGCCTGCGACGCTGAAAATGACGAGGCGGTAAAACTGCTTCGCCTGCGAAAGATGCGCGATTATAAACCCTTTGCGATGATGGCGGCCGATATAGATAAAATCCGGCAATTCGCTTATGTTGACAAAACGGCAGAAGCGATTTTACAAAGCCCGCAGTCGCCAATCGTTCTTTTGCCAAAAAAAGAACCAAATACAATCGCACCGTCAGTTGCCGGCGGTATAAATACATTTGGTTTTATGCTGCCTTACACTCCTTTGCATCATCTTATATTCGCTGAAAAAAAGTTAAACGCCCTTGTCCTGACCAGCGGCAATATCGCAGATGAGCCTTTGATTTGCAAAGACAGCCAGGCTCTTGAGAAACTTGGATGTGTCGCTGATGTATTTTTAATGCACAACAGAGAAATTTATCGTCAGGTTGACGATTCTGTAATACATATTATTCAAAATGAACCTGTCCTGCTTCGCCGCTCAAGAGGATTTGTACCGCAGACTTTCGTTTTAAAAATTTCAGCTCCAGCCGATATATTCGCAGCAGGTGCAGATTTGAAAAACACCTTCTGTTTTGTAAAGCAGAACCGCTTTATACTCAGCGAGCATATAGGCGATATGGCCGATGCGAGCGTTTACAAACACTGGTTATACTCCATTGAACACTTAAAAAAACTTCTCGAAGTCAATCCTTCTGTAGTTGCCGCCGATTTACATCCGAATTACCTGTCAAGTCAATATGCAAAGAGGCTCAAAAAGGACAAATTCATCGAGGTTCAGCATCACTGGGCTCACATAGCTTCAGTCCTTGCCGAACACGATATTGATGAAAAAATAATCGGTATTGTCGCAGACGGTACAGGTTACGGCACAGACGGTGCGATCTGGGGCTGCGAGTGCCTGGTTGCCTCGCTTGACGATTTCCAGCGTTTCGGCCATTTATCTTATTATCCGCTTCCCGGCGGCGACCTGGCCGCCAAGGAAACTATCAGGCCGATAATGGGCCTGATGAAAAAATATAATCTTTCCATTCCTGAAAAAATCCTCAAGGAAATCGAACCGGAGAAAGAAAAAAGAAATGCGGTTGAAAAACAGATTGAAAGAAACATAAATACTATTGCGACATCGAGTCTTGGCAGATTGTTTGATGCAATCGGCGCTCTTTGCGGTCTGGGGAATTATAATTACTTTGAGGCACAGCTCCCGATGGCTCTGGAGGCAATCGCAGATAAGCAGGTAACTGAATATTATCCATTCGACCTGAAAGAAGAAAACGGAGTTACCACCGTCGAAATCGGTGATATGCTCAAAGGCGTAATAACAGACAGAATGGGCGGCGTTGATAAAAGCATTATCTCGGCAAAATTTCATAACACTGTAGCCGAGTTTTTCCTTGCCCTGGCGAAACAGGCGAAAAACCGGACTGGCATAAAGACCGCCGCCGTAAGCGGCGGCGTGTTCTGCAACAGATTTCTTTCGGAAAGGCTGATTGAACTGTTGAAAAATAATGGCTTTACTGTATTATTTAACCAACTTGCACCCGCCAATGACGGCGGAATTTCACTGGGTCAGGCTGTCATAGCGGCAAAAAAATCAGGTTAAACTATGTGTTTAGCAGTACCCGCACGAATAATTGAGTTAAAAGGCGATGAGGCGATTGCCGATTGCATAGGCAATCGTATCGAGGCTAAAACTACGCTCGTGCCGGATGTAAAGGTCGGCGACATCGTCCTCATACACGCAGGCTTTGCCATCACAGTTCTCGATGAAAACGAGGCCAAAAAGACCTGGCAGCTCCTGGCCGATTTGGACAACTTTTCAAGGACCGACAAAAGAGTTTCAGGATAAAAAATGCTTGAGAGAATTAACAGGGCTTATACACAAATAGCAAGGGCGCGGAAGACGCTTGGCCGAACTGTAAATATAATGGAAGTATGCGGCACTCATACGGTAAGTATTTTCCGTACCGGCCTGAAGACCGCCTTTCCGGAAGGACTGAAACTTTTAAGCGGCCCCGGCTGTCCCGTGTGTATCACAGACCAGGGTTACATCGACGCAATTTTGGCGTTTGCGGATAGAGCCGACATTATAATTGCCACTTACGGCGATATGATTCGCGTGCCCGGCAGAAACGGCTCGCTTGAGCAGAAAACAAACAGGGGCAACATAAAAATAATATTAAGCGCTGAAGATGTATTAAAACTTGCAAAACAAAATCCAACCAAAAAAATTCTGTTTGTGGCGATAGGTTTTGAAACAACAGCTCCTGCAACTGCAGTTATGGCAAATGAAGCCTTGCAGCAGGGTATCAAAAATATTTTTATTTTCAGCAATCACAAGCTCGTTGTGCCGGCAATGGAGGCACTGCTTAGCGGCAAAAACCACAGAATCGACGCATTTCTCTGCCCAGGCCACGTCAGCGTCATAATCGGTTCGGATGCTTACAAACCGATTGTCAAGCGGTTCAAAAAACCCTGCATTGTGGCGGGCTTTGAGCCGATGCAGATAATCGAGGCGATTTCAGAAATCTGCCGAGAGATTGCGGACGGAAAACCGCAGGTCGGGTCGGTTTATCATGCTGCTGTTACGCCCGCAGGCAATAGGACGGCACAGAAAATAATAGATGAATCTTTTGATATTGCTCCCGGCAGCTGGCGCGGCCTGGGCAGGATTGACAAAAGCACCTTGAAATTGAAGGAGAAATTCGCCGGCCTGGATGCTGAAAAGCAGCTTGGCATTGAATTCATACCCGAAGAGGACCTCACCGGCTGCTGCTGCGGCGAGGTTATATGCGGCCTGATGGACCCGCCTGACTGCGGACTATTCGCAACAAGCTGCACTCCTGACACACCCGTCGGCCCCTGTATGGTAAGCAGCGAGGGAGCCTGTGCCGCGTGGTTCAAATACACCCGCAAAAAAAGGCAAAGCTGATGACGGCAGGCGATAAGATATTGCTCGCGCACGGTGGGGGCGGCAGACTAACGGATGAAATTGTCCGCAATATAATTCTTCCTGCATTCGATAATGAAACTCTCGGCAAACTGACGGATTCCGCCGAAATACAGTTTGGTAAAGACAGTATCTGCTTTACAACTGACAGCTACGTTGTAAAGCCGTTGTTCTTCAACGGCGGAGATATCGGCAAACTCGCTGTCTGCGGCACAATAAACGACCTTGCCGTAAGCGGAGCAAAACCGCTTTATTTGAGCCTAGCTCTCATAATAGAAGAGGGACTGGAAGTCGATACTCTGAAAAAAATTCTCTACAGTGCCGCAACCGCCGCAAAACAGGAAAATGTTCAAATCGTCTGCGGCGATACAAAAGTTGTCGAGGCAGGCTGTGCAGACAAACTTTTCATCAATACTTCCGGAATAGGAGTTAAATGGCCGAAAGCGAACCTTGGTTTTAAAAGAATCGCCGCCGGAGACAAAATTATCATAACCGGCCGCATCGGCGACCACGGTATGACGATTATGTCGCAAAGAGAAGGAATGAAATTTGAAACCGACATCAAAAGCGATTGCGCCTCCGTTGCCCAAATCTGCGAGAAAGTAATTGAAGCACTTGGTAATGATATAAAATTTATGCGCGACCCGACCCGCGGCGGCATTGCCGCAACTTTAAACGAAATCGCAAATCAGGCAAACTGCGGCATTGAAATATACGAAGAGAATATCCCTGTAAACCCAACCGTAAAGGCGGCGGCGGAGATGCTGGGCTTTGATATTTTAAACGTCGCCAACGAGGGAAAGGCCGTCATCGTGATTTCACCGCAAAAGGTAGAGAAGTGTCTCGATATTTGTCGAAGCTGCAAAATCGGCAAAGAAGCCGCGATAATAGGACAAGTTGTCGCAGACGGCGAGCCGCTTGTCGAGCTTGTAACAACTATAAAAGGCAGACGCATTGTGCAGATGCCTTATGGCAGAGAACTGCCGAGGATTTGCTGATGCACGAAGCGATGATTGCCGAAAACATCCTCGAAACAATATTTGCCCAGACAAAAACCAGGGCCGGCAAAGTAACCCGCATAGTTATAAGCTGCGGCCAGATGAACGTTTTAAACGATGAGGCGATGCAGTTTGCCTTCCAGGCCGCCGCGGCAGGAACAATATGCCAGGACGCAAAACTCCAAATAAGACATATTCCGCTAAAAGGCATCTGCAAAAGCTGCGGCAGCGAATTTGAATTTGATTTGTACGACCCGAAGTGTCCCAAATGCGGCAAAAGCGATTTTTCAATCGGCGAAGATGCCCCCCTGCTGCTTGAAGAGATAGAATTTGAGGAAAAATAATGAATCCCGCACCTTCTAAATATTCAGTAAATTATGCATATTTTTTTAAGAATCGAAAGATTGTATGATTAAGATAGATTTAAAAAAAATTAATTAAAAGAAGGTGCGGGATGAAAATAAGGGTAAATAAAAAGATTCTCGAAAAGAACGAAGACTTTGCTGCCGCAAACCGAAAATTCTTCAAAAAGAAAAGTGTCTTATGTATCAATATGATATCATCGCCCGGCTCCGGCAAAACAACCATACTTGAAAAGACCATCGGACAGTTAAAGGATAAAATTAACATTGCCGTAATCGAAGGCGACCTTTATACAAAACTCGATGCCGAAAGAATTCGCTCAACCGGCGTCCAGGCCATACAAATTGAAACAAAAGGCGCCTGCCATCTGACAGCGGAGCAAATCACCAACTCACTGCATAAGCTTGATACCGATAACCTTGATATTATTGTAATAGAAAACGTGGGCAATCTTGTATGCCCTTCTGATTTTGACCTCGGTGAAACAGTGCGAGTGGTAGTTCTTTCAGTAGCCGAGGGCGATGACAAATGCAGAAAGTACCCGCAGAGTTTCGCAAAGGCGGATGTATTATTAATAAATAAAACAGATATCATACAATACGTAGATTTTGATGTTAAAAAAGTAAAGGCTGACGCATTAAAACTAAATAAAGATTTGAAAATTTTTGAAATATCTGCTAAAACTGCTGCCGGTATGGAAAACTGGTACAAATGGCTTGAAAAGGCAAAAAGGTAAAAATATGGACTTTTTCAATTACAAAAATGGCAGATTATTGGCAGAAGACGTTGACGTTGCAAAAATAGCCGAGTCGGTCGGCACACCCGTTTATATTTACAGCAAGGTGACGATACTCGACCATTTTGAAAAAATCAAAAATGCCTTCACCGAGCTTGATACGACCATCTGCTATTCAATCAAGGCCTGCGGCAATATAAATATTCTTAAAATACTCGCCGCTGCCGGCAGCGG
>Ga0315284_10017258_pt1 | contig 10236 bp, 10 predicted proteins | sample YL17G09_16_MG_FD_203696 | JGI IMG/M metagenome (GOLD analysis project Ga0315284, IMG submission 203696) | Sediment microbial communities from Yellowstone Lake, YNP, Wyoming, USA - YL17G09_16 | ecosystem: Environmental > Aquatic > Freshwater > Lake > Sediment | place: USA: Wyoming | collected...
CCTGTAGTTGCACCCACAAGCACTTTGTATTCCACTTCACCCGTGGTGACAATGCTTGTAGTGCCACCAGCTGTGAAAGTGTGATTGTGTGACGCAAGAATATGGTAATGAGTGTTAGCTGATGAAGCAGCAGTGCCACCAGCTGTTAAAACTACAACATTATTATCTGGTCCACCCGTTACTGGATTTTCGCTTGCTATACTGTGGCTGTGCGATGCTACAGTATGCGCGTGAGTGTTAGTTGCAGCCGCTGCTGTGCTATTAGGTCCACCCGTTGCTGGATTTTCTGAAGCAACGCTGTGAGTATGAGAGGCAACTACGTGGCTGTGAGTATTCGTTGCTACAGAAGCTGTACTGGGAGTATTAGGTCCACTGGTAGTAGGGTTCTCCTGTGAAGTGTTACCATAATTTGTATGCGCATGTGTACCTGTAGCAACATTAACTTGCTGGCTATAGATGTCGTACACATCAACTGTGCTATCTGGTCCACTTGTAGTTAACCCAGTGATGCTGTGGCTATGTAAAGCTACAGTGTGTTCATGGGTTTCAGTTGCAACAGTAATATTATTATCTGGTCCACCTGTTGCTGGGTTAGCTGCTCCTGTGGCTCCACCGTGACTGTGACTTGCAACTGTGTGGGCATGAGTTTCTGTAGCGAAAACAGCTGTGCTATCAGGACCCCCCGTTACAGGGTTGCTGTTACCTGTAGAACCACCGTGACTATGTGAAGCTACAACATGGCTGTGAGTACTTAAACTAACAGTGGCTGTGCCTGTAGAAGTTACAACTGTTATGTTGCTTGCTGAGTCTGGACCACCCGTTTGCACGCCTGTAGCAGCGTTTAACGCCAAGCTACCTGAAGAGTGGCTGTGGCTTGTATATTTTATAGCATGTGAACTGTCATCACATGATACTCTGTCGCCAGCTAAGAGGTTCTCGCCAGCAATAACTTGTGCTCTACCAAAAGTCGCAGCCTGTACAGCTCCACCTGAGCCTGTAGTGTTTAGTGCGACACCAAAGACGCCTGAGCTGTTAGCCCGCGTAGCCATACTTAAAGTGTTGTTACCTGTGATAGACACAAAATGATTGACTGTTACACCGCTTACTCCAGCAGTACACAAGTTGTCTGTAAAGGGCGAGTACACACCAATAGCTGTGCCTGAAGCAGAATTCAAGAAATCAGCATACAAAAATGAAGTGTCAAGAGTTCCTAATGCGCCAGCGGCTGTTTGCACTTGAAGCACACCTGGTGAGCTTCTATGAAGTTTTGTGTCATGTATAGACACTGTGCTACCAGTTACAACTAAGTTGCCGTTAACTGTGAGGTCTCCTGTAGTTCCAGCTGTGAAGGCTCCGTCAACTGTTAAGCTGCCAGTTATATGCATGTTAGTTGGCACTAAAATTGTGCTACCAGTTAAACCATTTAACGTATCTGTGAAAACATAATTTGCGTCCAGTATATACCATGGGTAGTTGTAACTGCCTAAAGTAAGCGTTGTGCTTCCAGTTGGGTAAAGGTTAGATGCAACGTTGACTGTTCCACCCGTTAAAGCGTTGAGAAAATTCGAGTAAAGATACTGTGAGTCAACTATATACCATGGAAAAGCTGAGCTACCCAATGTTAAAGTTGTGCTACCAGTGGGGTACAGGTTGCTGGCTAAATTAACTGTTCCGCCTGTTAAACTATTCAAGAAATCAGTGTAAACATAATTTGAATCTAAGATGTACCACGGAAAAGCTGCGCTTCCCAAAGTCAGCGTTGTACTACCAGTAGGATACAAATTGGATGCTACATTCACTGTTCCGCCGCTATGCGCATTTAATAAATCAGTGTAAACGTTCCAAGCGTTCAGTAGATACCATGGGAAGCTGTTGCTTCCTAAAGTCAACGTTGACCCTGAAGGATAAATGTTTGACTTGAAGTTAGTTGTTCCACCTGTTGACCCGCTGATTATGTCTGTAACGAGTACGCCTCGCGCAGCTATGTTTAACGCTTCAAGATTTCCAACACTCGTGGAACCATTCTCGTTGTACTTATCTATGAAGAGTGTATCCCAACCGCCGCTACCCGAATTTGTGGGTAAGAAATGTCCTGTTGTCGAGTGAACTAAAAGAATCTTTGGGTGGTCTGTTACATTTAGCAAGCCGTGCCCAAGCAAAACTGCACCTTGGTTTGAACTTAAGAAGCCGCCTGCGGCTACATCTTTTTGTACAAGCACACCGACATCTGTGCTCAGCAAAATGTTGTTAAAGTTTTCGTTGCTGCGTATCCCAAACCAGTGACCAGTGTTCAATGATGTTGTATCTTTAAATATGATAGGTGATGAACCTGTGGGTAGTCCACCAGGAATCCAAACTCCGCCAACAGTGTAACCGTAGAGAGCGTCAACCATTTCCTGATTAGTCATATCTGGTGCAACGCTTTCTAAAGTCATGCTTCCAGTACCATAGTATCTATACGTGTTGAGTAATCTTGTAGCCATAGTTGTAGTTGAAAAAGAAGAACCAGTCCATCCTGTAAGCAATGCTATAAGTTCGTTCCACTCTGTCTTCGTTAGTTTAGGCGGAATAGTTCGTGGTATACCCATAGTTTAACACTTATCCTTCATTATATGCGCTATACTTGTAAGTACCAACTACCATGCGTGTTCTAAAAATGACTGGTCGAGGAGCAGTTTCGTTGAGCACACGCCACCCATGAAGAACAACAAATTCTTGTATTGAACCAGTAGTTATGCTTCCAGTACTTCTTAAAATACGTTTCACTTCTCTGCGCATGTTATACATAGAATTTTTTGCAGCTCCAAAACTGGTGCCACTGGTTGTTGCAGGGCGAATCCATAAGTCTATAGCATATATGTTTTCTGTTCCGTAAGTAGGTTTAGACCCGATTTCCATGATGGCATTAGTTTCGTCAATTGGCATAACTGTTATTTGTGGTACTTGCACTTCTGAAGAGTACCATCCTGTAGAAAATGTTATATCGTTAACAACATTACCTGAGCCTGATGAATCCCAATTATTTTTTAAAGCTAACAAAAGCAGAATAGTAGTATCAGTCAAGTGTTGACACTCCCCGATGATGGAAACATTTTTTTGATTAAAGCTGATTTAGAAACTGTGATACCATTAGCACCTACTGGATAAATGTGCAGTGGTAACACAAGATATTTTACTGATGAACCCGAAATTAAAATTTGATCCCAATTGTGCAAGTCCAAATCTGGATCGACATATATCCTGTCGAGGTCGTCGTCATAATGCCCAATTCCAGCTGTAACGGCGTCTACAACTGTAAAATGTGAAATGATGCCCTTTGCGGAGCCCGATACTTGCCACGAAATTCTGTCAGAATAACCGTAAGCGTCACTACCTGATTCAATAATTTTAAGCCAGTAAATGTTAACGCCTGTAGCATCTATTAAATTTTTGACCCGCGCTTTAGCTCCATCCCAGCTGATATTCATGGCTTATAAAACTCCCAATTAGGAATTAGCGAACCATATTGATAATATAACTTTTTATAAACTTCTTTTTCTATAACAACTAACTTTAGTTCTGGATATTTTTCTTTGAATAAATGAACTTTTCTTTTTGCTTCATTTGTCATATATCCTTTTATTTCAAAATATAGATTATTTTTTGGTATAAATATGTCAGGTTTATATCTAAGAATATCTGTTAATTCAAATATTTGGGGTTCATATTTATATTCTTTACCAAAGAATTTGAGGAGTCTACAAATGTTTGCTTCCCATGAACTTCTTACAAAATGACCTAAATCTTCTCTATAACCAGATTTAGAAATATTATTATTAGTGTGTGGTCTTAAAGAAGCCTTTAATGAAAGTATTTTTTTTGTTTTATCTGTATGGGTTTTACCTTTAAAAGAACTAATTCTACCTTTTTCATATTGTTCTTTGATAATTATAGATAATTTTTCAGCTCCCAGTTTTATACTTTCACTTGTTTCTTTAGTTAATCCAGTGTTCCACATTTTATTATTTTCATAATGAGTTAAGTATTCTTCTTTAGATATATCTTTATTCCAAGTATTTTTACCTTGTGCAGCAACCCTTTCATCTATTTTAGCTGTTAACCCTTCATTCCAACATTTTCTTTTACCCTCAGCAAAAATCTTTTTATTTGTTTCACTACTTTTAATAGCCGATGCTGCAATTCGCTTATCAGTTTCTTTGGTTTTACCTGTAGTCCAACACCATTTATGACCTTTATTAGCTTTAGAAATTTTAGCTCTTACTTCTGGTCTTTTAGATGGATTTTTGTCACCTAACATTTCAGGTCTTTGCTTACCCTTATTGTAAGGTATGTTTCCTTTTTTAAATGTCATTTTTTCACCTAAAATATGCTGGGGGCTGTATCTCTATATTGAGTTACATCTGCATCTACTCTAACTGCTATTGTTTGTAAAGTTCTAAATGTTGTTTGAGCAGAATTTAAAAAGGCAGATTGTAGATTTCTATAAGTAGCTAAAAGTAATGGTTGGGAAACGCTTAAACCACTCGTAAATGAAAATCCATCCACAATTACGTCACCGCTTAACAGTGTTATAACGCGTGCGCAAGCATAATCTAACTCGCAAGCGCGCACTTGATTAGCTTTTATAGTGTCCCCAGAATCCATAGTCGAATAACCTAAGGCTCCATACAAGAAAATATTAGCCATGTTAATTTGCGCCAATATGCTTCCGCTGCTTACGCTTTGCCCCCAAAATGTGTAACTTCCAGAGTTTGAGCTTATAGCCCCATGTAAAACTAAGCTAACATCATCTGTTGTAATTTTTGGAATTAAACTCATTTTTCATCAAATCCTAATTTACATTAACTTCGTAAATACTATGAATGCAGGGCTCCTCGCTCTACAATAGAACTTAACCTAATCAATATATGTTTCTTCTCCTTCTTCTTTGAAATCAGGTGTTCCACCATTAGTGTTCAGCCATCCACCTGTTGATCCATCTTTAGATAGGAAACCAGATTCTGCGCCTTTAGGTGCTAAAAAGCCCGAGCCTGCGCTTTCACTGTTTTGCCAGTTTTCTGGAGTTTTATCTGCTTGAAGCCAAGTCTTTTTTACTGCTGGTGTAGTTGGTTGGCTCCAGTTATTTAAGAAAAAATCTTTAAGTACAATAGACATGTTTAAGCCTCTATAACATAACCAACATCAACTGAAACTGGAGCTGCTTCTGCAACATTGCTCATGATAAATAATGCTTCGTTAGCTGCGCTTATTCTAGGTTGTATATATGTTTGGTGTACTGTACCACTTCCTGAGAAACTTAAGAATCTTTTTGTTTGAGCACTACCAGTATCTGTACCAAAGTAAAAGAAGTGCAACCCACCTGCGTTAGCTACATATCCTGCATCATAAACTTTGATTCTTAGCCCTGACCCTGAATTAACGATTATGCTTCCGCTGCCTGCTACAAGAGCTGTACCATTGCTTCCTGAATTAATCAAACTAACTGATCCAGATATTCCAAATGAAAAGTTGCTTATTGAACCAGTTACACCTAATGGTATTGTTGACCCAGTAATTTGCAAGTTAGCTGACCCTGTAAATGCAAACGTTATTGTTGAACCAGTAATGTTTACTCCACTAATGTTAGCTACTGATGTAAGTGAACCTGATACTCCAACTGGAGTTGTTATGTTTGCAGAGCCTGTTACAGCTAATGTAGTGTTTGATCCTGTAATACCAACCATGTAACTTACTGGCCAGTTGTTGATTGATCCAGTTATTGGATTGTTTATGCTACCAGTTATAGTCCAAGCTCCACTTTGTGTAACTGAACCTGTTATTGCTTGTGTATATCCAGAACCCGTAAAGGCTAATGTAATAGTAGAACCAGTTAACGCTACTTGACCCGCTGAAGATAAAGAACCAGTTACTGCTTGTGTAGCTGTTGCGCCATTAAGACTTACACTTCCTGTTACATATACAGCACTTGCAGCAGTATATATTCCAGAGCCTGAGACATTAAGAGCAGTTACAGTATTATTAATGTTGATGCTACCAGTAATCATTTGAGCTGAAGCGTAAGTGTAGATACCACTTCCAGAAGAAACAGGGTTTGTACTTACACTTCCTGTTACACCAATATTACCTGAACTTATAACAGTGCTCGCTAAAGTAACTGCATGGGATGCTACAGTCACTGACCCTGTTACACCAATATTACCTGAAGAAACTATGAAGCTTGTGTTGCTTATAGAGCCAGTTACTGCTACAGTAGTGTTTGACCCAGTTAAGCCAACCATAAAGCTTGCGGGCCAATTATTTATAGACCCTGTTATAGGGTTATTTATACTTCCAGTAACATTCCAAGCTCCGCTTTGTATGACACTTCCTGTAATACCCACAGGATTAGTAATAGATGTAAGTGAAGATAAACTACCAGTTATTGCTATAGTTGTATTTGATCCTGTAATGCCAACCATGAAGCTTACAGGCCAATTATTAAGTGAACCTGTAATAGGATTATTGATGCTTCCAGTAACAGTCCATCCCCCACTTTGAGTTACAGAACCTGTCACGGCTTGAGTATAGTTAGAACCTGTTAATCCAACAGGTGATGTTAAAGTAAAGCCTGAAGGCCAATTATTAATGCTTCCAGTAATGGGGTTGTTAATACTTCCAGTGACATTCCATGCTCCGCTTTGAGTTACTGACCCAGTTACAGCTACAGTATTAATGATACTTCCAGTTACTGCAAAGGTTGTAGTTGAACCAGTAATATTGACTCCAGATACGTTTGTTATAGAAACTAAGGATCCTGTAACTGCAACTGTGTTTGTAATGGATCCTGTTATAGGTATAGTAATAGTTGAACCACTAATGTTTACTCCACTAATATTAGTTACTGAAGTCATAGAGCCAGTTATCGCAAAAGTTACTGTGCTACCACTTATGTTTACTCCAGATATATTTGTAACTGAACTAAGTGACCCAGTAACACCAAGTGGATCAGGAATTGAAACAGATACTGAACCAGTAATACCAACTGGATTAGTAATGCTTCCTATTGAAGTTAAAGAACCCGTTACGCCTATTGGATCGGGTACAACTACACTTACACTTCCAGTTATTCCTACAGGGTTAGTTATAGACCCTATTGAAGTTAATGACCCAGTAACCCCTAAAGGATTAGGTATCGTTACAGTTACACTACCTGTAATACCAACTGGATTTGTTATAGAACCAATGCTTGTTAATGAACCAGTTACTGCAACTGTATTAGTAATAGTTGTACTGGCTACCGTTACTGAACCTGTAACAGCTTGAGTATAACTTGAACCCGAAAGACCTATTGTTCCACCAGTAATGTTTTGTGAACCCGTCACAGGAAGCGTACCCAAAATGCTTATAGAGCCACTTACTGCTTGCGTGATAGTTGAACCTGTTAGTTGCACGCTTGCGCTACCTGACATTCCTTCTATAATAGCAACCTTTAAACTACCATCACTTGTTAAAGCTGATGGTATCTGCTGAGTTTTAACTGGTGTTAATGTTTTTAAGCTTCCGCTGTCTGCAAGCACAAAAACTTCCATATGAACATCGTTTGCACCTATAGTAGTGTTTACACTTCTAATTTTGCTACCTGTACTGTTCGGCGGTAATTGAATATAATTTTCACTCATCTAAATTCTCCCGGTCCCTTCATAATATATTTTTCTACTGCTACTGTAGGCACAGCTTTCCATAAATCTTGCATCCAAAAAAACTTTGCTGACGGCCTCATCTACCCGGCGCCCCCGCTCCTGCTTTTGCTCCTCCAGCACCCGCAGTTGGTGAAGCCTGATACCTATATGTAAATCCGTCTCCAACCCAAAACCTTGTAAATAACGCTGGGTTAGACCCTGTTTTTAAGCCACCCGTCCAAACAAACGCTGGGTCACCAACAGCTCCTCCCCCAAGAGTCCACACTGCTGGAGTAACTGTACCTGGATTACCAGCTATAAAATAAGCTAAACCCATGCTTGCATCGTTACCCGATGTTGAACTGTGAGAAACTGCATAGCTAAAATTAGTTGGTGGAACTACCGACGTATAATCGTTTAGTTTAGCAAAAAATGATAAAACACATGAACCGCTACTTAGAGTATTGATTGCTGGGCTCTGCGGATCATTTGCTGCCTGTGTACTAACAGATGAACTTGTTTCTAAAGGCGTAGCAAATGTTGTACCAAAAACAGCTGTTCCCCAAACTGTAGTTGAGCCTACGTCACTGGGAGAACCCCAAGTCCACGTTGTGTCACCTGCTTGTAGAACTCTATAAGCAATATAATAACTTCCCGTGGCAGCATCTGAACCAGAACGAATAAGAGTTTGAGCCGCGTAAAAAGCAGCTGAACCTGTAAGAATTTTTGGATAGTCTGAAGTGTACCAACAAGAAATTGCTACATCTCCAGCATTCCATGTGAGGCCACTTACACTAAAAGTTCCACTGGTTGGATTGTTATCTGACCCGCTTGTAGCTCCTTTATAACTGATGATAGGTGCCATTTTATGCCTCTATAAGATAACCAACATCAACTGGAGCAAAAGCTTGTGCAGCAGTTGAGTATAACCATAAACTATATGTAGCTGGTCCAACTCTCGGTTGGAAGTACGACTTTTGTATTGTTCCTGAGCCCGAGAAAACGGAAAACATGCTGTTGCTGCCAGTTGTTCCTCCGCTACCTGAAAGACCAAAATAGAAGCAAGCATACGCTTCTGATGGAATTGAGAATCCACAGTCATAAACTTTGATTCTTCCAGTTGACCCCGTAATTATAAGTTTGCCAAATCCAGCAACTAAAGTCACACCAACTAAGCTACCTGAAGATATTAATCCTCCTGAGCCAGTCACGCAAATTGATGGCGGTCCATTAATATTGACACTACCAGTAACCATATGCGCGCTTGCATATGTGTATATTCCTGAACCCGAAACTGGTATTCCAGGTGCAGATGGGTTAAAACATACGCTGCCTGTTATCATTGTTGCAGATGCATAAGTATATATTCCAGAACCAGAAACATTTTGCGCGTAAGCTGCATTGTTAATGTTTATACTTCCGGTAACCATCATTGCACTCGCATAAGTGTATACTCCTGAGCCTGACATAACAGGGCTTATAGTAACTGATCCTGTAACAGCTAATGTAGCAGTAGAACCAGTTATTGCTACTTGACCAGCAGAAGACAAAGAACCCGTCACTGATAAAGTGATTGTAGAACCCGTTAGTTGAGAACTACCAGATAAAACTTCGTTGATAGCAACCTTTAAACTACCACCAGCTGTAAGCGCCGTTGGAAATTGCTGAGTTTTTGCAGGAGTCATAGTAGCGTTGCTACCAGAATCAGCAATCATTATAACATCCATTTCTATAGTGTTGCCGCCTATAGATGCTTCAATAGTTCTGTATTTGCTGCCTGAACTATTAGGTGGAACTTGAATAAAAGTTTCGCTCAAATTATATCAACCTTGATTAAGTTAAAGTGAGATTTCTCCTTTCACAGGTGAAATAGTGTGTTCACTATCAAGAGTTTCCTCGACTCTCTACAATAAGACTTAACCTAAAAATAGTGGGAACTTATCGTCCCATGACGAGTGCGCTGCCCGAAATTGCGCTTCCGGAAGTGTTGACAAGAATTAGTCTCCAGTAAGGCGCAGAACCCGTGAACTGTATAGCATTGTAATTACCCATTAACGCAACGCTGCCTGTGTAGCCGTTGTTGCTGCCTGTACCCAGCCAAGTAACATTATCTGGACTCCAATCTAAGTAATACTTTGACCCCGAATTACCCATGCTTGTAGCTGAACCAGATTTCAAAAGTAAATACAATGTGAAAGTGTTGCCAAGGCATTTAGCAGTGCTAAATACGCTACCCGATAAAGGTTGGTAAGATAAAAGATTGTTACTTGTTGTTGGAACTAAAGAATACACTGTTATTATCTGATCCATATTATCAGGTAAACGTGTACTTGTTGTAGTGGGAACTGTTATGACTGACATAATTTTTCATTCCTAATTAATAAAAATTTGCTGGGGAATTCCGCCCCAGCTATCATAAATTCCTAAGTTATTGATCTGCTTAAGTGACGTTTATTGAATTGATGGAACTTATCGTGTTTCCTTGCAAAATAACTGGTGCATATCTTGCTGTGATGTAAACGCCTACGCTGTCTCTCTCTTCAAGTGCTTTTATGCCGGTTGTAATTGGTCTGCGTTC